>PVMK01170546.1_pt1 | contig 30071 bp, 32 predicted proteins | sample 1853481 | NCBI WGS metagenome assembly PVMK01 (sample SAMN08533507, study PRJNA380276) | Marine sediment metagenome, whole genome shotgun sequencing project.
ATACCATTTATCGGTGTGATAAAATTTTGAATACAGCTGCCGCGCTCTTTTAAGATCACCTTTTTGGAAATACATCATTACCAAACTTAAATAGACGTCTAATACGGATTCTATATCGGGGTGCTTCAAACTTAAGAAGGGCTCAAGAATATGGATCGCTTCATCCTGCCGGTTGGAGAAATTGAAATTAAGCGCCAAAAGCAAATTATATTTAAGTATAAATGTATTGTAATATTTGCGCGGCTTTAGAGCCATGAGTTCGTGTGTTTTCTCTAAAAATTCTAAGGACCGGTCGAATTTTTTATTTCGAAACAGGGTATATGCAATTAAATATAATATTTGAAGGTTATAATATAACTGCTTTTCTTTGTTCTTGTGAGTTTGAAGCAACTTATAGGTATCGAGTAAAAATGGCTCGATCTTTAAATAATCGTTGGTGGCAAAAGCAGAGATACTCACAATTTTCATGAGTTGGTATAAGGACTTAAAGGACATGAATTCTTTTAAGTTTATGTCGTATTCCCCGAGTGTATCACTCACAAGTTTTTGAAAACTCATAAACTCACCTTTAGCGCTCACCTTATTTATAGATTGCCTGATTTTGGCATATACTATATTTAATTGATCTTCCAGGTAATAGTTTTTTTGATTGCTTTCAAATTTTAAAATGAGCACATCGATATTTATCGATGGTTCAGCATAAGCATATTGGATCTTGGTATGATATATTTCGTTGAGCAGGGGGAACAGGAAATGGGCTTCGGCAAGGACTTCGGCCTTATCCAGGATCTTGTAAGCGATTTTATATTGTTTGTGGAACAAAAAAGACCTTGCAACCAAAATGGATTTAATGATCTGCATATCTACGGCTTTTTCTTCCTCCAAACTCAGGTTCGCGATAAAGTCGATCAAAGAACTGTATAAACGTTTCCTTAAGGCGTGGTAAGCATCTTTGTTATGACCCTTATAAAGCGTCCGGCAAATGTCTTCGGAATTGGATTCATTATGGATCAAAAGTTTAAAGAGCTGAATGTTCTTGGTATCACTGCGTTTATTCTTTCGCTCTAAAAAAGAGACGAAGCGCCGTTGGTCCTCTTGAGATAAGGTGGAAACTATATGGTTTAAATCATTCAAATAATCGTCAGTTATATATTGTAAACCTCAATAAATATAATGTTTTATTTATAATATTTACAATTTATATCGTCAGTTTTGTATAAACATTGTCTTTCAGGATCTATGGACTTATGGCAAATTTGTCCTATAATCATTAAAACAATATATTATGAGTTATTCAAAAAGAGTTCCGGTAAACGAAGATTTAGTAAATACCGAAACAAAAAAGGAAATTAAAGTTTTTGATCAGAAACCAACGCCGGCTTTTATAGGGGCGTCATGGTCGGCATTATTAATTGGGATGACAGCCTTCTGCATCGGTTTATGGAATGCAGATATGCAGCTCAATGAAAAAGGCTACTATTTTACCATATTACTTTTCGGATTGTTTTCGGTGATCTCGGTCCAAAAGGCGGTACGTGATAAACTGGAGGATATTCCGGTTACCGAGATCTATTACGGTATTAGCTGGTTTACCACCATTACCTCAATGGTGTTATTAATTATTGGACTTTGGAATGCAGATTTGTTCTTAAGCGAAAAGGGATTTTACGGCATGTCATTTGCCTTAAGCCTGTTCGCTGCTGTGGCGGTGCAAAAAAATATTCGGGATGTACAGTATATCGATCGGCACCATAAAGAGGAGCAGTAAAGTATTTTGGAAGGGTGGTACCTATAAGTCATTATCAAAAATTTTGTTTTGATGATGGGTTAGCTGTTAACCTTAAACCTCGTGGCATCGGGCCGCGGGGTTTTAAATGTTTTAGTGCGAAGGCCTGGGAAGCGGGATGCTGGATGTTGGAAGTGAAAGTGAATAATGAAAAGTGAATAATGAAAAGTGAATTGGGATCCCGCCTTCGCTTTGCTTCGGTCGGGTGAATTGGTATTTGGTATTTGGTATTTGGGTTTTGGGTTTTGGAATTTGGTATTTGGTATTTGGGTTTTGGAATTTGGTATTTGGGTTTTGGTACTTGGTATTAGGTACTTGGTATTTGGTATTTAGTATTTGGGTTTTGGTGCTGGGTGGCGGTATCCGGGCCCCTTACGGCTTTAAGACCGAATATGTTAAAACAGCCTCCCGGGATTGTATAAAACCCCAAAAAAATTATCTTTGGCACCTACTCATGAAAATTTGATAATATAATGAAAAACCTTATTTTAGTATTGGCATTGACCGTATGTTTTATGTCCTGTAAAGACGGCAGTACCCCCGATAAAGCACAGGCCGATACCACCGAAACAGAAATGCAAAAGAACCTGAATAAATACGTTAGTGTAAAGCTCACTTCCGATCTGAGCAAGCTCTCGGATAACGAACGCCGGATGCTACCCATACTTATCAAGGCTGCCCATAAGATGAACGCCTTATATTGGTACGAGGCTTATGGCGACCCTACGGAATTGCTAAGCTCGATTTCCGATGAAGATACCAAAGCTTTTGTAAATATAAACTATGGCCCCTGGGACCGTTTAAATGGCGATACCTCGTTTATTGAGGGCGTTGGCAGTAAACCGGAGGGCGCTAATTTCTACCCGAAGGATATGTCTAAGGAAGAGTTCGAACATGCGGAGATCGAAAATAAATCCAGCATCTACAATTTTGTACGTAGAGGCGATGACGGGAAACTGTATTCCATCCCTTACCATAAGCAATTTGAAACCGAAATTACCGAGGTTTCCAATTTGCTGCTTGAAGCCTCAAAACTGGCGGAAGATGAAGGCCTGAAGACCTACCTGGAATTGCGATCCAAAGCGCTATTGAATGATGACTACCAGGCGAGCGACCTGGCATGGATGGATATGAAGACCAATACCCTCGATATCGTTATTGGCCCCATTGAAACATACGAAGACAAGCTCTTTGGAAATAAGGCGGCCCACGAAGGGTATGTACTTATAAAGGACAAGGCATGGAGTGCGCGACTGGAACGCTTTAGCGCCTATCTCCCGGAATTGCAGAGGGGACTGCCCATTAACGAGGCCTATAAGCAGGAAACTCCCGGATCGGATTCCGATCTCAATGCCTACGATGTCGTATATTATGCCGGCGATTGTAATGCGGGAAGTAAGACCATAGCCATTAATTTGCCCAACGACGAAGAGGTGCAGTTACAAAAGGGAACCCGTCGCCTTCAGCTTAAAAATGCTATGAAGGCCAAGTTCGATAAGATATTATTACCTATCTCCGGGGTGCTCATAGATGAAAGCCAGAGAAACCACATCACTTTTGACGCCTTTTTTGCCAACACCATGTTCCACGAGGTGGCACACGGATTGGGTATTAAGAATACGATCAATGGTAAGGGCACCGTAAGGAATGCCCTGAAAGAACATTCCAGTGCCCTGGAAGAAGGCAAGGCCGATGTCCTGGGACTGTATATGATACAGCAGCTAACAAATAAGGGAGAGCTTACCGGGGACATCAAGGACAATATGGGGACCTTTATGGCCGGGATCTTTCGCTCCATTCGGTTTGGGGCCTCCAGCGCTCACGGTAAGGCCAATATGATCCGTTTCAATTTCTTTAAGGAAAAAAGGGGCCTTCAGCAGAAACACCGATGGCACTTATAAGGTCAATTTTGAAAATATGGAAACAGCCATGACCGAATTATCGCAGTTGATCCTCACCCACCAGGGTAATGGCGACTACGATGCTGTAGCACAACTGGTGGCCGAAAAAGGACTCATAAATAAAGAACTTCAGGCCGATCTGGACCGGTTGAGTTCCGCCAGTATTCCTGTAGATGTTATTTTCGAGCAGGGTGTTGAAGCCCTGGGATTATAGCATAAGCCATTTCATAATATAATAAAAGCACCGTAGTAATGCGGTGCATTTGTATTTTATAGATCAGTGGCCTCGATATTAGGGATTCCACTTAATTTTTGTAAATTGGATAACTAAAATATATCAAATGCCGTATTGGTTATCCGTTCTTATCACTGTTCTCGCTGTTTATATTGTAATTAGCGTCGTGTTGTACTATGTACAGGATTACTTTTTGTTCAAACCGGAAAAATTACCGAAGGATTTTCAGTTCTTTTACGAAAACCAGGAAACCGAAGAATACAATCTTGAGACCAGGGATGGCGCTGTACTTCACGGCCTTCTTTTCAAGCCCAAACAAGAATCAAAAGGCCTTGTGCTATATCTTAAAGGAAACTCAAAGAGTATAAAAGGCTGGGGGAAGTTCGCGGTAGATTTTACAAGGCATAATTATAGTGTGCTCATGGTCGATTACCGGGGATTTGGTAAGAGCACCGGAAAGCGTTCAGAAAAAGCCATAAAAAGAGACCTTCAGGTCATATATAATAAGATCATGGAACGCGTTGCTGAACATCGCATCATCGTTTACGGGCGTTCACTGGGCTCGGGGTTCGCCTCAAAACTGGCTTCGATGAATAACCCCAAAATGCTCATCCTGGATTCTCCTTATTACAGTTTAACGAAGGTGACGGCACGCTATATGCCCTTTATGCCCTTATCGATCTTAATGAAGTATCCTTTGCCCACCTATAAATGGTTAAAATATGTACAGTGCCCTATTCATATCATTCATGGCACCCACGATAAGCTCATTCCGTTTAAGACCAGCGTAAAATTATCACAGATCCAGCCTGGGAAGACCAGATTATATACCGTTATTGGCGGTGGCCATAAGAACCTGAATAATTATGAATCCTACCACAGGATGCTGGGAGAGATCATCAATTCTGTTCCAAAAGCGATCAACCTCGAAAATTCCAGTATCAATGTGAAACATTCCAGCAGAAAACGAAATGCGAAGGTTTAAAAGGATAATCTATGGCCTGTTAATAATATATATTGTGATCGGATCCTCATTGTATTTGCTCCAGGAAAGACTCATATTCCTGCCTACCACACTACCACAGGACTATACCTATACTTTCGACCATCCCTTCGAAGAGTTGTTCTTAAATGCCGATGACGGCGCGGTGATCAATGCCATTCACTTCAAGTCGGAAAATCCCAAAGGTGTTATCCTGTACTTTCATGGCAATGCGGGGAATTTATCGCGCTGGGGCCAGATCACCGAATTTTTTGTCGAACGGCAGTACGACCTCCTGGTGATGGACTACAGAAGCTACGGGAAGAGTACCGGAGAACTTAGTGAACAAGCTTTTTACAATGACGCGCAATTGTGTTACGATCATCTTTTGAAGGACTATAAAGCAACGGAGATCATTATTTACGGCCGCTCTTTAGGTACCGGAATGGCAACATATTTGGCCTCAAAGCAAACCCCCGGACAACTCATTTTGGAAACCCCCTTCTATAGCCTGACCCATGTGGCAAAGTATAGATTTCCCCTTTTTCCTGCTAAAACATTACTTAAATACAAATTCCCCTCCTATAAATACATTCCCGAAGTAACCTGCCCGATAACAATTTTTCACGGTACAGACGATAGGGTCATTCCATATGCCTCCGGCCAAAGATTATTTGAAAGCATAACCCATAATGATAAAGTATTTTATACGGTAGAAAGCGGGGGGCATAACGACCTGGTTACCTTCGAATCTTACCGGGAAGGGATAACGCAAATTCTTCCGTAAGTGTCTCTAAAAGTTAAGGTTATACTTAATTATTCTTAAAAAAAATATAAAGGATTTCAATTTGTGTTAAACATTTCACAACAGATGTAACATTTTGAATATTGGTACGTCATTAGTATATATAAAACCAACTTTAATTTAAATATTATGTACAAATTAGCTTTATTATTTAGTTTTATGATTGCATTAAATGCAACCGCTAAAAATGACAAGGAACCAAACGAATTGGATTATGCCGTTTTAATGAGCGAGCAACAACAATTGGAAAACAAACTTTTTAATATTGGTGAAGACCGAAGCAATGTGATAGCTGATATCGATGCCATCCAGATCACCGAACTGGATGAGGAAGTAGAACTGGGATTCGATGCCGTCAATTACTTACCTGAAGGCTTTAACGCTTTAAAAGGCATGCACGACCTCGATTGGTCGACTATAGAATTGGTCGAGCTGGATGAGGAAGTGGCATTAGGATTTGATACCGCTAATTATTTGCCGGAAGGCTTTAACGCTTTAAAAGGCAAGCATGACCTGGATTGGTCGAATATAGAATTGGTCGAACTGGATGAGGAGGTAGCATTAGGATTTGATACTGCCGATTATTTGCCGGAAGGTTTTAACGCTTTAAAAGGGAAACACGATATAGATTGGTCAACTATAGAACTGTTCGAACTCGATGAAAATGTGGAACTGTGTTTCGATACGGCCAATTATTTACCAAGAGACTTTAATGCTTTAAAAGGAAAACACGATCTGGATTGGGCATCTATTGAAGTAGTTGAAATAGAAGAAGAGATCGAATTTGAATTCGACATCGAAGCCTATTTACCAGTTAATTTCGATCCAACTATAGGAATTGAAAATCACGAAGCAGTAGTTTGTCTTTATTGATACGCCAAAGATTTAATAGAGACAATTTTAACCAGTAATTTTTTAATTACTGGTTTTTTTTTAAAGGCTATCGCACCTATATGAAATCTGTCATATATGGATATACAATATTGTAGAGATTAATATTATTTATGTCATCAATCAATGGAAGGAACACCTCATAATCGAGGTGTTTTTTTATGAATTCTAAACAAATCTACAAAGATTTATCATAAAGTCATGGAATAATGAAAATATTTCAAATTTTATAAATGATTGATAATCAGTATTATGAATGTTAAAGTATGTTAATTTATTATTATGTAATGCATAGTACTGTAACAAAATTAATTTATTGTCGTCTATTAGATATAAAGCATTAATAAATAAGAAGATTATGAAAACCTTAATAAAAAATATAAACAACCAAAAAAACAAAATTATGTACCGATTAACTTTTTTATTTAGCCTATGTATTGCGTTAAATGCTGGTGCTAATATTAACAACGATTCTGTTCGCTTAAATAGCGAAGAGCACAAATTAGAGAAAATAGTTTTTAATAACATTGAAAATTCAAGTAGCACAGTTTTAGATGTAAGTGCCATTGAAGTTATTGAACTGGACGAAGAAGTAGATCTAGGTTTGATACCGCCAGCTACTTACCACCAAACTTTAATGCTTTAAAAGGAAAGCATGACCTGGATTTGAAATCCATCGAAGTTATTGAGATAGAGGAAGAGGTAGAATTAGGCTTTGATACCACAAAGTATTTACCTAAGAATTTTAACGCCTTAAAGGGCATGTACGACCTGGATATGAATACCATCGAGGTCATTGAGATCGAGGAGGAGGTAGAATTGAACTTTGATACGGTTAATTACTTACCAAAGAATTTCAATGCCTTAAAGGGAAAGCACGACCTGGATTTGGATACCATCGAAGTTATTGAGATCGAGGAGGAAGTGGAATTAGGATTTGATACCGCCAATTACTTACCTGAGAATTTCAATGCCTTAAAGGGAAAACACGACCTGGATTGGAACACCATAGAATTGGTAGAAATAGATGAGGAAGTAGAATTGGATTTTGATACGGCGAGCTATTTACCCGTAAACTTTAATCCGTATTCCGGGATGCAAAAAGACCTTACGGAAGTGTGCCTCAATTAAGAAGGAAGATTTAAACGAGAATAATAAAACCGGTAATTATATAATTGCCGGTTTTTTTTATTCCAGCAGTATTTGACCTTTAAGGTAAGTTTTGGCCTGTCCGCTTAATAAAATACGATTCCCCTGATCTACACAAAGTAATTTTCCGCCACGATCTGACAATTGATAGGCCAGAAGTTCTTTTTTATTGAGCTGTTTGCTCCAATAGGGGATCAAAGAACAATGTGCCGATCCTGTAACAGGGTCCTCCAATATGGAGGCTTGCGGGGTAAAGAACCGCGATACAAAATCACTATGGTCTCCTTTGGAGGTTATTATTACACCTCCCGGATCCAGGTTGATCCGGTCGAAATATTGCCGGTCGATGCTAATCTCCCGAATATCCTGTTCATTATTATAGACAAGCACAAAATCCCGCGATCGTAATACTTCCCGGGGTTGTTTGCTTAAGGCCTTTCTAATGCTATCCGGCAATTCACTGGGTAACGGTTCTCTTGCGGGCAGGTCCATGGTATATATATCATTTTGAACTGTGACAATGAGATCACCACTTGCCGTATCGAAGATCATGTTATCTCTCCCATAGTTCAATATGGTTTTAAGGACATGGGCCGTGGCCAGCGTCGCATGGCCGCACAGGTCCATTTCTATTTCGGGTGTAAACCAGCGCAACAGGATTTTATCTTCATTTATAATAAAAAAAGCGGTTTCGGCTACCGCATTTTCATGGGCTATTTTTAGAAGTATGTCATCTTCCAGCCAATGGTCTAACGGAACAACACAGGCCGGGTTGCCTTCAAATAAGCGGTCTGTAAAGGCATCGATCTGGTAAAGGTCAAATGGCATATAACGATGGGTTTAAGTATTAGGGGTCATTGGTTTTCAAGGACCTTGTGCATTCCGGTATCATGGCCATCAAGGCTCAGGGTGTTATTTTCCTTCCAGTACTCCTTAATGCGATCCTTACCACGGTTATTGGCCCAGGCCTCGAGCTGCGTGCGTTCTTCTTCGAAATTCATAAAGGGTATAGCGAAACCACAGGAGGTCTGTACAAGTTCAATTTCCATCTCTATGATCTGTCGGGAACCCATATTTTCCGGGAACAGACCGATGTGCTCTTCAAATTTTTTATCCCCTTCGTGGTATATTTTGGCTTTTCCATAAAGCCGCAGGATGAGGGGCTTGCCTTCAAATGAACAGAACATGATGGTCATTCGGTTGCTATTTAACACGTGCGTGGCGGTTTCATTACCGCTGCCTGTTAAGTTAAGCCAAACGATCTTATTCGCGTCCATGACCTTAAGAGTGTCCATACCCTTGGGAGATACATTAACACGGCCTTCGGCCATTGCGGTCCCTACAAAAAAGATCTTTTGCCGGTCAATAAAGGTCTTTAATTCCTTAGTTATTTCGGTAAGTAATTTTGCCATAATGATTTATAGAATTAAACTGTGTTTCAAAGGTAGTAATAAAAGGCAATCCGCTTCTTTCTTTTTATTATTTAAGACTCATTTTAATGTTACGATCCGGAGGCCATTGTTGGATTTCATGCCGCGTAATATTTGAGAATTTACGGGAAATCGTTAACCGGATTTTTAAAATTAACGAGATGTCGTCATAATTATTATTGGTATTATTTTGAAAAATACTGACTATCAATATATTATAACTTTGGCACGGCCTCTGCTCTAATATAGGGCGTATGAACCTTAACGAATTTAGAATAAAGATCAACCTTAGGGTGAAGCCTGTAAGATATAAGGCAGCCAAGACACATTATGACTTTGAAAATTCGTATATTTAATGTATTAAAAATCAATTATTTAATCTAACACTGAAATTACTCTTACTCTAAAATTAATCTAATATTAAAACTATGAAAACAAACGATCCACATTCGAGAAGAAAATTTATCGGATCACTTACAGCAGGCGCTATGGTTGCGGGACTATCACTAATTCCAAAGTCATTAAGTGCAGGGAATGCTGAGGGGTCATTCGATTTTGAACTGAACGATCTGGCTAAGGGTGGCGCCGAACTGGATGCCGCACTTAAAAAATTAGGGACTATGGCACATCCTGTAACTTACGATATTTCTCAAGCCAATCCTTGGGGGCTTATCTGGTCTAACATTTATTATCTCACCAATGCTGAAACCGGAACTGCCGGTGCCGATCTTGGAATTTTAAATGTACTCAGACATCACGGGATGGTCTTTGGTTTGAACGATGAAACTATTGCCAAATACAAACTGGGTGAATTTTTCGGATGGAACGATCCGATCACCGGTGCCCCAACCGTAAGAAATCCGTACTGGGACCCCGAAGATGGGGTATACCCTTTACCCGGTCTTGCGGGAATTAAAGGGCTCCAGGAACAGGGTACCATGTTCTGTATCTGCGATATGGCGCGTAAGGTGTATTCCCAATTTGTAGGTGAAAAAGAGGGAGTACCCCAGGAAGATGTGTATAACGACTTTGTAGCAGGCACACTTCCGGGTGTCGAAGCGGCTCCTTCGGGAGTGTGGGTCTTAGGCCGTTTGGCTGAACACAATATAGCTTATATTGACGCTAGTGTAGGATAAAATGTAAATTATCCCGCCTTTTAAACAAAAGCTTCTCCTAATGAGAGGCTTTTGTTTTTATCATTAAATCATAACATCCTTATTTTTCCTGAGCGCTCAATGCTTAGCGTCCTGCAAAATGATCTTTTTTATAAGGACGATCTGTCCCAAATGGTAGTGGGCATGCTCTATGATACCGTGAATATTACGGTAGTAATTACCATATTTTTCGTCGGATATATTTTCCCAAAGCTGCTGCTCCGGCATCTTCGCGATCATATCTTCAAAATTCCTGGCGTCTGTCCTCGTTTTTGCCAGCAATATTTCCCAATCCTCCTGGGAGTGTATGGGCGGATGATTGAAACTGTGGGCGTCTTTAGCATCGAGGAGGCCGCCGTGCAGCACCTTTAAAACAGCATCTATATAGTAATTTATATGATACACCAGCGTCGCAATGCTATTGAACCCATATACCTGGGTTGTGGCCTGCTGCCAGGTGACCCCTTCCATGTGATGCTTAAGATTTGAGGCGGTCCAGTTGCCCCCAAAAGAGACCTCTTTAAAATGCTTTGCTATTTGCTCTGGTAAATTCATAACCTTGGATTTATGTTATTTTTATTGACTACATATCATTGATGAATACCTAAAGATAGCGATTGTGCGTGAATTTTAGAGAGGAATTCAGGTGTATCGCAGGTAATTTCCTTAAGATCTTTAACTGCCCGCGAACATTTCTTTTAACACCGTTTTAGTGACCTTTCCCATAACGTTTCGGGGCAGGTCGTCCTGAAAAATAAAGCGTTTCGGAATTTTATAGTTGGGTAGTTTTGTTTTGATCCACACTTTTAACTCTTCTACATCGAGTGTGTCGCTGCCCACAATCAGGCTGGCGCCAATAATTTCTCCCCATTCCATATCCGGAATGCCAACCACGCCACAGTCCCTGATCTTGGGATGTGTTCGCAGGACCTCTTCTATTTCCAGCGCCGATATTTTATAGCCTCCGGACTTGATTATATCTACAGAATTCCGGCCCAATATCTTATAACTGCCACTTATATATACCGCGATATCTCCCGATCTAAACCAGCCATCTTCTGTAAACGACTCCCATGTTTCCCTGGGCTTACCCCAGTATTCTTTAAATACATTGGCTCCTTTTATCTGTATCTCTCCCTGTGTCCCTTCCGGTACGGGTTGATCCTTTTCATCCGCAAGGCGGATTTCCACTCCGTCAATTGCCTGCCCAATAAACCCCGGTTTTCGTTCCCCTCGATAGGGATTACTTATGGCCATTCCCATTTCGGTCATACCATAGCGTTCCAGCAGGGTGTGGCCGCTTATGTCCTTCCAGTGTTCCAATACACTTATGGGGAGTGCGGCCGAACCGGAAACCATAAGGCGGAAATTTTTTAGATGCTGCGATATCCGCTGTTGTTCTTCAGAAGTACAGGTATTCCAAAAGGCGATGAGCTTATAATAAATGGTGGGGACGGCCATAAAAAGATTGATCTCCCCGTTGCAGAACCGTTCGAATACGGCCCCGGCATCGAATTTTGGAAGAAACTCACAACAGGAGCCGCTCCATAAGGCACAACTTAATATATTAATAATACCGTGGACATGGTGTAACGGAAGGATATTCAATATGTGATCATCCTCATGCCATTCCCACGAGGTGGTTAAAGCTGTTATTTGGGCCTCGATATTGGCATGGGTAGAAACAACCCCTTTAGGTGATCCGGTGGTACCACTGGTATAGAGGATCATCGCCCAGCGTTCCTTTTTAATATCGGGTAAGGGGCCTTTTTTGTTGCCGAATTGCCCGGTAGAGATAAAACGGGTTTCGGGTGTGTTGGATAGCGGCGCCAAAAAGGACTCATTGGCCTTAGAAAAAATGACAACTGAAGCTTTGGAGTCCTCAATAACATATGAAAGGGAAGGCAGGGGATGTTTTTCGCAAAGCGGTACGGCAATGCCTCCTGCTCTCCAAATGGCCCATTGCATACAAACGTATTGAAATCCGGGTGGCACAAGAAATGCTATCCGCGCTTCGTTAAGATCATTCTCACCAGCTAACAATTCCATGGCAATACCTTCCGAGGCATCGAGGAGCTGTCCATAGGTGTATTGGCCGTCGTTGTCTTTTATGGCCGTCCTTTGCTTAAAACCGGATGCGCGCACGATTAATTCTATCATCTCATCGTTCTTAAATGATCTCCAGGGCACCAACGGTTAATATAGCTTTAAAATCTAATTATTGCCGATGTGATTGTAGGTTGTTTTGGAATCCCAAGTTAACAAAAATTCACGGACGGAATGTTCCCGGCAAAAAATAAGACCCAACCAAAGGGGCCGGGTCTCATACATTTCTGCTGAAAGCATTCTTATAATTCCCATAACGCTACCGATCAAAAATGACCGTGAGCTATAGGATTTATTTCATACACCTATTCTTCAGAGGCTTCTTCTCCTCCTTCTTCTTCATCTTCAAGTTGCGCATAAATGCCATGGAGGTCAAAGTAATCAGACCAGGTTTCGATCTTGCCATCGGCGTTTACAAAACAAAGTGCGAAATATTTCACGCCAATATCCTTTCCGGAGGCTGTATGTGTTGCGGTCCAGGTTCCATAAACACGGACGTTAGTCCCACCACTTGTGGCAAGGTCCTTAGGAAAGTGCGATCCGGACCACATCCCGTTTACAAGTGAATCGCCTACGGTGATCCCTTCGGTATATTTAATGTTTTCAAAGTCGTCGTGGTATCCTTTGAGCGCTGCCAGAAAATCGTCCTTTCCAAGTTGCTTGTTGCCATTGTATTCCGGAGGGCTCCATTTTAAGGTGTCTGCCAACAAATTTCCTTCCGCTTCGAGATCTTCGTCGCAATGCGCCTGGATAAAGGATCGCACAACTTCAACGCTTTTATCAAACGCAGCGTAATCGGGGGCTTCGGTTTCTTGTACTTCAGCAGCCTGCTGGCATGCTACCAGGGTTAATAATGCTAAAGCAATAAGGCCAAAGAGTTGTTTTTTCATAATTAATGCAGTTAATAGGGTTAATAAATTATTAAGTTAGAATCTCTTAAAGATACAACTTTTTCATTTATAGAGCTTTATAAACTATACATTTTGAAACATAGCAAGGCCATTAGCACCGTGCCATTTTACGCTTCTTACCCAGGTTGCCTTTGGCTTTCACTTTATGGATATAATCTACTGCGTATTATTTAACTTCCGCGGTTCCCCAATAATTAAAACTGGCGGGTTTCCAACCCGGGATATACATGGTGTCCAGGGTATTTATTTTTAACCCGTTATTCTCAATGATCGAGGGGATGTCCCTGTTAAGGGTGCAGCCGCCACCCAATCTTTTCCACATAGGGTTGATAAAATTTTGCCACCTTTCAACCGATCGGTCAGGGGCTTTCCCATGCTCGCAAAAAATGAGTTGTCCATTAATTTTAAGAACTCTTTTAATTTCATCAAAGGCAATAACCGTATCGGGAATGGAGCATAGTGTATAAGTAATTACGATCGTATCAAAACTATTATTATCTGCCGGAATATCTTCTGCGAAAGCTTTGATAAATTCAAATTCAAACGGTAAATCGTTTATATCGATAGCATTTTTATTCCATATTTCAACCGAAGGATCGATTGCTGTAAGGTGTTTCACGTTTTTTTCATTATAAAAAGGCAGATTTAAACCGGACCCGATCCCAATTTCCAGTACATTACCACTTGCCAGGGGAACCACTTTTTCTCTTTGCCTCATATTTGATCGCTGTTTGCAGGTCCAATCTATGACTTTTGGAAGTATGAATGTATTGTAGAGCCCCATAATCTTATAGAGTTAATGTTGCATTGAATCCCTTAATGGATCTCCAGGTCCAGTTGTTTTCCGTTTTCTTTTGCCTTTTTATCCATAGCGGTTCCTATAGCTATTCCAATGGCCATTCCTATAGGGATACCTACCCCTATAAGAGACGTATTATTTGTACTCGATCCAAAAACGGAACCGAAGGCGACTCCCAAAGCCATTCCGACCCCCAGGCCAATATTGCGGTAATGATGCTTTGTAACAAGTTTAAGTTCCTTTTCAATTAATTTAAGAATGCCCGACCGGGATTTTTTCAATTGTTTTCTGAATTCTTTTTCTAAATTTGAAATGGAATTGACCGCATCAATATAGGTATTGACAGTACTCACAATTTCGCCGGGGAGCTCTCTTTTTCTTAATTCGTAAATAAGTTTCTCAAATTGAAGAAATGCTCTATGGAGCTTCTTGTTTTGCGCAATGTCCGGCCTTTTATTTAATTCTTTAATATCCATTAGTTGTTTTTTATTCCGTTATTTTTTCGTATCCAGTTTCCTGGGATTTGTCATGAAAATGTATGCAAAAGACAGGGCGAAGATCGCATATATCACGGTAAGTGAGATTATGAGCCCGGTATGTTCCCGGACCCCAAATACCACTTTGGTCAAAGTAATGGCCCCAACTCCAAAATGCATAAAATTTCCTATGGCAATGGGCCGGTTGTAGATCCCGCCGATGATGGTTCCTTTCGCCATCCAGTTCATAATTCCAAACCCTAAATACAGTGCGCCCATAAGTTGTATGAAAAGGGTTGTAATTTCATTGGTGTTGCTGTTGAAATAGATTGCTATTTCTTTTGGTAGAAAGGACAATCCTATTCCGGCGAGTCCTAAAAAAACTGCACTTGTGGTCAATATTAATTTTGTGTTCAAATGCTGAGTTTTAGACCTTACATGTTATTAGTAGTATAAATCGGGAAAAGTTACACAGTATTTGAACGTGTGTCAATTGTTTTTGTATTTATTTTAATTTTTTAAATTATTGATAGCAGAATTATAATCCCTATCAATGTTATTGCAATTAAAATGGAAATTTTCATGATTTTCTTTTCACTGCGAAAATCGGATATGAGATGAGATTCTATATGTGCAGTAATTCCGTTTTCAATAATTATCCGATCGATCTTTTCCAGATCAGAGTCGAGCAAAAAAAACCGGGTTCGACCATCTATAGGCGATTGCTCCTCGATATCTGTATAAAACAAAATTCCGTTTTTTTGTAATTCCGATTCAAATACGGCCTTGTCTTTAAGCAAAACATAAAGCTTATAGCGGTCTTTCAGCTTGATATTAAAATGCGATTTGGGCAAATCCTGTTTTTTAATCTACCAATGTGATAGGTTATTACTTTGTTAAACATAACTTATCTATTAATAGAAGCACAAACCAAAGTAATAAGTGGTCATTTTAAGTGGTAAGTGATAATAAAAACCCCTTAATTACACTAAAATCGGGTAAACAGGCAGGCAGGTTATAGTGAGCTCTAAGCTTAGTATTTTAGGATTTTTTCAAACCGTATTTTTCTGACACCATGGTCTGTATCCCATTGTTTTACTTCTTTAAATTCTAATTTTTTATATAATTTGCAAGCGGGTTTATTGTCTACTCCTGTTTCTACGGTAAAAATTTCTTGATTGATTTGATTCAAAAACAAATGTGATCAGCTTTCGGGCCAGACCTTGTCTAAAAAATTTTGGATCGACAACCAGACTTTGTATATGGGTTGCATAGCCATCACTTTTGGTTTCAATAATAGCTGCTATTTGTTCGGCTTTCCAAAATCCATAAAATTCGGTTTCGCTATTCAAAAAATCATTCAAACTCCTTTTTAAAGGTGGAAAATCAATAGCCCTGAGCAATTTTGCTTCAATGGCGTATGACACTTGAAAAACAGTAAGGATCTTTTCTGCTACAGTAATATTTTTATTATCAAGTCTTTCAATCATCTATAGTTAAGCGTTAGTGAGATGCCCATATTTTAATTAAGCACAACAGTTTTGTGTATGGTCTCTTTAGCATGTAAGTTAGCAAAAAGGGGTGAACCTATTTTTCAGCCGTGAGGAAATTTCGACTTGTAACGCCATTTGGCCTTAAGGGAATATCAGGGACAATGCTTTATTCACGGTATTGGTAACACTGCTTTAGTTCCTATGGTCTTCCCAGACCAGGGTCTTTTCTATTTCGCCATTAAATTCGGGGCAATTCCCATCACCTTCACCGTTAATGCCACCGTCCGGCGCACAAACGATGTCGCAGGCGGTATCGTACAAATAATTGAACTGGTCGCAACAGTCGGAAGTAATGTAATAAAAGGTCTGTCCGTCCACTTCCCATTTCCATACTGTTGCCGGAGGGTTCCTAACGGGTTCACTTAATATCTGTTGTATTTGATCCTCGATGCATGATGGGACATCGATCTCATCATCGGAGTTTTCACAACTGTAGTTAAGGAATAGCAAACCGGACAGCAATGCTGCCGCGAGGAATACTTTCTTTTTCATGTTTTTTTTAAGTATAGCTGATAAAGCATAGATCAAATACCATTCCAAAGATATTCTAAATTGCTCCAGACAAAAAGCAGAGTTCTTACATTGCCTTCAAAAGCGATGGATGAGATATTGATTCCAAGTTCATAACATGTGCTGTGATTCCATGTGAATTCCTGAATGATATATCAATCTCGTGGAAGGAAGCGCAAAAGACAAGATAATATAACTGCGAACAGCATCATTTATTTTTAATTTCATCCATGAGGTGGTCCGATAAACGAAGACTCAAAGCGACAAGATTCAACGTAGGATTTGGTGCTCCCGCAGTGGTGCAGCACCCGGAACCGGCAACAAAAAGATTGCTCAGGCCATGAACCTTACAATTCGCGTCAACTACCCCTTGTTTGGGGTCATCATGCATTTTGGTCGTACCCATATGATGCCATCCGCCACCCAAGGTATTTAGCATGTCACTGTCGTTTGCCTGCCATAGGAAATCGTACATTTTCACCCTTCCAATTCCGGCTTTCGCCACTTCTACGCCAAAGATCTCATAAATTTTACGCATGCTGTGCTTGTCAAGTTCCGTAAGATCCCAGTGCAAGGAGGCTCTCGGTACTCCTAAGCCGTCCCTTTCGCTGTCCAGGGTTATCCTGGAATTAGGATTAGGTGCCTGTTCCATTCGGGTAAAGAGCTCAAATACGTTGGCCTCAAAGGGGTTATTCCCATCCGCTGCAATATTACGGTAGTCTTTAAAATTTTCACGTAGTTTTTTCCTGCTCTCCGTAGGATCAGCACTGGTCCAAACGTCGATCATAGGTTTTTGACTTTTAGTTAAAACCATGGGAGTAAAAGAAATTGTGCCATTCAAAATTTGATGTTTTTCTTGCACTTCCTCAGTTAAAGCAACCTCAACTCTGGGACTTTTTCGGCTTGCAGGAAACCCATAGATAGACATATCAAACGGTTTTTTTAATAGCATCTGTGCCGAAATTACCTCCAGGTGTTCCATAAAGTATCGCCCGACCAGGTCATTATCGTTACCTAATCCATTTGGTGCCTGTTGGTTGGAAGCGAGCAACATCCTGGCATTCTGTATAGCACCACAGGCCAGTACATAATGACGGGCCTTTACGCGGTGGGTTTTACCCGCAAGATTTTTTACTTCCAAAGCCTCAATGGCGCTAACACCATTATTCGCAATGATATTGGTAAGGTTGGCATAGGTGTAGAGGTGAATATTTTTGGCCTTCACTACATCATCCCTGTATTTTTGGCCAAAGCGGGTTGGGGGACTGAACTGCCACATTTTATTCCATATCACCTGTTTGTCAAGGGGGAGTGGGTCTTTGTCAGGAATTTGTTCCTGCAGGTATTCCTGGTCGTACCGATAGGGTCCCAGTTCCAATACTTTATTGGCCCTGGCATAGAAAGGGTCCAGATCTTCCCTTGTAATGGGCCAGCCACTGTCGGGGACCCAATCTCTTTTTTTAAAGTCTATGGGGTCGTAAGGAGAGCACAGCCCTGCCCAATGGCCGGTTGTGCCACCAAAATAATGTAACCGGCTTGACATGAGCGGATAGTAGCGCTGGCCTGTATTTTTCCCGGCATAAAGATCCTGAACATAGGGGTCGTATTCAAAACCCCCGCCTTCCAGGAGGATGACCTTATAGGGGGTGTCGATCCAATCCAGGGCCATACTTATTCCGGCAGCCCCCGATCCCACAATGCATATATCGCCTGTTATTTCTGTTCCGTTCTCTAATTTTCTGGCATCGATGTGCATAACTTAATTAATGGGTTGGGTTAGTGAATACAATGCGCATTGGCGGGCTTCGGTCCGGGATAGTACCCAACCTCTTACCACAACGATTTCGCCGTTTTGAAAATCGGCCAGGACCTTGTCAGACATCATCTTTTGTAAAACCTGGCTATCTGCTGTTTTCGGGATGGCCTCTCCATTGGAACCGATCATCAATCTATCCACTAAGCTTTCGGCATCGTTCTCTCCCGGTACCTGCTTCAAATAGGCAGTTCCCACTTCAATAATGGTGGCCGAGTCATTAATTATGGCCATTGTGGTTGGCAAGCTAAGCTTTTGGGAAAGGGAGGGATCAGGCCCGGAGCATCCCATGATTGGCAGGAAGGTACCAGCAACAGCCAAAGAGGTCAATTCGCAAAAAGTTCTACGTTGCATATGCTAATTTAATTGATGCCCTTAATTTTAAAAAAAGAAAAGCCGTCTTGGTTATATTCTGTATTAAATATGCCAGTGAATCTAATGAATTAGAATAACTCGAAAAAATATTCAAAGTGACACATCCAGACATTAAATGTAATAGCATCTATTTCATGTACTCCAAATGCTATTCATGTCTTGCATGGCCTTAATTTCCCGTATCATTTTAAGGAAACGTAATCATAGGTCATGATAATTGATCTAAATTCCTTATTTCACTAATGTTTTGGTAGATCCAATGCCGGATTACCATTAAAATAATCAAAAGGGCGTAGCTCGAAGGAATGCCAAAGTACGGGCATAACGGGCCAATCTTCTGCCCTTACCATATGATGCATACCTACGGTATACCAGAGAACAATATCTGTATTTTCTATGGACCGGTTGGCGCTGGTCCATTCCGGAAGCCCCTGGCCTGGCAGGCTTAAAGTTGGAAAATCTCCTACGGCAAATTTCTCATTCTTATTAAAAGGTGTTGTCCATAAATGGTAATTAATAAAACCTACCCTCCGTCTGGGATAATCGTCTTCACTAAGCAATGTGTTTCCCGTCTTTCCGGGCATTAATTGATAACTTGTTGGGTATCCCACATGATTTTTTCGGTCGTTACTAATTACACGCCACAACGTTGGTTTGTCCAGGTTTATTTTAAGTTTCGCCTCAGATTCGGTCTTGGCGATTTTTGGATTGCTCACCCAAACACTCCTGCGCGGATTTCCTTCGGGGAGAATCCTGGTTTGAAGCCGGTCAAGCAGCAAACTGTTATTTTCACCATCTACATCCAGGTCGATACGAAAGCTAAAATAATGATCGTGATTTACTGCAATGACATTTGGATCTACAAATCGTCCGTAGGTATCTCCGGGTTCTTCATCTCCATGCGCTGAGGAGGCATCTTTTTGAACGCTTGCTTTGACCTCGGCAATACCGGTAGCACCAACAAGTACTTTAATGGAACCGTCTTGTTGAAATATCCAGTCGAAGATATAATCGTAGTTTCCTAAGACTGCTGCACTCCTTATTACGAGGTCTCTTTTAACCCGGCTTTCAGGTTCCATATCTGTAGTGTAATGCCGCCAGGAAGGATCTCCCGTTTGGCGTTCAAAGATTGCAATCATATTAGGAACAGGTTTTGGCCTGCCGTTATCATGTATGACCAATCCGTCCATATAATGGGCAAAATCGGGTGCATCAAGGCCGCGTAGCAATGGTTTGGTTAATCCCCCGGCTGTATATTCGCCGGCATCAATAAAATTTCGATGAGACCAATCGAATGAAGCATCCATATAAGGAACAAAGATTTCGGACATATATCCTTCATACAAAACTTTGCGCTTGTCAGTACCATCCTGGTAGGTTACCGCAGAAACAATCATCCCTACACGATGGTCGGGCCGTACATGAAATTTCCATTTTTGCCAGCTAATGGTATATCCGTCAAGCTCGAAACCTGGGCCATTGGGCTGGCTTATCATTAATGGCCCGGGGACCGCTCTAACCTTTGGTATGGAACCGGGGTCGTAATCTATATTCACCGTTGGTATGGGTACAGCGCCTTCATCGACTATTCTCAGTATTTCTTCAGTGTGCATATCAACAACAGCGGTTAGGCCGGTAATACCCTTCGCCCATGAATTACGGACATACTGCACATCAACAAAAGAACCATGGGCAATTCGTTTGCCTATTTGCTCTTCGGTACCGAAGTAACCCGGTGGCCCGAAATGCCCTTCGATAAAAGTTAAATCGTCATATCCTCTTTTTTTCATTGCGGCAATAAAATCGGGATGTTCTTTGACCTTGTCCAACATACTTCCAAATTCCTCATTCAACCAGGTGGGTTGAATACCTTTTAATTCATTCCAGGAATCCAGACTCCGATCTACCAAATTTACCTCTGCTTTAAAGGTTTTATCTTCCTGATGAACTATGGCAAAAGCTGCCCTGGGTGTATCTTGTTTTCCATCCCAGCTCCAGACAAAGGATTTATTGGGGGCTATAAGGTTAATATGCGAAAACCTTGTTTTGTTATCGAGGTGCTCTGTCGATTGCAGAACATCCAATACCGTCCAATATTCCTGCCAGGTCAACGGATCCAATGGATGGTTATTTTGCTGGCAATGACCAAATTGATAGGTTGATAAAACAAAGGTTAACAGGATGAGGCACCGAATTTGATAAAAAAAGTTCATGCGTTGGTTGAATTAGTAATGATTAGTTAGTAAAATGATTTACACCGTATGTATAAAAACATGCGTAAGCATGTTTGTTTATATTACATAGAACCGTAAATCTAATAAATTTTTAATAAACTTGAAATTGATTGTATTACTAATGATAGTATATTGGAAAACCTAAAAACCACCATAACCATAAGTAACACATTCGTAATATCCAACAGGGGTCTGTTGCTATGATATGCAATATACTAATGTTCAGTAAAAAATGGTTTGCTGTCCTGCAGCACATTATGATTCACCGGTCTCTGTTACATTTAATATTCTTTCAATTCTACTGCGATGATACCTCTGAAGGATTAATGGATATAAATTCCCAATTATGTTAATAATTGACGTAGCAATGGCAAAATATAAATACCCTTTGATTATAAAAATAATAGAAATTAGAACAATTATAATAAGAGCCGCTAAATGTCCAAACTCCGATTGTTTTGATTGATATATGAAATTTTTTAATCCTCCTTTGGTCCCATTAAAATATTTAATTCTATTTTTCTTAATTCCCCAAAAGAAAAGTAAAAGGGCTCTTCTAAAAAAAGAAATTCCAAGTAAATTATAGACTTTTACCAGGAGTTTTGAATTTCTAATTATATAATATCTTCGATCTATTAGCCTATGGGTTGCAAATACAAATCCCGGTAATGCAAATATTCCAGTTATAGATGCATCGATGACAAGGGAATTGATAAATACCAAAGCAATACTATAATTAGTTGGTGAAAACGATAGTATCCCTTTAATCAATTGATAGGACAAGAACATAAAAGTAATTGATAAAAAAACGAACAGTATTTTCTTTGCCATCTAAAAATACTTTTATAAGTCCAACTCCCAGCGGAATGAAGCCTTATTATGATAACGAAAGATAATAAATTAGTATAACATTAATTTGAGAACTATACAAATTAATTAAAGTGACAAATCCGCGGCAGGGGGCCGAGCGTTAAGAAATTGTCCTGTGGACAATTTTAGCGAAGGAGCCAGATGGCGTGGTGGCGCGTTAAAAGGACAGAATGAGAAAAGTAATGATTTACCTTTTGAATGAAGGGCCAGGTGATGTGGCGGGGAGTGGACAATTTTAGTCCCGAGTACTCGGGAGGCCAGCTGGCGTGCTGACGACAACATTTGCTAAAGTATGTGATTTAGCAATAGGGTGTTTTTTGACAAAATCCCAATTGCTGTCAGTATAGAGACATTCAATTATACATGTTATTGACTGCCATATTTATTTTTATAACTCAATAAAAATTACTAACTTAAATGCCTTTCACTTTTATTAACTAACTAAACTATTATTATGAAAAAATTTTTAACACTTTTTGTATTGGCCTTATTGGTTAGTAATGTCTTTGCGCAAGACAAACTTTATCTCATATTTGAATTGATGAGAGTCGATAACGAACAGCAACAGTCCTATTTGGAAACAGAATCGTTCTGGGAAAAAATCCATCAACAACGCGCTCAAAACGGCGATATTATTGGTTGGGATCTTTGGCAATTATCGCCTGGTGGCGAGGACCAGGGCTACCAATATATGACAGTAACATTACATAGTAATGCTGCAAGTATGTTTAAAGCAGGAAATTTCATGGAAAATGTAAAAAAAGCATATCCAGATATGCCGGAAGACGATTTGAATAAAAAATTTAATAGCGCAGGTTCTACCAGGGATCTGGCGGTTCGTGTTTATTTGGAAGAAATAGCTACAACCAAAGATTCATTTGATTTGCCTTTAGGTACGGTTGCTTTTTTCAATTTCATGAAAGCAGAACCAGGTCAGTCTGATGCCTATGAAAAAGCAGAAATGGAAGTCTTTCAACCTATGCATCAAATACAAGTTGACAATGGTGTAAGAGCATCCTGGGGATTGCTGCGGTTTATGCTTCCTTTTGGAAGCGAGGTGTATGCAACCCATATAGCTGTTGATATGTACAAAGATATTGATCAAGCATTAGCCAGGAATGCAGGAAACTTTGGAGAATTAACAGAAGCGCAACAAAAGGCGATCCAAGATGGCATTGCAACCAGAGATTTGAAACTTGGTAATATGGGGACATTGGTTAAGAAAGTGCGTAAGAATTAATTTTACTGTTATATCAAATAAAAAAAGAGCTCTATTAGAGTTCTTTTTTTATTTTGAATAAGTCAAAATCACACAAAGTGACAAATCTGTTACTGGATTGAGTGTTAGGAGGACAGAATGAGAAAGGTAATGATTTACCTTTTGAATGAAGGGCCTGCCTACGGTTGTTTAGCCTACGGCAGATAAACCATGTGATGTGGCTGTGAGTGGACATTTTTAACAGGGCATACCGTGAGCTATGGGCCGGATGAAGCCAAGATACCAGCCTGCGCGTTGGCGCTATCATCTGCTACAATATGCTTTTAAAGCGCGTCCTCTTTTATTATTTTCGGTACATTAAGATCCTTCCCTGACAATTTCGATTTTTTTTCAATTTCTGTTTTTAACCATTCAAACCATTCTCCTGCTTCCGGATTTCTTGCTTCACGCCATTCGTGGATCCACATGTCAAGCTTTCTCCACGTTACCTTAATGACTCCACCAACAAGATCATTTACAACATCAAAAGAAATTATTTGCCTTTTTACCATTAGTCCTGTACTTTCAAAAAAAGAGTGGACGAGGTATGCATAACTATCCATTTCTGTTTTTGAAGATCTCAATTCTTCCGGCGCAACATGATCGGGCATAAACTGTATTTCATTCAATGCTTTAGTAAACTCGGGTGTTTGCCAGGATTTAAGAAATTCTATTGTAGCAAGTTATTTACGTTGTTTTTTTAATTGCATGACTTGAACAATAGCAATTATTATTCCTATAATGACTGCAAGGGTTCCAATTAATTGTACTATAATTAATAATGTTTGCGTATTCATGAAAACTATATTTCAGGATTGGTTTATTATTACCAGAAAGATAATCAATTTATAAGTAATCTTGCTTTAAAGTGATGAATGCGAGACAGAACCGAGCGTTAAAAATGTGCTGTGTACATATTAAGCGAAAGGCCAGCTTGCGTGCTGGCGCAAGCATTTACTCCAAAATACGATTTTAAATGGTTGGTTAATTCCTGACAGGATAATCGACCGGCAACCCGCCAGAACGAATCTGTCGGGCTGATGAATTATACACGTCTTTGCTGTCTGTTGTATATATAGAACCAGGCTACTGTGGAGCCGGCATACTCGTGTTAAAAATATCCCTATCAAGCTTCCATTGTCCATCCACATTTTTCCATACGATGATATACTTGCCTTCATCCAACTGACTATTATCAGCGCCAAACAGCTTATAGGCGCCTTCTTCGACGGCAGTATCATCATAGGATTCCACATGAACGGTAGTTAATTCAGCGCTGTTGATTCCCAATTCGAAAATGCCACTCCAGAAGCTGCCAATGGCCTCCCGGCCTTCGATAACTGGGCTGTTGGTTGGGAAAAGCCGCCCATTTTCGGTATAAAGTTGACCTATAGCCGCCCCATCATGGTTGTTAAAGTGTGTGATAAAAACCTGGTTGGCTTCCACGATCTCGTTGGTGAGGTCTTTGACGACTTCCTCGGTAACCTCCATTTCGGCGCTGGCCTCTTTGGGTTGCTGGTTGCAGCTAAATATCAAAATTGAGGCAAATAACAGAATAAATAATGATCGGATTTTCATAGTCGTTAGTATTAGTTAGTTAAAAAATATATCGAACAATGTTAGAACTGGGGTAAGTATAATTGTTCTACTAATTTAGTAAAATTTATCTACAAACCTCTGTTTAATTATTTCAACTGATCAAGTATTATTGGTTTGATAGTAAAACTCAATACAAAAGTTAGAGGAGTTGTTGTAAATTTTATTACGATCAAATTCGCTAAGTGACTAATCCGCGGCAGGGGGCCGAGCGTTAAGAAATTGTCCTGTGGACAATTTTAGCGAAGGAGCCAGATGGCGTGGTGGCGCGTTAAGAGGACAGAATGAGAAAGGTAATGATTTACCTTTTGAATGAAGGGCCAGGTGATGTGGCGGTGAGTGGACAATTTTAGTCCCGAGTACTCGGGAGGCCAGCTGGCATGCGGGCTCGCTTTTAGGTAATTTAATGGTCGGTTCATTTGGACGTTTAAGGCCAAAGAGATGGCAATAATGTCCAGTGAAACTGCTTAATTAATTATTATTTTACAGTTTCTTTTCCTGAATTTATCCAGTTTATGATACCGCCTTCTAATTCATAAATTTCAATAAATCCTAATTCTTTTAACAACTCGGCTGTTTTGTTGCTCCTGGCTCCTTCCGCACCGGCAGCACAATGAATGAAAATAGGATTCTTTTTATCCAATCTTGAAATGTTTTCCTTAAAATCTTCCTCATAAAAATTGATGTTAATGGCGTTTTTCAGATGCCCGGTTTGGTATTCTTCCGGCGTACGCACATCTACTAACTGAACATTTTTAAGGCTTATTAATTTTCCATCAAATTCTTGAGGACTAATCAACTTATAAGTGCTTTCAGATTGACTACAGGCAACTAATATTAGTAATAGCATTAGTACTTGCAATGGTTTAAATATTAACAATGGATTTTTCATAGACTAATTATTTTTGTGCCTGTAGTAGTTATTGAATAGATTAAGCTACAGGTGAGCTTATTTAAATTACATATACACCACTAAATTAAGCCAATTTTATTTAAGTTTTGCCATAGTGATGTATCCGTGACAGGGGCCTGTCGGCACGTGAGCGCTGGCATTTGCTACAATATGTCATGTGCAAAATAAAAAAAGGGAGCCTCAATAAGAGATTCCCTTTTTTTATTTTGAAGCACACTAATGTTGTTCAATTATTTTCGATCTTGCATTTAACCCGAAATCTCGTTCTACTGCCTGATACCAAGTTTCATCATCTACAGCATTCCAGTCTATCCATTCTTCATCGTTCATAGAATTTCTCCATTCAAGAAATGGTAAAGCATCCGGTCCAACAGGATGTCGTAATTTCCAAGTGCCACTATTGGCAATATCTAAAATCTTTTCGGCTACAAGGCTTGGGCCTGTTGGAGTTTCCAAGGAGGCTGCGAAAAGACCACCAAATCGGTTAGAGTGTGGATAAATTGATTCGCCTGCCGTTTTTATATCCAAGGCCATTTGCGTATTGATTACACCTGGTTCTACAATATTTACACGAATATTAAAAGGCTTGACTTCCTGGGCCAGGGCCTCGCTTACTGCTTCAAGGGCAAATTTTGAAGGTGAATATGGACCCAATGGAGAACAGGATATATGACCGGCTACAGAGGCAATATTGATAATACAACCACTTTTGTTCTCGCGCATCTTAGGTAAGACGGCTTTCACACATCGCAGTACTCCAAAATAGTTAGTTTCCATTACCGCCTTGAATTCCGAAATATCCAATTCTTCTACAGAACCATGTCGCTCAATACCGGCATTATTAACAAGAATATCTACCGAGCCAATTTTTCGAAGAACGGCATTCATACATTGCTTTACCGATTCATCAGAATCAACATCCATTTTTGAAATGGTAATTGGTAAAGATTCCTCTTTGATTTTTTGTTGAAAAGCATTGGCATTATCAGGTCTACGCATTGTTGCGAAAACCTGGTATCCTGCTCGTCCAAAGGCAAGGGCCGTTTCAAGACCTATCCCTTTACTCGTACCTGTAATAATAACTGATTTCATATCTTATAATTTAATTGTGGTTATTTGAATTTGTCAATATCACCATCTATAAAAAGGTAGATACTCAAAGAAACGAAGCTTTATAAGGTAAGAAAATAATTTGAATCTATGCTCTAGATTTCAAGATTATCAAATTCATTTTAATATTTCAAGTGACAGATTTGTGACAGTAAATGTGCTAGCATCTACTGCAATTTGCAAACAAAAAAGGATTTACAGTTATGTAAATCCTTTGGTGTTATCATGAGATACTGAAACCCCGCCTGCCAGTCGAGCAGGAAGTTCAGCATGACAAACGCATTATTCTTGAAGCTCTACAATCAAAGCATCATCGGTTTTTGTAACCTTGGTTAATCCCTGTTTTGCAAGGCCTTTCATACCTTTATCCCAACCCTTATTACTTAAACCCGATTGGGTTTTAAGATCGTTAAGATTCATTGATTTTTGCGTTTTTAGAATCTCAAAGATCTCTTTTTCGTTATCGCTTAACTCCAGCTTCTTTTGCTCCGGTTTCATTTGAGAAAAAAATTAAACGTATTTCTAGAAACCCTTATAAACACTAATGATTTGAGAGGTTGTCGTAATAACTCTGACATATTAGTGACACGAATCAGTGGTCTATCTGCTACAATCTGCGATTTTGATTAACGATTCGCTAAACTCCGTAAGCTAGACTTTCTAAATATCTTTTAAAGTATCAGATCACATCAAGCCTTTACAGATAACCCAGTTAGCTCATGGAGTTTGAGCCCCTGTTATAGTCAGTTTAGTATACATTAAAAGCTGCTCCAATGCTGTAAAGGCACCACAAAAGCCAACCGCATCATTTTGAATACCCCAGAACCACCGCGTCTTTCGTTATACGAATTGCGAAGCAAGTAATCATCTCGTTCTATTTTTTTCAGAACCTTTTCGAAACGAGCGCAATACCAATGACCCACGATTTTACATCGGAGTACTTTTAACCCATTCAAATACCCATTACCTTCTCGGAAATATTGCCTGGCCAAGTTAACGCGACCCTTTACCCATAATCTCATAGCCGGATGGTCCATTTGTGTAGGATTGAGGTCATTTGCCTCTAAATATTCCCTGGGGATGTTGATAAACCCATTTGCGAGGTCAGTTATCATATCACGAAGTAGATGCATAATATGGGCTGCTTTAGCGGCCTGATATTGATTCTTTGCAGAGGGATACGAATGCCCATTGCCAATAAAATATTGAAGTCCGTCCGTAACGGATTTAGCCAAACAATTGGAATACCATTCCAATTGCTCTTCTGAAATTAATTCATCTTTACGGTGAGCATCAAATTCAACGATGGCAAACATATTTCGGATAAAAGATTGAAGTTTGCTATTTTCTTCTTTGTCATGTTTTATTAAGTCCGAAATAATATGTTCCCCTGTTGAAAGTTCCAATAATTTTTCATTTTTATATAACGAGTCGATTAATTTTCTTTGGCGTAGGATAAATAAAGTACGCTCTTCAAGTGACAGTGGGCTTTCATCGATGATGTCATCCACCCATCTAAAATAGGCATAAGCGCGGTAGAAGTCATTAACAAGTTCCATATCCACCATGTACTTGGCGGTGTAATAGCTTTGTTTACTGGCACTTCGGGTAATTGATTTTGCAAGAATCGCAGTAAAATGAGAATTTGAATCTTTATTAAATACTTTTTTTTCAAACGCTTTAATTGGGTTAGGGCTTGTATAAGTTCGAAGATTAGATTTTATCATTTATTGGTTATTATATATACCTGGCCATTTTGTCAAGATGATTGGTAAAACTACATGTAATATAGGTTTTAATTAAATACAGGCGTTATATTCTTTTAAAATACAATGATATATATAAACCGAATATTATTCGAATAATATACAGTTATTTTTGAGTGAATGACTTTGTGTATATTATAAGAGTGACGAATCCGTGACAGGACCGAGGGTTAAAAAAATGTCCGGTGGACATTTTTAGCGAAGGGGCCAGCCGGCGCGTGGGATAAAAAAAGGATTTACAGTTAAGCAAATCCTTTCTTAATATTATATAACCTAAACCTAATTTAGATTATTATTTTAGTCATTCTACAACTTCTACAACCAAAGCATCATCGGTTTTTGTAACCTTTGCTATACCAAGTTTTGTTAAATTAATGGTAGCCTTACCTTTTTTTAAGTGTTATTTAAAGGGTAGTATCAATGTCCCAGTCCATTCATGATCGGTTCTATGCTCAGGAATAAAATTTCCATCTTCATCAAATAAATCAACAAAACTGTTAGTGTAACCATGGCCTGAAGCACCTTCAAAACGCCCGGTACCTCCATTAAATGAAAATGGATCTTGGAAATAGGCTTCATATGGCGATGGGAGATTTTCAAAATCAAAAATTACGTTACCAATCTCTCCTTCTGTTGGTATTTTAACATACAGTTCATCACCATTTGCAGCTACAAAAGTTCCTATTCCATTTTTATAGCCAAATGGGCCACCACAGAAGGATATAACAACATCAATGTTTCCAAGATGAGTAGCTTTACCTTCCCCAACCTGATAGTTGAAACTTAGATAGGGGTCTTCAGTACAAAATCCAATTCCATCATTCTCATAGTTCCTATTAGTATAGAAATATGCTTTAAAGGGAACACTTTGCGGTCCACGGGCGGATACATTTAGGTTATCAATGATGTCATCTTGCAGAAAATCTTCATTAGAACATGATATAAAAAGAGTGAGGCTTAAAAATGCAATGATAAAAAATTTAATAGTTTTCATGATTTTGATTTTTAAGAGTTAAGAAATAATTTTTATAAATATGGAGAAATAAGACATATGGGACATATCAAGTATGTTGTATAAACCTTAAAGTTTTTTGAAAACTATGTTGCTTGTATCAACTATGTTGCAACTTCAAATACTTATGTTGTATAAAAGAAATTATTATGAATTATCTGGGGCCCATGGAAGATTCATTTTTTTTAATAATGCTGAAAACCTGGGATCGGTATTAATTTTTTTAAAACTGTAATAAAACAAAATATCATTGAGTTTATTAGGAGCTATTTCATACAAATCTTCCAAACATTTTATGGCTTTTTCATAGTCATCTATTAGGATATAAAAATTAGCTTTTTCCGCAGATAGCGTTGTTATGAACTGTATGTTAAAATACCAACAGAAGGATATAACAACATCAATGTTTCCAAGATGAGTAGCTTTACCTTCCCCA
>PVMK01124877.1_pt1 | contig 30059 bp, 31 predicted proteins | sample 1853481 | NCBI WGS metagenome assembly PVMK01 (sample SAMN08533507, study PRJNA380276) | Marine sediment metagenome, whole genome shotgun sequencing project.
GTGGCAGGGGTCACCAACCCTGTCACCGAAAATTTCCAGCATAGAACGGTTCATGAAGGTCAGGACGTACTCTTCCGTGGCGATATAGGCCATGTCGTCCATGTTGTCGAGGACAGTACGGAAACGGACTTCGCTTTTTTCAAGTTCAGCGGGTCGTTCCTTAACTCTGACTTCCAGGGAAGCTGTCTGCTCACGTAAGGACTCTTCCAGCGCATGCTGTCTTGTGATATCGGTAAAGGATTCGATCCCGCCGATAATCTTTCCGTCACTATTACGCAAATACTCTATGTTCTTGAGCAGGTGAATCGTTTTCCCTGATTTTGTTACGATCGTGCAGCGTCCGCCGATGATCGGTTTGGGGATATCATCGTTGTAGAGGCCGCAGCTGTCACCGCACGGAATGCCCTGTAGAAAGGAACAATGTTGACCGACAGCCTCCTCTGCGGGGAATCCGGTAATTCGCTCTGCAGCGGGGTTCCAGTAGACAATCTGCATCTCTTCGTCAACGACAAATAGACCGCTGGGAATGGTCCCAAGGGCCTGTTCAAGAGTCATGTTCTGTATAATGGCGTGGCTGTTTGTCATGAGAATGCGAGGTCCCCGAAGCATAAGACAAGACATACTAACAGAAATGTGTGATCACAAACAGTGATTGAGCGTTCAAGCCCTACCTACGACGGCAACCTGAACCTCTGCAACACCACCAGCCAGAAGAGTGCGAGAACATTCCCTTACCGTTTCACCGGTCGTCATGACATCGTCGATCAACAAAACCTTGAGTGTTGATATTTTTGAGACGAGGCTAAACGCGTTACGCAGATTCCTTTTGCGTTCGATTGCTGACAGGCCCTGTTGCTGTTGTGTATTGCGACTGCGTTGCAAGAGCGTAGTATCGATTGGGCTGCCCAATTGTCGAGCGATCGGTCTGGCTACTTCGAGGGCCTGATTGTAGCCACGTCCTCTTAATCGGTCTGGATGCAACGGTACCGGTATAATACAATCCGGGACAAAGGCGTTGTCTTTTGCAGCGACGATCTTGCCAAGGAGTTGGCCGAGTGGCTTCGCCAGGGTGAGTTGGTTGCGGTATTTCAGCTGATGGATAGCATCCTTGATGCTGCCCTGGTACATACCTGCAGCATGAACAATTGAAAAGGATGGTGGTCGTTTCAGACAGGTTCCGCAGAGGTGGTTTGAAGTCGCGCTAGGAAAAGGTTGAGCACAGCAATAGCAATGTGCCGAGCTCAATGGAGGCATGGTTGCCAGACAATCAACACAGAAAGATTGTGCGTCAAGACTCGTTGGCAACAATTGTCCGCAAAGCAAGCAGGCCGGTGGCAGCAACAGGTCAATGGCCGCTACCAATTGCTGGCGAAACAGGGTCCACATAGTGATCCCCTCCAGAGAGATAGACAATAAATAACAAAGAGCCAGGCAGTCTGTCGGCTCATCAATGAACAAGCTCAATAAACTGGCTGTAAGGGGCTCAGTAAAACAGATCAGGAAATCAGGTTTTTTCCTGTCATTTCAGATGGCACGGCAAGCCCCAACAGGTTGAGGATAGTGGGTGCTATGTCGGCGAGAATCCCTGATTGCAGATCGGTCTGGCGGTGGTCAGGGTCAACCAGGATCAATGGTACCCGGTTGACTGTGTGAGCGGTATGTGGAGAGTCGTTTTCGTCCACCATCATTTCGCAGTTGCCGTGATCGGCTGTGATCAGTGCACAGCCACCAGCTTCGAGCAGGGCACCAACAACGCGTTTAACACAGCTGTCAACTGTTTCCATGGCAGAGATCGCCGCGGAGAGGATACCGGTGTGGCCGACCATGTCAGGATTGGCAAAGTTTAAAATGATCAGAGCATATTTGCCTTGCTGGATGCGTCGGATCACTTCGTTGGTCACCTCAGGCGCACTCATGGCTGGTTTTAAATCGTAGGTGGCGACCTCTTTCGGTGACGGAATCAGTGCGCGGTCTTCATTGGCAAAGGGTGCTTCGATGCCACCATTGAAAAAGAAGGTGACATGGGCATATTTTTCAGTTTCCGCTATGCGCAGTTGATTTAAACCCGCGTCGGCGACCACTTCTCCAAGAATCCTCGGGTAGCGTTCAGAAGCATAGACAATCGGCAGATCAAAAGTCTCGTCATATTCTGTCAGGCAGACAAATGTTGAAAGCTGCGGGACTTCAGTTCGATCAAATTCAGCGAAATTCTGTTGCGTAAAGGTGCGGGTAATCTCTCTGGCCCGGTCGGCGCGAAAATTGAAAAAAATGATGCCGTCATTGTCGTTGATACGGCCAACCGGTGATCCATTCTGTTGGATTACCCGTGGTTCGATAAATTCATCAGTCTGACCGGAGGTATAGGCTGACTGAATTGCGGCAGCACTTGATTCGGCCGGATGTCCTTGTCCAAGAGCCATTGCCTGCCAGGCTTGCTGCACACGGTCCCAGCGATTATCCCGGTCCATCGCATACTAGCGGCCGATCACAGTCGCCAGCCGCCCATGTCCTGTATGCATCATTTCCGTTTCGAGTTGCTGGAGGTAGTCGGCACCGCTTTGCGGCGGAGTGTCGCGTCCGTCCATAAAGGCATGGATGCAAGCTTCAACCCCTTCGCGTCTGGACAGCTCAATCAAGGCATAAAGATGAGTATTGTGAGAATGAACGCCGCCGTCCGACAAGAGCCCCATCAGGTGCAGCTTGCCATTGGCATTACGAATGCATTTTAAGGCATCAAGCAGTGTGGGGTTGGTAAAGAAATCACCTGCTGCGATGCTCTGACTGATGCGAGTCAGATCCTGGTAGATAATACGACCGGCACCAATATTCAGGTGGCCGACCTCTGAGTTGCCCATCTGGCCGTCGGGCAGGCCGACATTAAGACCAGAGGCATCCAGCCAGGAGGTCGGGTAGTTCTTAGCCAGTTCATCAAGATATGGTGTTTGAGCCTGACATACAGCATTGTTTTCACAGTTTTCACTGATTCCCCAGCCATCAAGAATAATCAGCGCAACCGGTTTCTTCATGCACCTGCCCACTCTTTTTGCTCGCCATGATGAATGACCATTGTGTCCAGCGCAAGTGGACGGGCTTTCTGAATAAGTTTGCGGTCAACCAGACTGGTCGTGTTCCACTCGCTGCAGGAAGGGCAACGGCTGTTCCACTCGGGCGTGATGTGTTGACACTTTTCGCAGACAAAGTTGAGGTGCAGGCGTTTGGAAATACCCAGTGCTTTCTGGTATTCATCGATTGCCTGCTCTGGCTCGCGGCAGCGACGATAGGTTTCTGCCAGTAATAGATGCAGTTGAGAGGATTCGACACCAGAACTTTCTACGGCTTGTAGCTGCTCTTTAGCTTCATCAACCATTTCCAGGCGCAGACAGAGTTTGCCGTAAAAGAGTCGGAACATCAGGTCGTCGCCCTGGTCGAGGGCTTGGCTACGGAAGAAGTTGAGCAGAGAAGAAGGGTCTTCACGCTCCATAAAATAATCTTCGAGGCGCTCAAGAAAAACACCTTTACTGAACTTCTTGTAGCCCTCTTGCCAGGTTTTTACCGCATCATCGCCACGATTCATGGCGACATAAGCATCGCCGAGTGAAACCTTTGCCGGGACAAAATCGGCCTCTTGACGCAGAATATCCTTCAACTCGGATTTGGCGTTCTCCGGGGAACCATCGCTGATTGCCTGACGGGCTACTTCGTAGCGCAGGTAGAGAAGTAGTTCCTTCTCTTTAGCAACGCGGTTAGCACCGGGCCCGGTTTTGAGAACCTGGCGCTGGATCTCCAATGCTTCCTGCCAGTTGTCATCGTTGATGTAGAGATCCCGCAGACAGCGCAACGCTTTTCGGTTGTCTTTTTCCAGGGCGATTAATGACTGGTAAGTTGTTATGGCGTCTTCACTTTTGCCAAGTTCTTCCTGAATGGCGGCAGTCTTGAAGAGCACTTCCATGCTTTTGGTATCGATTTCACTGGCTTTGTGCAGTAGTTCCAGCCCTTCTGTAGGGTTGCCTTCCTGGCTGGCCAGGCTGGCCAGGGCGATCAGAGTGTCAACCCGCCTGGGATCTCGATCAAGTGCCTTGTTGAGAAGGCCCCGGGCTTTTTTGAGATCACCAGAGAGGAGTCGGCCAACTCCCTCGCGATAGATAACACTGATTTCACGTTGCTTTTTCTCGGAACGGTCCCGGCTCCAATGTTTCATCCAGTGGGTCACAGTGCTGTAGATGTGAGCACTGAAGCCAAGGATAAGGCCGATAATGACGCAGGCAACCACGACCATTGCCGCCGGATGAGTCAGACTCTGTTCGGGCAGGTAAAAAATTGTGATCATATGGGGATTGAGTCCCCAGAAATAGAGAAAAAAGAGTACAAAGAAAATAGAAAAGAGTATCACGGCCATGAACGTCATTGTTTCCTCCCGGAATTCACCCCATCAAGCAGCAGGGGATGGTTACTCCCCAAATTTTTCGATATTGGTTTTGCATTCAATACAATAGCGCGAAAAAGGCCGAACTTCCATGCGCCGTGGTGAAATTTCTTCGCCACATTCCATGCAGATGCCATATTCCCCTTTTTCGATCTGAAGTAAGACTACGTCTATGTCGTTGATGCGCTGGCGTTTGGTTTCGCTGACGTTAAAGAGCACGTCGCGACTGTAAGCCGCTGAGGACATGTCACCGATGTCGGGTACGCCATCCTTTCCTATCTCACGGCAGGTTTCATAAGAATCACTGACTTCCAGCAGCAGGCCCTGGCGTTCTCTAAGAAGTTGTTCCTTGACCAGGTCAAACTGTTCACTCATCTCGCTCTCCTTAAATCCCCTGAAAAATCTAATCTGAAGTATATCTTGGCAGTTAACCACAAAAGTGGGGTTTCAGGCGAAGAAAAAAACATCCTCTAAAACATGGTTTACCTTTTTGGGAATACAAAAAGGCTCACGTCAATGGTGGTACGGTTCATTGCGGATAATTGTGCAGCATCGATAGAGTTGTTCAAGCAACAACAGTCGTGCCATCTGGTGAGTCAGAGTCATGGCCGAGAGGGAGAGGACCAGGTCGGCACGCTTTCTCAAGCTTTCACTCAGTCCGTAGGGGCCACCAATCAGCAGGGTCCATTCCGGTATGCTGCGTACCATATGGTCGCTCATCAGGTCGGCCAGTTGCACCGAGCTTAAACTTTTGCCACGTTGGTCCAGTGCGATAACAAAGCTTCCGGCTGGAATACGCTGCTCGAGATTCTCTCCCTCCGTTGCTATGATGCGTTGCAGATCCTGCTTGCGGCCAGTTTTATGTTCTTTAATTTCGGTGATAGAAAAAGGCAAATAACGTTTGAGACGCCCGGCAAATTCAGCGCAGCCCTCATTCAGGTAAGGCAGGGTCAGACGACCGACACAGAGCAGGTTCAATCTCATAGGATGGCCTAAGCCTTTTCCTCTGTATCATCCTGTACCGGGATTTCTTCGGCGTCGCACCAGAGACCATCGAGATCGTAAAAGAGCCGAACCGGTTCGTGAAAAACGTGGACCATGACGTCACCGTAGTCAATCAGGACCCAGCGACCTTCGTTGGTTCCCTCCATGCCGATCGGCATGGTGTCATACTCTTTTTTCAGGCCAAGGTGAACAGATTCGGCTGCGGCCTTGACCTGGCGGTCGGAACTGCCGGAGGCGAGAATTATAAAATCTGTTAACGACGAAATCTTGCGAACGTCTAGAATACGGACGTTAAAGGCTTTTTTGTCGAGGACAAAGTCGGCGCACTTTTGCGCCCTGTCTTTCGATTGCAAGTCAGTGACTCCCTTTAGTTGTTTTCGTTTGATAGAGACCATGTTCTTTAATGTAATCGGCGACGGCAGGAGCGACCAGATGACGGATTGATTCTCCGTTGCCCAGCATGATCCGAATCTTGGTTGAGGAAATATCCAGGGAAGTTTCCTTTAGAAAAATCACTCTGTTGCCTGATTTGTGTTGAATTTTTTCTGCCTTTTCATCGTAGCAGAAGTCCTCCCTGACCGCAACGGGCAGGGGCTCCAACGGGTCGTTCATCTGCACACCGGGACGGGTCATAACCACCAGGTGGCACAGGTTGAAGAGCCTGGAAAAGTCTTTCCAGGAGGCGATGTCACGGTATGAGTCAAGACCGATGATGAAATAGCGCTCTCCGTGTGGATCTTCCTTGCGTAGTACTTCGAGTGTGTCAACAGAGAAGCTTTTGCCGCTGCGGCGGATTTCAAGATCGGAGGCCTGAAATCCTGGATAGTCCTGGATCGCCGCTTCGACCATCGCGAGTCGATGAGTGAAAGAAACCTGACCCGCAATCTCTTTGTGGGGTGGCTCAGCTGCTGGCACAAAAAGCAACCGGTCGAGCTCATACGCCTGCTGCACTTCTTCGGCAATGCGCAAATGGGCAAGATGAACCGGATTGAATGTGCCGCCGAGGATGCCTGTTTTCATAGTCTCGTGAGGTACTCTTCCCCTCACTCCTGAGTTATCACAGCCTTATCTGGCCGTCACCGAGCACGATAAACTTGCGCGTGGTCAGATCTTCCAGACCCATGGGGCCGAACGAATGCAGCTTTGAGGTGGAAATACCGATTTCTGCACCTAGTCCGAATTGATTGCCATCGGAAAAACGCGAGGAGGCATTCACCATGACGACACTGGAATTGACCTCACGCAGAAAACGCTGCGAGTTCTGATAGTCGCGAGTGACGATAACTTCAGTGTGCAGGGAGCCATATTTGCGAATATGTTCCATTGCCTCATCGAGGTTCTCGACAACTTTGACCGCGAGGGTTAAGTCGAGATACTCGGCGTACCAGTCCTCTTCTGTGGCTGCGAGAGCCTCGTCAGCAAATTCCCGGGTCGTCTCACATCCACGCAGTTCCACGCCTTGGGCACGCATGGCTGCGGCGATGCGTGGTACAAAGGTCTCAGCGATGTCCTGGTGAATCAGCAGAGTCTCCATGGCATTGCAGACTCCCGGTCGCTGGACCTTGGCATTGATACAGATCTTTTCCGCCTGCTCATAGTCAGCACTGGCATCAACAAAGGTGTGACAGACACCCTTGTAATGCTTGATGACAGGAATCCGCGAATTTTCACTGACGAAACGGATCAGGCCTTCACCACCACGCGGGATGATCAGGTCGATCTCCTCTTCCAGCTTGAGAAGTTCGAGAATAGCGGTCCGGTCCGTGGTTTCAATGACCTGTACGGCTGCAGCAGGCAGGTGCATGCGCTCCAGTTCGCTTTTCAAAACCTTACCGATCGCCAGATTGGAATGAAACGCTTCTTTGCCGCCGCGTAAAATGACTGCGTTGCCACTCTTCAGGCATAGCCCCGCCGCATCTGCGGTAACATTCGGACGTGACTCATAAACGATGCCGATAACGCCCAGCGGTATGCGCATGCGGCCGACTTGTAGCTCATTGGGTCGTCGTTGCATGTTGGTAACTTCACCAACCGGGTCCGGTAGTTCGGCCACTTCGCGTAAACCATCAGCCATGCCACGAATACGCTGAGCATCGAGTGCCAGACGATCGAACATGGCCGAGGTGAGCCCTGCTTCCCGGGCAGCGGCCAGATCTTTCTCATTTGCTTCAATCAGTTCTTCGGTGTGGTTCAGAAGGCTTTGCGCCATCTGCTGCAGTAACTCATTTTTGACTGTGGACGAGAGACTAGCCAGGGTCTGGGATGCCGCTTTGGCTTCTTGAGCGACCTTCAGCATTTGTTCCGCTATGCTCATCATTCAGCTCCTTCAGCTTTCCGTGGTCGGGCAGTTAAAGATGTTTTTGCGTTCTGACCGCATTACTCTTCGTTGGGATTGATAACCATATTGTTGCGATGAACCACTTCGTCGCCATACTGATAACCAAGAATCAATTCGATTTCCTTGGTCTTTTTACCCATGATGCGATCCAGTTCTGTCGAGTTATAATTGGTTACGCCTTTGGCAAACTCATCACCGTTGAGATCACAGAGGCGTACGGCGTCACCACGTTCAAAGCTACCGTCTAGTTGACAGATTCCCGACGGCAAGAGACTTTTGCCGCGTTCAGTTACGGCTTTATGTGCGCCATCATCCAGTATCAGTTTACCCTTCGGTTTCTTGGTAAAGGCGATCCAGTGTTTGCGGGCAGCCATCGGATCGCGTGCCGGTAGAAAATAGGTGCCGAGTTCATGGCCGTCAAAAAGATAGAGCAGATTGTGTGGCGTACGGCCATTGATGATCGCTGTGCCAGCACCGTACAGGGTGGCGCGCTTGGCGGCTTTAAGCTTGGTCGTCATGCCGCCGGTACCGAGGCTTGTCCCTTCATGGCCAGCCATGGCTTCGATCTCCGGTGTGAGGCGCTCAACCTCTGAAATCAGCTTGGCGTCGGGGTCGTGTCGCGGGTCACTGCTGTAGAGTCCGTCAACATCAGAAAGGATGACCAGCAACTGGGCTTCAACCAGATTCGTGGTCATAGCTGAGAGATTGTCGTTGTCACCGAAACGGATTTCATCAATTACGACGGTATCATTTTCATTGATAATTGGCACAATGCCATATTCGAGCAGAGTCATCAGTGTGTTGCGTGCATTCAGGTAGCGGCGTCGGTTGGCGAGGTCGTCGCGCGTCAAAAGAATCTGCGCAGCTTTAAGCCCATACTGGCGCAGAGCATCTTTGTAGGCTCGCATCAGTCGGCTCTGGCCGATGGCAGCCGCTGCTTGTTTGAGAGGAAGAGGGATGGTGTGAGGCTTGCCGACAATCCCCAGGTCTGCTTTCCCTGCAGCCACAGCCGCTGATGAGACCAGGATAATTTCGTAGCCACGCTGGCGAAGTGTGTGGACATCTTCGCAGAGGGTTGCAATACGTTCGAGATCGAGGCCGTCATTGTCGGAGATGACTCCGCTGCCTATCTTGATGACGACTCGTTTAACATGTGCCAGAAGAATTGTACGCATTGGTGTATATGCTTGTCTCTGTGTGGAAGTGCCTGTGCTTGTCTGTCAGTAGAAGCTACTGAAAAAAACAAAGAATTTTACCGTCCGTCGCCATGACTGTCAAGCGTATCTCCTTGGCGCATACGGTCCAGTTCTTTGGCGACTGTCGTGACAAGCTCAGGAAGCCCCGCTCTGGTGACTGCCGAGATGGCCAGTGTTCGAAAACCGCGGCTCTCAAAAATGGGACGAAGCTCCTCGGTCTGTTCACGGACCTCGGTTATATCTTGTTTGGTAAAGATCACGAGCATGGGCCGTTCGCTCAATTCCTGGTTGTAGCGCTTGAGCTCCTGATTGATCGTGTCAAAGTTCTCGATCGGGTCACCTTCCTGAAGAGAGGAAAGGTCGACGAGATGAAGAAAGAGATCAGTGCGTTCAATATGCCTTAAGAAGCGAGACCCAAGTCCTTGTCCGTCGCTGGCACCCTCAATCAGCCCGGGGATGTCGGCCATGACAAAGGAACGGAAATCACCATGCTTAACCACGCCGAGATTAGGTATCAGGGTGGTGAAAGGATAATCGGCAATTTTCGGACGAGCTGCGGATACGCAGGAGATCAGAGTCGACTTGCCAGCGTTGGGAAGTCCCACCAGACCGACATCAGCAAGTAGCTTGAGTTGTAGACGCAGGGTGCGCTCTTCGCCAGGTACTCCCGGTTGGGTGTGACGAGGCGCTCGATTGGTGGAGGTCAGGAAGCGGGCGTTGCCGCGTCCACCTTGACCACCTTTGAGCAGAAGAAAGCCCTGGTCGACCTTGGTCAGGTCGGCAAGCAGTTCCCCGGTTTCATCATCGTAGACCAGAGTGCCGGGTGGCACCTTGATGGCCAGATCCTCACCACCCTTGCCATGCTTATTCTTACCCAGACCGGGCATGCCATTTTTAGCTTTTATGTGGTGCTTGTAGCGCAAGTCGAGGAGAGTGGTGATGGACATGTCCACTTCAAGCAGAACATCTCCGCCTCGTCCGCCATCGCCTCCGTCCGGGCCGCCAAGCGGCACAAACTTCTCGCGCAAAAAGGAGAGACAGCCACGACCACCATCGCCAGCCTTGGCGTTTATTTTGACCTCATCGATAAATTTCATAATGACGATTCTGGGTAAAAAAAGTAAAAGGGTAATAAGTAAACTGTCAACTTTTTGTTTTTTACGCTTGCACCTACACTTACAAGTCATAACATAAAAAACCCGAAGTTCACTAAAGAACCTCGGGCTTTTTAATTGTTCAGGAGCCTATCCTCAGACGTAGACGCTGACTTTCTTGCGATCTTTGCCGAGACGCTCGAACTTGACCTTGCCTTCAATCAGGGCAAATAGAGTGTAGTCTGTGCCGCAACCGACATTGTTGCCGGGATGAATGGTCGTGCCACGTTGACGAACCAGAATGGATCCGGCTGTCACTAACTGGCCATCGTAACGTTTGACTCCGAGGCGTTTGCCTGCGCTATCGCGGCCGTTACGTGAACTGCCGCCCGCTTTTTTGTGAGCCATGGTTCTACTCCTTAAGCTTCAATATTCGTTATCTTGAGACGGGTGAGGGGCTGACGGTGGCCGAACTTCTTGCGAGTGTTCTTACGACGCTTCGATTTGAAGACCAGGATTTTTTTATCTTTACCCTGTTCGACGATCTGCGCTGTAACTTTCGCATTAGGTAAGAGAGGTGTTCCGATTTTAACCTCTTCTCCGCCAACCATGAGGACTTCGTTCAGTTCGATGGAATCACCCACCGCACCATCAAGTTTTTCGACCTTAAGAAGGTCTCCTGCGGAAACTTTATACTGCTTTCCTCCGGTTTTAATGACCGCGTACATAGCCTGTTCACCTCGCTTTCGTACCTTTAATTACGGACTTAGTCCGTTCAGGAACTGACACTTATACTTTTGTCGGTACGGGCGTGTCAAGAAAAAAGGTGCCGATCTATTGTGCGTTACGCTTAAAATTAGCAATCCCTCCAAGCTCGTCTATACTTTATGATTCTTGTTCTTCTAATGACCTTAAGGGGACTGTCCCGGTTTCTCACGGGAACTGGGGACGCCCAAAAATGGGTGTCTCGATTGGGTGTCCCCGACTCCGACTTCTGTTCAATAATATCAGTCACTTACTCGTTACTTGCAAAGCTTGATCGATAGTGATAATGTAATACAAAGTAACTATCGATGTTGGAGGTATCATGCAAACGGTTACAGTGTCACCCAAATTTCAAGTCGTTATACCACGAGAAGTACGAGAATCTTTACATCTTCGTCCGGGACAAAAAATGCACGTAATCGAATACGAGGGGAGAATTGAATTTATCCCTGATCGGGACATTTCAGAACTCCGCGGTTTTCTCAAAGGGATCAATACCGATTTCGACCGGGAGAACGATAGAATATGAATGTTGTCGATTCCTCAGCCTGGCTGGCTTACTTCGCCGATGAGCCTTCTGCGAAAAACTTCCATACACCTATCCAGAATATCGACGAATTGATTGTGCCGGTTGTCACCGTCTACGAAGTTTTCAAAGTTGTTTTACGTGAAGCGAGTGAGAATGAAGCACTTCAAGTCGTTGCCGCTATGCAGAAAGGCTCGGTTATTAATCTGACGACTAAATTGGCGATTAGCGCATCCAAACTGAGTTTACTGCATAAGCTGCCGATGGCTGATAGTTTCATTCTTGCAACGGCGAAAGAATATGATGCGGCCATTTGGACGCAGGATATTGATTTTAAAGGTATTCCCGGCGTTAATTATTTTCCGAAAACGAAATAAGGTGTCTCAAGAAATATCTTGCTCTTCGCCACAATATTATTTCCCGCTTTTGTGTGTGATTTGCTGTCCAATCATTCTCGCCGAATACAAGTCTGACAACCTTTCACATCAAACACTTCCTGATCAAATTTTCCGCCGATCCATTCAAGATTGTTTTCAACTGTAGACCACGCTCTTCAAATCAATACTTCACTCAGCCGACAATAATCTCAAACTGTTCGAGATGAAAGTTCTGGCGTGCCGTAATCGTGATCTGCTTTTCGAATTTCTTCTCCAACTCCTCGACACCGTGACGCTCGTCATCGAAGAGGAGAGAAGCAATGTCCGGATGAACCAGAAGGGTCATGCGGTAGCCAGGTGCCGGTCCCATTTCTCGCTGCAGTTCACGGAAAATTTCGTAAACAGTGGTCGCGCGGCTTTTCACGTAACCTTTGCCGTCGCAGTAAGGGCAGGCCTCGCACAGCGTCCGGCCAATACTCTCGCGGACTCGCTTGCGGGTCATCTCAACCAGGCCGAGTTCCGAGATTTTGAGAATGTTGGTCTTTGATTTATCGTTTTTGAGAGCCTCTTCGAGGGAACCATGAACTTTCTCGCGGTGAGCCTCTTTTTCCATGTCGATGAAATCAATAATGATCAGGCCGCCGAGATTACGCAAACGCAGCTGAAACGCGGTCTCTTTAACGGCCTCCAGGTTGGTTTTGAGAATGGTGTCTTCCAGATTGTGCTTGCCGACAAAACGACCGGTGTTGACATCAACGGCCACCAGCGCCTCGGTTTGCTCAATGATGATGTAACCACCGCTTTTCAACCAGACCTTGCGGCCCAGAGCGCGGGCGATTTCCACTTCGAGACCGAAGGAGTCGAAAATCGGCTCCTTGCCACTATATTGCTCGACCTGGAAGTTGTGGCCCGGCATGAAGGTGTTGAGAAAACGGACAATTTTGACATGTTCGACGGGGCTGTCGACGATGACCCGTGAGACGTCCTCGGTGAGAATGTCGCGCAGAACTTTGCTGGTGACGTCAAGGTCGGAATGGATCAGACAGGGAGCCCTTTTGCCTTCGCTGTGCGCGCTGATCTGTTCCCAGAGATTGACCAGGTAATCCATGTCAGATTTAAGGTCATCGCCGTCGCGGCTCTCAGCGACAGTGCGGACAATGAACCCGGTTCCGGCCGGACGCATGACATCTACCAGATGGCGCAGGCGCTCGCGTTCTTCTTCATTCTCAATTCGACGGGAGATACCGACGTGGTCAACAGTTGGCATGTACACCAGATTACGCCCCGGCAGGGAAATGTGCGAGGTGATGCGTGCGCCCTTGGTGCCGATCGGCTCCTTGGCGACCTGGACCATGATCTCCTGGCCCTCTTGCAATAGCTCCTCAATCGGCGGTAGCGGTGGGCGCTCTTCGCTGTTGTCTTCACCGGGCTGATCGTGACGGTGACCGCTTTCTACGTAGTGCTCGACAGCTTCCATTTCGTCAAGGACATCGGCGACATAAAGAAAAGCCGCTTTTTCCAGACCGATGTCAACGAAGGCTGCCTGCATGCCGGGCAGGACCCGGATGACGCGGCCTTGATAAATGTTGCCAACAATGCCGAGCTCACGGCTACGTTCGATGTAGAGTTCAGCAATATGGCCGCTCTCCAAGAGTGCAATACGCGTCTCATGGGACGTGGTGTTGATGACCAGTTCTTTGGTCATAGTTATGTCTCCTTCAAAAGTTATATATGTATAAAACGTTAAATTTGTCATTGGCCAGAGAAGCAGTGAAGCACTCCTCTGTTATTAATCTACATGGATCTCCGTATCTTTCAACTCAACGGCAGTTTTATGGATCCCCAGAGCTCGAACCAGTTCAGCATCCTTTTCCAACAGGTAGGCCGCCAGAAAGAGGGGGCTACCGGAATGCATTTTCATCCAGAGAAAGCCATTGTCTCGTTGCAGGTCAAAGACCCAGGGGCGCAGGTCGAGCTGACTGGCACGGTCTTTTTTAATCCTGGTGGTCATGACAGACTCTTGCTCAAGGAAGTCTCTCAGACGTTCTTCAAGTCCGTCGCTGGTATCTTCAGGTATGGGGACTTTAAAGGTTGCTGCAAGGATGCTGTTCGCAGGTGCTGCACCCTTGCGCGGCCAGGGTTCGGCTTTAAGGACACGAACCCCTTCCGGTAGCTCCTGGTTGAGTCGCTTCATGGCCTCCTGCGGTTGGCAGGGTGTTGTCAATTCCAGATCAATGAGCTCTGCTTCGCTGGAGACACCAAGTGGTAGCGCGTCGCCAAAGCTGATGCGTGGAGCAGGATGGAAGCCTGATGAGTATTTGATCGGCAGTTCTGCACGGCGCACCGCCCGGTGGATCAAAGTCATATACTCCAGGTGACTGAGGCTGGCTGTCCGGCCTGTTTTGGTGATCGTCAGCCTGATTTTTGGCAGTAGCGCTGGCTCAGAGGGGGCTGTATCTGGTTTGACTACCGGAGGCTCCAGTCGGTCACTGTCAGCGAGTCGTGGTCGGATCGTTTCGAAATCACACAGGCCACAGTAGCTGCATTGGCCGTTGCGACAATCCGGGGTCGCCTTACCAAGCAAGCTGGCCTGACGTTCACGCAGCAGGAAGTCCTTTGTGACTCCTGAGTCGATATGGTCCCAGGGGAAGATCTCACCAGTCAACCGCTGACGTAGGTACCAGGCCGGATCAAGGCCGACAGCGGCAAACGCCTCCTGCCATAAGTCCCAGCGAAAATGCTCTCGCCAGCCATCGAAGCGACAGCCACGTTTGACCGCCTCTTCGAGGACATCTCCCAGACGGCGATCACCGCGGGCAAAGACACCTTCAAGGAAGGAAAGTTCTGCCTCATGCCATTTGAGTCGCAGTTTCTTCTTTTTAAGGGCCCCTCGCAAATTCTCCTGGCGAGTTAGAGTTTCATCGATGCTGATCTGGGCATCCCATTGGAAAGGCGTGTGAGCCTTGGGAACAAAGGTCGAGACCGATACATTAACGTCAGCTCCTCCTTCTGTGCGGCGGCCGGTAGCTTTGACTCTGGCAGAAAGATCGACCAGTGCGGTGAGGTCTTCGTCGGTTTCAGTCGGCAGGCCGATCATGAAATAGAGCTTGATGATGCGCCAGCCAAGTTCGAAGGCGGTACGCGCACTTTCAATCAGATCCTCTTCGAGAATCCCCTTATTGATTACCTGACGCAAGCGTTCGCTGCCCGCTTCAGGAGCAAGAGTAAAACCGGTTTTACGTACTTTTTTGATTTCATTCATCAATGCAGGTGTCAGAGAACCGACTCTCAGGCTTGGCAGGGAAACAGCCACCCGCTGATCGGCATAACAGCCCATGAGGTTCTGCATCAAGATCTCAATAGCACTGTAGTCGCCGGTCGAGAGGGAGAGCAGAGAAATTTCATCGTGACCGGAATGACGGAGTAATTGATCAATCAGGTTGCGGATTGTATCCGGTTGGCGTTCGCGCACCGGTCGATAGATGTAGCCAGCCTGACAGAAGCGGCAGCCACGGGTGCAGCCGCGCGCCACCTCAATGGCAACGCGGTCGTGGACGGTTTGCAAAAAAGGTACAATCGGTTGTTCCGGGTAGGGAGCCGAGTCAAGGTCGGCCAGAACCCGGCGGCGTACTTTCGGTTGTTGCGGGTCTTTCGGCGCTATCTAGGTAATTCGACCGTCCTGTCGATACGTGACGGTAAAATGCGATGGGACATAAATACCTTCGATCGCTGCCAGGCGCTTCAACAGGCTCGCCCGGTTCTCTCCAGCGGCTTTGCTGATGCGAACTGCGGCACAGAGTTCAATGACGACTTCTTCGCCGTCGCCGATGATGGCACAATCGAAAAAGTCGGCGAGTGGCTCCGGATTAAACGCACAGGGACCTCCGACTACAATGAGTGGCGCTTCTTCTCCGCGCTCGCTGGCTCGCATCGCCAGGCCAGAGAGGTCGAGCATCATCAGAACATTTGAGTAGCAGAGCTCGTATTGCAGGGAAAAGCCGATAATGTCGAAGTCGGCCAGATCCCGGCTGCTTTCCAAAGAAGTAAGTCGCTTGCCGTCGCTACGTAGTTGAGCCTCGCGATCCGGCCAGGGTGTGTAGCTGCGCTCAGCGGCAATCCATGGCGTATCGTTGAGGACTCGGTAGAGGATGGCCGAGCCAATATGGCTCATGCCTATTTCATAGACATCGGGAAAGGCCAGGGCGAAGGTCACATCGACCTGAGCCCAGTCTTTACAGACGCTGCCGCGTTCACCACCCAGGTAGCGTGCCGGACGTTTTAAATCATAAATTGATGAGTTTTGTGCCATGTGGAATTATGTCTCGAGGCCATAATCTGGCCAGTAAGTCTAAGGTTGTGGTTGTGTAAACAGTCAATCCATCAAAATAGCATGATTGCCTTTTGATGGACAAGTGGATTGACAAGGAACTTTTACGTCTTAGCTGCAAATTGTTGAGGGGGTGTCTAAGGGAAAAGTGCCCGGCTGGAGAACCAGCCGGGCATAACAGGAGGCAAATCTTTTTAGCTTTGTTCTCTAGAAACAGTGACCCCGTTTAGAAACGATAACCAAGGCCAAGGGAACCACGGTATGCTTCTCCATCCTGATCGCCGTAAACATAAGGCGACTTGTCATCAAAGATTTGGTAGCCGAGTGAGGCTGCCACGTAGAGCTCCGGCGTAAATTGATATGTACCGCCGAGATTGACTTCGATCTGCTGATAATGCAGGTCGGAGTAGGAGGTAACGACATTGGTTGCTTCGAGTGAGTAAACTTGCAGCATAACCGGGTCGTTAACGTTAGCAGGCGTCTGGAGAGACAGCCCGGCCCAGTCAGACTGGGTATCACTGAAGAGCAGGCCGCCATTGAGATTCAGCTGTTTGTTGGCCTGGTAATCAGCACTGAGAGAAATAGTGTGAGAGTCTGTGTCATAATCGGTGGTGTCGCAGGTCGCCCCAAACTGGGACGATACAATTACACCCGCTCAGCCATCGTACCAGCCCTGACAGAACTTTGATTCTGTCCGCTGGCCCATGTAGTTGTAGAGAAAGTTAAGGTTGAGCTTCTCCGATGGGGCATACCAGAAAGAGACAGAAGGACTGTAGGTGTCTTCTTCCCAGTTCGAGTTTGAAAGGTCATTTTCTTTAAAGCGACCAATAAAGGCGAGCGTTGCCGAAAAGCTTGATGCCGGTGACCAGGTCATGCTCATCTTTATCTCGTTAACGGTCTCAGGTTGATTGGTCATGTCGGCCTGGCGCAGGTCGTAGAAATCAGTCCCGTAAGAGGGGCCGGTGCCAATCTGGAAGCCAGGTGTCCAGCCGTCAACGATGGTTCCATCCCCGAGTTGCTGATCCTTGTCGTAGTAGGGCAGACCTGTATTGGGATCGATGTACATGGCAGCATCCGGATTGTGCAATGGATCATCAATGTCCTGGTATTTGTAGGACGCACGAGCCGAGATATCCTTGCCAAAACGGGTCTTGATGCTGGTTTTAAGAGTGTGGGTTTCGGTCTTTCCATACTCATCCATGTCACGATCGAAGTCCTCATACTCGTAACCAACGCGCAGGGTTGTTTTGCGGGCAAGGCGATAGATGCCGTCAATGCCCAGGGTGAGTGTGTCGCCATCGTTGGCGGCATGGCGCTCAATGTCTGTGTAATAGCTTGCATCAGCGGGACCGCCCAAACTTGCTCCGCTGGTGGTGTTCATCGGGACCATGTCATAGGTGAAGCTGTCAGTATCCAGATCCTCAACTTTGACTTTCATGTTCACACGTAGCCGGTCCATCGGCTTCGTGGTGATTCTCAGGCCATAACCGTCGTAGGTGGTCGAGATTTTGCTCTTGTTGATGGTCAGACCGACGGCGTCCTGTTTGTTGCTCTCCATCTTTGCATATACGTAGCTACCAGTCATGACCGTGTTTTTGGGTAGATCAACGCGCGCCTTGAAGGTATGGCTCTGCTTCTCCGAATCAGGCGTGGTGTCGTAAGGCAGTGCGCCATCTTCGTAGTCGTAGAGCAGACGATTGTCAAAGGTGCCATTCGTCTCAGTATACGGAGTCTTGGGGTTCGGTGACAGCGCCGGATCGTAGTAGCGATTAGGATCGCTGGCGTCGTTGTTGAAATTACGGTCCAAGAACTCGTAATCAACCGTGACTATGCCGAATTTACCGGTTGCGCCGATGCTGAAGTCTTTGGTCTCTTCGTCAATTCTCTTGGAGTCGCCAGTGATATGGCAGGAAGTACACTTGCTCATGCCGATCGACTGGTCGGTGCCCTGACGTTTTTCAAGGCGTTGACCGAGATGCAGGGTGACGTTCGGAATGATTTCGATGTCGGCCTCGTTCTTGAATTCCTTGCGAACGATGAAGAAGTCTTTGTTCGGAACGAAATCTTCGCCGAGCAGGCTTGCGCGACCGATCTGCTGCCAGACAATTGGTTCCGGCGCATTGTCAATCATACTCGTTTTTTTGCTTGGGTTGGCCGGATTGAAGGCGTAAAGCTGTCCGCTTGCGCCTTTGCCGATGTAGCCGGTCACGTTTCTTGAGTCGAGCCAGTCGTAATCAGGGACGTCCCAAAAAGCACCAATGGTTTCACCATCAGAATCTTTGGCTCCTGTTTTTTGATAGCCCAAACCGGTTAATGTTGCAGCCGCAGTTGCCCCCGAAGGGATCCCCGCGTTGAGGTAGTTCAGCTTGTCATGATCAAGCCAATGGGTGAACTCATCGTAGCTTGAATTGATCCTGAAACGCCGTGAGGCTTCAAGCTCAAGCTCATAATTCATGCTGTCAGAATCGTAGAATTCACCTTCCAGGTCGATGACAGTGTCACCTTCCTGAGCCTCAGCCTTGATTTTTCCGTAGATCCCGGTGTTGTCATCGGGAATCGTTGTTGAGTACTCGTTTACTCGTGTCTTGTCATCCTTAATGTCCACCGTGGCGCCACCAGCTTCAATAAAGCCAGTGAACCCATCTGCTTCCTCGGCGGCAAACAATGGCATTGGAGCCATCAGGGTGACTACTGACACGGCGAGCAGCCATTTCCAGTAGTTAAACATCTTGTTCCTCCTTATTTATGAAGCGTGTCATTAGCGAGTCAAGCCCGCGCCGCCACTTGGGAAGCCTTGTCCATCGCCACTGCCTGGGTCGGCAATTGGGCCTGGGACATTTGGATTCGTATTCACAGACGGTGAAGACTGTGATGGCAAGTCGCTGCCGTGCACTGTGCTGTGACAGACTGTACACTTGGTACCAAAGGCCATCTGCCAGCTGTGCTCACCCAAGGTGTTGGTGATTTGGACTGTGTTTGATGTGGGTGCCCCTGCAAGACTGCCTGGGGTTGGTGGCGTGGCGACAGTCCCGTCAGGATTGTACGCGTTGAAAGCAACGTTGGTTGCATTCACCGGAACCTCGTTGCCAAGGCGGGTTGCGTGAAAATGGCTTTCATGGCACTGCAGACAGAGGAACGGTTCGTTCTGTTGCAGCAGGTTGTTAGCAACCGTGCCGTGTGGGTCATGGCAGATATTGCAGTCTTCCTCAACCGGTGCATGCTCAAAGACGAAGGGCCCCTGATGTCTGGCATGGCAGTCGAGACAGAGGTCGCGCGCCTGCTCGTCGGTTTGTAACTCACCATGAGGGTTGTGGCAGTCGCCACAGGTCATCTTGCCTTCTTTAATCGGATGGTGTGATGGGAAGTTGGACTTGGCTTGCTCTTCCTGATGGCAGGAGTAACAGAGCTCAGGGTCCTGCTGCTTCAGGGCTGTTTTGCCGCCAGCATGAACGGAATGACAGTCGGTGCAACCCACATCGCTGAGAGCATGCTCGCCGTGCGTCCAATCCATTAAGTTACCGCTGGCGTGACACTTGGCACAGACCGCAGCGGATTCTTCCGGCAGCAGTTCGCCAAACTTGAGAATCTTGCTGTTGTCGTCCGAGTCGACATGCAGGCTGCCGCCGCCATGGCAGGCTTCGCACCCTTCGGTGCCGCCCATGTACTCGAATCCAGCCAGGCGCGAGTGGACTCCTGCGCCCATTCCTTCGTGACACTCCACGCAGGCCTCCTGGCCCACTGAAGTTGCGCCCTCAATCACTGGCATTGTCAACTGCTTCTCCCTAATTGCTCCGGTGGCACAGGCCCCCAGTATCAGCAACAGGGGAAGGAGTTTAACCAGCCAGGGCGTCCTGGATAGTGATACCTTCCTAAACATAATTTCTCCTTTCCACGTTGAGTCCCAAAAAATAGAAATAACACTTAGCTAGCTGTACTCAGGGTTCCTTGCCTCCTCTCTGGACCCGTCGAATAGTCTGTGAAGCGGTTAATTAGAAACTTAGAATCTGTTGTATCCTAAAGGTCTTTAATGCTAGGGTAAAACGAATCATTTTAATGGCTGGTATAAGAAGTGTTAATAATTCCCAATTATAATATATAGATAATCATATGGAAACTCGCTACCTCAATACTCTGGTCGCTTCCGTTGAAGCTGGGACCTTCTCCAGGGCTGCGGAATTGCTTCATATTACCCAGTCCGCCGTATCGCAACGGATCAAGTTTCTGGAGGAGCATTTTGGCCAACAATTGCTAGATCGCTCCGGGCAGCGATTGGTATTGACCCCTTCGGGCAAGATTGTTTTTGACAAAGCAAGAGACATTCTCGATAAAGAGAAAGAGCTACTGACTTGCCTGCAGGATGCTGCCGCACAAAAACGACTTTCCCTCTGTTGTACGCCAACTTTTGGCATGGCCTACCTGCCCCAGGTCTTAAGTACTTTTCTTCGAATTCATTCTGACCTGAGCGATCTCAAATTTGTTTTTCTGCAACCGGAAGAAGCTTTGCGCGGCCTGCGCAACGAGGAGTTTGATCTGGCCGTGATCGAGCATCGAATGGATCTTGACTTTACCGGGTTCGATCGTTTCTCCATGCCCGATGATGAAATGCTGGTGGTTTCCTCCTCTTCTTCAGTTCTCCCGAATGTCGATGGCGTCGTGCAGCTCGACGATCTTAAAAGCACCAGACTCTTTGCCCGCCGCGATGGTTGCAGTTCTAAGGAGCTGATGCGCAAGAATCTCGTGGCGTGTGGCTTTGATTTTAGTGACTTCGATGGAATCATTGTTTCCGATGACCTGCATTTTACAATTCAGTCGGTTCTGGCGGGGGATGGGATTGCTTATGTGTCGCAAGCCCTGGTCAGCAACTATCTGGCCTCTGGGCAGCTTGTCGGTTTGCGTGTCGATGGCTTTGAGCATCGCCGAGGGCGTAGTGTGGCGATGCTGCCGCAAAGAAGTGATGATGCTCTCTTGAGAGAACTGCTTGAGACCCTTTTTGAGGTGGTTTCGCCTTTTTGGCGGCCGCAACTGGTCAATGGGTCTTGAATTCCATCAGGAAACTCTGGATGGGTGTCGTGTCGGTGGTTCGCCAACTTAAATGGTCTTTTTTGTGATGAGGGTTTATGGATAAGCTGTTTAAAGGCGTCGCCAAGTTCCGTCAGGATGACTTTGAGGCGCACAAAGAACTTTTCCAGTCTTTAGGTAGAGACCAGAAACCGCATACCCTCTTTATCGGCTGTGCTGATTCGCGGGTGGTGCCGGATATGATTACTCGCACCATGCCAGGTGAGCTTTTTACTGTTCGTAATATCGCCAATATCGTGCCGCCCTATAGTAATACGGAAGAATATGCTGGTACGACATCTTCTATCGAATATGCCGTGCAGTCTCTTGAGGTGGAAAATATTGTCGTGTGCGGGCACTCCAATTGTGGTGGTTGCGCAGCGATGAATCAGTCGCCAGAAGAGTTGGCTCATTTGCCTAATGTCAGGCGCTGGCTGGAGATCTCCAAGGAGGTGCGGGGGCGAGTTGATCGGCAAATGGATGGCGAGCATCCGAAGAAACGTGAATGGCTGACCGAACAGATCAACATCCTGGTGCAAATGCGTAATCTGCTGACCTATCCTTATGTCCGAGAGCGTTATCAGCAGGGACGTTTGAAGATCTATGGCTGGTACTACATTATTGAGACGGGGGAAATCTTTAACTTTAATGATCAAACTGAAACTTTTGAGTTGGTGACTGGACCCTAGCTGACTGGTCAGTCCTGTTCCGACTCGCCCTTGCCGCTCCAGACCGGATCCCAGCCGAATTGGCGACGTAGCCTTTCCTCGGGCACCTGTTCCAGGAATTCATCCTCAGTAAAGCAATACCGGTAATTCTCACAGTAAGCAGTCAGGATCTCGTAAGCGCAATTGATCTTGCGAATCATCTCTGTGTCAGTATCGCAGCCCTGATCAGGGTGGTGGGCTTAGATCTTGCCTAAACACTCTCCCATATGTTAATAAATCAAGCTTGAAAGTTTAGAAAAACTGCACTTTAGGGAGGGCTTCAAGCACATGGACCTGCAGATTCAACCACTGGAAAAGCTCAAGCCACGCATTGATGACGAGAGCGAATTGACCTTCGGCAAACAGTTCACCGATCGTATGTTCGTTATGAATTATAAGACCGGTCAGGGTTGGTATGATGCGCGTATCCAACCGTACCAACCCTTCGCGCTCGATCCTGCCGCGATGGTGTTGCACTATGCCCAGGAAATCTTTGAGGGCCTCAAGGCTTTTCGACGCCCGGATGGGCAGATTGCGCTCTTCCGGCCGATGGACAACTTCCGCCGTTTCAATCACAGCGCCCGGCGCATGTGTATGCCCGAAGTTGATGAGGCCTTTCTGGTGCACGCCTTGAAAGAGTTGATTCGACTTGAGCTGACTGGGTGCCGCATAGTGAAGGGACCAGCCTCTACATCCGTCCCGCTATGATCGCCTCTGAGCCGATGCTGGGTGTGCGGCCCGCTGACGAATATATTTGCTACATCATTGTCTGTCCGGTGGCGCCTATTACAAGGTGGTCTGGCCCCGGTCAAGATCTGGATCTCCGATCACTACGTGCGGGCCGCTGATGGTGGTACCGGAGAAGTCAAAACCGGCGGTAACTATGCCGCGAGTTTGTACGCAGCGCGTGAGGCGGCAGAGAAGGGCTATGATCAAGTCCTATGGCTCGATGCCAAAGAGAAGAAGTATGTCGAGGAAGTCGGCAGCATGAACCTTTGCTTTGTCTGCGATGGCAAGTTGGTGACCTCGCCGTTGCACGGCACGATTCTGGATGGTATCACCCGTCGGTCGGTTCTTGAGTTGGCTCGCTATAATGGTCTGGCTGTTGAGGAGCGGGCTTTGTCGGTTGATGAAATTTTTGCCGGTGTAGAAGACGGCAGTATTACAGAAGCTTTTGGAACCGGTACGGCCGTGGTGATCTCGCCCGTTGGTCAGTTTACCTATCAGGATCGCACTGTGGTCATAGGCGATGGCAAAACAACGGGCAAGGTGACGCAGGAGCTATACGACACCTTGACGGGTATCCAGTATGGACACTTGCCTGATCCTCATGGCTGGGTTGAGTTGCTGTAGTTAAACTTTAAGAACTTGAGTGTAAATCATGAAAACGCTTCCTGTGTCGTACCCGGGGAGCGTTTTGTGTTCAAATATTACTCACATTGAGTTGTGTGTTGCTCGTTCCCCATAGATTACCCCTGTAAATCATTATTCCTAGTGATCCCTGTAAAGTTTATGCCTACCGTTAAAACATAGTTATTCCAGATCCTTACATTCGTAGAGTGATGGTGTACCCCTCCAGCGGACATATGTGGCATGCCGCTTGCTTTCTAGATACGCCTGCGTTGCTTCATTTGTGCGCGACGTTAATGTGAATGTTTTCCAGGAGGTGTTCTTATGTGCCGAATTGGCGCAATTAAAAGCTCGAATTATGTTCATCCCAGTATGGCTCTGAAGTTGATGGAGTCACAGCAGAAAGGCCATGATAACTCTGGCTTTGCCATGGTCATGCACGATCTCGGTGGTATTTTTGAAAATTACAAGCATCTGCCGACGCTTTCTATGGCTTGCACCGATGAAGGTCTGAAACTCGCCGAAGATATGATGCACGAAGCAGGCTTCCAGCGCGTCATGCAGTGGGTTCCAGAAACCGATCCGCAACCTGGCCTGGATATTCATGCCATGCCGAATTACGTTTTTGAAACCTTCGACTACCCTCGTTATTTTCGAAATGGTGAACAGAAGGAAAAAGAAGAGTTGCTGCTTGATATGCGCCTTAAGCTGCGCAAGGCACTGGAAGAGAATGAACAGGGTTTTGTCTACTCCTTCTGGCCTGATGTGGTTACACTCAAGGAGATTGGCGACCCAAAGGGATATTGGTACCTACTTTCAACTCTGGACTCCGGATGACAAATTTCACCGCCAAGGTGATCACGGCCCAGTGTCGTCAGAATACCAATTACGATATCGTTCGTTATGCTGCACATCCTTTTTTCATGCAGGGCTATACGGCGCTGGCTAATGGCGAAAACACCTTTTACCTGAAAAATGTCGAAGCCCAGCGCAAGCTGCATCGCGGTTACATCGGCTTCGAATCAGACTCCCAATGTTTCCTATATACGCTGCACTATGTGCATCGCGAGTTGCGCTGGCCGCTGCGTTATTACAAACATGTGGTCACGCCGCTTTCCTTTGATGATATCGAGCGGCGCGAAGACAAGGAGCAGCTGTTGGCGTTGCGCCAGTCGCTAGCCCATCTGGAGATTAACGGTCCCAACACCATTATTGGCGTACTACCTGACTTCACCATGTTTACTTGTTGTGATGCCAAGAAACTGCGTCCTGTGGTCATCGGCCGTACTGATGACATGGTGGTTATCTCCTCCGAGGTTTGCGGTATTAACGATATCTTGCCTGATCGCGACTGGGAGACAGACATCTATCCTCACGAGCGTGAGATTGTGGCAATTGACAACGATCTGGAGGTGCAGCGATGGAGACAATGAGAGTCCAGAGCGTCACGCCAAACGACATGCCCTGGAAAATCAAATACGACGCCAGTCGCTGTACCCTCTGTGGCTCTTGTGTGTCGGCATGTTCTTTCCGTGCCATCGAATGTAAGGTAGAACGCCGTCGCATGGTTTTCTCCGAAGGTGAGATACCAGATCCGCAGCAGCGTTTCTCGGCCGTACCGGTTATTCGACAAGTTAAAGACATACAACACTATTGCCGTGGTTGTGGAATTTGCGAGAAAGTTTGTCCCAACGACGCTATCGCACCAGAGCGTAATCAAGATACCAGGCATCCGATTATCTCCCGTTGTCTCGGTGGTGATTCGATCAAACGTGGTGGTCGCAAAAATCTTGAATCGTCGGTACGGACCCTCGACAAGTTGCGTATCGGCCGCATCTCGCAGATGACCGACCCGAGCCTCGACGCTCAACGTCATACCTTCGATATGCTCGCGCCTTTCGGTCGTATCTTGCCAGCCGAGACTCTGCCCTTCAGCGTTGATAGCAATGAAAACCTGCAAATCGAAGACAACATGCCTCCGGTGCGCTGGATCTACCCGGTTGTGATCGGTGATATGTCGATCGGCGCACTCTCCTGGCGGATGTGGGAAGCAGTCGCCATGGCTGTCGCTTATCTCAATGAAGAGTGCGGCATGCCGGTGCGTATGTGCTCCGGTGAAGGTGGCGTTCCGGTACGTCTGCTCAAAAGCAAATACCTCAAATATATGATCCTGCAGATCGCTTCCGGTCATTTTGGCTGGAACCGCATCGCCAAAGCAATGCCGCACATGGTCGAAGATCCTGCCGGTATCCTGATCAAGATCGGACAGGGCGCCAAGCCCGGTGATGGCGGTCTGCTGCAGGCTGGCAAGGTTGCCGAGCATATCCAGGCCATCCGTGGTGTGCCAAAGGCTGACCTGCTTTCACCGCCTAACCATCAGGGTCTCTACTCTATTGAAGAGAGTGTGCAGAAGATGTTTCTCTCCTTCAACTCGGCCTTCAAATTCCGTGTACCGGTGGCTATCAAGGTCGCTGCGTCGTCAACCTCGGTCAGTGTCTTCAATAACCTGGTGAGAGATCCCTATAATATCGTCGGTGGTTTTTTCCTCGATGGTATCGACGGCGGAACCGGCGCGGCCCACGAGGTTTCCCTCGACCATACCGGTCACCCGATCGTTTCCAAGCTGCGCGATTGCTACCAGGCCGCGACCGCACAGGGCCGTCAGGGTCAGATTCCACTCTGGGCTGCCGGTGGCCTCGGCAAGACTGGCGACTTGGCCGCAGATGCTTTCAAGATGATGTGCCTCGGTGCCAACGGCGTCTTTACCGGCAAGCTGATTCTGCAGATGGCTGGTTGTGTCGGTAATGACATGGGGCGTTGCAATGCATGTAACACGGGCCTTTGTCCTGTCGGCATCACCACCCAGGAACCGGCACTGGTTCACCGTCTCGATGTTGATCGTGTCGCTCAGAACATCGTCAATTACTTCCTGGCCATGGACACCGAGTTCAAGAAGCTGATGGCCCCGATTGGTAACTCGTCGTTGCCGGTAGGCCGCTCCGATGCTCTTATCTCCACCGACAGGGCTGTTGCTGACCGGTTGGATATTCCGTACGTTTGTTAAAATTTGAGGCTGGAGACTGGGGTCTGGCGTCTGGTTAAAACCAACTTCCAGCCCCAAGCCCCAGTCCCTTGCTCCAGGGGTCTAATATGGCAGCTATAATTTCAGGTTATGACACAAAACAACGCCGCATCTCAACCCAGGCTCTTCTGCAGAAGATTTATCGCTCGCTGGAACAGGGTGAGACGGAATTTGAAATCACGTCCTCCGGGCATCACAATATCGGTGGCCCGCTGTGGACCGAAGATGGTCGACCGCTTAATTTCGGGTTAAGAATCCCGGACAGCGCGTTGGTTCTTTCGGTCTGGAAGGCACGGAGATCGTTGTTGAAGGTTCCGCTCCTGCGGATGCCGGCTGGCTCAATTCCGGTGCCGAACTGACGATCCTCGGTGACGGTGGCGACACCACGGCACACTGTGCTGCGAGCGGTAAGATTTACATTGCTGGCCGCGTTGGCACCCGCTCCGGTTCACTGATGAAGCATGACCCGGCCTATGATGTTCCGGAGTTCTGGATTCTCAAGAACACCGGCTCCTTCTCCTTTGAGTTCATGGGCGGCGGTATCGGTGTGGTCTGTGGCTACGGTCGTGAGGATCTGCCCTCGGTGCTCGGCGATCGCTCCTGCATGGGTATGGTCGGCGGCACTATCTATGTGCGTGGCCCGGTCGCTGGCCTCTCCGATGATGTCTGGGTGCTCGATCTCGATGATGCCGACAAGGCTTTCCTGAAAGAAAACATGCCGGTCTTCCTCGGTAAAGTTGGTCGGCCTCAGCTGGAAAAAGAACTGACCGACTTCTCGCAATGGCAGAAGATCGTTGCCAAAACTTACGAAGAACGCAACGTCCGCTCACGCATAACCATGCGCGAGTTCCGCACCCAGAAATGGGTTGCCGATGGCGGCATTTTTGCTGACGGGGTCAAGGATGACTACACCCACGTCGCCGGATTAGTCAACGCCGGCGATGATCGCATCAAAATTCCGCACTGGCAGGACAAACGCTTCGGTGCTCCGTGTCAGGTCGCCTGCCCGTCAAACATTCCGACCCAGGATCGCATTAACCTGTTGCGCCAGGGTAAATTCGATGAAGCCCTGGCCTTGGTGCTCAAATATTCACCGTTCCCGGCCAGCGTTTGTGGCGAAGTTTGCCCGAATCTCTGTATGGATGCCTGCAGTCGTCGCTATATCGATAAACCGGTCGCCATGAAAGAACTCGGCCGTCTGTCGCGTGATGTCGCCGCTCCTGAACTGAAAGCTGAGACCGGCAAGCAAGTTTCGGTGATTGGTGGTGGCCCCGGCGGTCTGGCGGCGGCCTGGCAGCTGCGTCTGCTCGGTCATGCCGTAACCGTTTACGAGGCCGATAAAGAGATCGGTGGTAAGTTGCGTCAGGTCATCCCGACTGAGCGCCTGCCTGCTGATTCACTCGAATCTGAGATTCAGCGCATCAAAGATGTCGGCATTACGGTCAAGAACAACACCAAGGTTGATGTTGATTTGTTCACAACCATTCAGAAAGAAAGCGACGCAGTCGTTATCGCCTCGGGTGCCCATAACGCGGTAGTGATTCCTTTTCCTGGACATGAACTGATGACCAGGGGGCTTGATTTTCTCAAGGATGTTAACGCGGGTAAAAAACCGAAGGTTGGCAAACGAGTTATTGTCATTGGTGCCGGTAATGCTGGTATGGACGTCTGTCTCGGTGCCTATGCCATGGGTGCGGAGAAAGTTCTGTGTATTGATATCCAACGCCCGGCAGCTTACAAACACGAGATCGACAGTGTTAAGGCCCTCGGCGGTGAAATCCGCTGGCCGGTTTTCACCGAGAAAGTCACTGCAGAAGGTCTTTTAACCAAGGATGGCGAACTGCTTGAAGCCGACGAGGTGATCATTGCCATTGGTGAACGTCCTGACCTCTCTTACGTGCCACGCGCATGGCTGACCGACCGCGGCATGATGGATGTTGATGCCTGCAGTCAGGTGGTCAAGGCTCCTGGCGTCTTCTCCATCGGCGATACGGTCCAGCCTGGCCTGCTCACCCACGCTATCGGTGCTGGTCAGGAAGCTGCTCTGCAAATTGATGATTACCTGGATGGCAAGGAATTGACGCCGATTATCAAGCCGGAGATGATCAACCAGAGCTGTCTTTCCAAGGAGCTTTTTAAACCGCGCAACCGGGGTAAATTTTGCGTCACCGATGCCAAGGACGAGACGTTGCGTTGTCTCTCCTGTGGTACCTGCCGTGACTGCACCATGTGCCTCGAAGCTTGTCCTGAAGGTGCAATCAGTCGTGTTGAAAAAGAAGACGGCACCTTCGAGTATATCTCCTCCGATGAAGACTGTATCGGCTGCAGTGTTTGTGCCGGTATCTGCCCCTGTGGTGTCTGGGCGATGGAAATTACCGTATAGAAGGGACTGTCCCCGGCACGAAGTCACAAAACATTAAGTAAAGGCCACCCTTACTCAGGTGGCCTTTACTTATGCTTTATAGCGGTTATTTATCGTATTCTTGGCCGCTTTTTTCAGCACGGCAGCTGTCGCCTTGTCCGTCACTGTATACCTGATAAGATTAAATCAGTCTTAAAGTCTCAACCTGCTCAGGGAGGGGCGCATGACGGTCGCAAAACGCGAAAACTTTCGCATCATCTCAATCAGCGCACTGTTTTTACTGGCAACTGTGTTGATCATTGTTCCCCCGGCTTCCGCCCAGTTCTTCGATGAAGATTTGCCTCGTGAAACCAAGGTTCGCAACCTCAACCTCCTCGCAGCTGGAGCGACCATTACCTGGGGAGTTATTAACTGGGACTATTTCCAGAAATCTCCTCAAGCGAATAATGAAGACTGGTTCGGTCGAAAGACCGACGAAGGTGGTGCCGATAAGTTTGGCCACCTCTACACCACCTATGCTTTGAGTCATCTTTACGCCAAGATCTATCGCAGCTGGGAATACTCTGAGGAACGGGCCATGAGTCTCGGTGCCTTCTCTGCCCTTGGGACCATGACCATCATGGAAGTGGGTGACTCTTTCAGTGAATTCGGATTCTCTTACGAAGACATGCTCATGAACTGTGTCGGTGCGGCTGCAGGCTACTGGCTAGGTGTCCATCCGGAATGGCAGCAGCGACTCGATCTGCGCCTGGAGTATGCACCGAGTCTGAGTGATTTCGAAACCGACGTCTTCACTGATTACGAACATCACAAATACCTGATCGCTTTTAAAGCCGACGGCTTCGACCTGCTGCGTGACACCCCGTTAAACTACTTCGAATTGCATCTTGGTTACTATACCCGTGGCTACGATGACTACCATTCCTCCTCGATCGAAGATGACCGGGAACGCACCGTCTATGTGGGACTGGGTTTGAATGTCGGTAAGTTAATCGAGAGCGTCTGGAAGACTCGCATCTTCGACTACCTGCAACTTCCTTATACCTATCTGCCCCTGGACCATGATCTTGACTGAAATTAAAAACGCCGCCGGGCATAATCGTCCGGCGGCGTTTTCCGTCTATCGGAGCGAAAATCTTCAGCTTTTCGCAATAAGTTTTATCAGCTCTTCACTCTCAGGCTTGACCAGTTCCTTGACCCGCTCAGAGTTGACGCGTGCGACGATAATCTGGCCGACCTCGGTCTGGATGTCTTCGTAGAGGCCCAGGCCGAGCATACCCTTGGCCTGGCGCTGATTATCTTCGGTCCTTATACCTACCTGCCCCTGGACCATGACATTAACGCAACTTAATACCGCAACCTCGCAAAAGCGTCGGGCGGGGATAGAGGTTAAATCTCGCGGGAAGCTGTAGCATTAAGAAAAAAGTTTTATCAGCTCTTCACTCTCAG
>PVMK01139930.1_pt1 | contig 30058 bp, 36 predicted proteins | sample 1853481 | NCBI WGS metagenome assembly PVMK01 (sample SAMN08533507, study PRJNA380276) | Marine sediment metagenome, whole genome shotgun sequencing project.
ACACAACCGAGTCGTCTGTTTCTGCACATTCAGCGCCTGCGGGCCGAATTGGTCCGCCGTGAGCACCTGCGGCTTGATCTTGACCGCCTTCTGGGCCTTGTAGCAGGTCAGATGCGACTCGGGGTTGTCGACGCCCTCGCCGTTCTTGTCGACCGCGTTGCAATAGTGCATGGGTTTGAGGAGCGTCGTGGTTCGATCCTGGAACTGATCGGACAGTGTCACCTCGGTCTTCGGGAACTTATCGAAGCCCCACGCATTCCGGGCCTTGTAACAGAGGTAGTGGTCGAGCTCGCCAGTCGGTGCAGCCGTCGGCGTCGCAGACGGGGTCGCAGACGGGGTCGGCGTGGCCGTCGCGGTCGGAGTCGGCGATGGCTTGGACGTGGCGGTCGCGGTCGGCGTGGCAGTGGGTGTCGGTGCAACGGTAGGAGTCGCCGAGGGCGTAGGAGTGGCGGTCGCTGTCGGAGACGCGGTAGGCGTCGGTGAAGCGGTCGGAGTCGCCGTCGCTGTCGGAGACGCAGTAGGTGTCGGTGAAGCGGTAGGCGTCGGTGAAGCGGTCGGAGTCGCCGTCGCTGTCGGAGACGCAGTAGGTGTCGGTGAAGCGGTCGGAGTCGCCGTCGCCGTCGGTGTTGCCGAGGGCGTCGGGGTGGCCGTTGCCGTCGGTGTCGCCGAGGGTGTCGCCGTCGCAGTGGGAGTCGGTGAAATCGTAGGAGTCGCCGAGGGCGTCGGGGTGGCCGTCGCTGTCGGTGTCGCCGAAGTTGTCGGCGTCGCAGTCGGCGTGGGTGAAGCTGTTGGAGTCGCCGTGGCTGTTGCCGTCGGAGTCGCCGTCGGAGTCGCAGTCGGAGTCGCAGTCGGCGTTGCCGTGGCCGTCGCGGTCGGAGTCGCAGTCGGTGTTGCCGTGGCCGTCGCGGTCGGAGTCGGGCCCACACCGGCTTGTGCTGCGCTCGCCAAGGTGATCGTCAGAAGGGAATTAACAGAATACGAATGGGGGATTTCGTTCCAGGCATGACTACTCCGTGCTGCATTCGAGAATTTTTTTAACCTGTGGCTTAAAACACGCGCCGACCGGCTGTGTCAAATCGTTCACAGACTATAGAGCAGGGTGTGCCGCAGCGAAAGTCGGCCTGGCTGTGGTACGCGGCAGCCCAGACTCCCCGAAACGTCGCGTCGTGCCGTCTCAAGCGGCGAGTTCTTCTGCCTGATCGACCATCTCTTCGAGCAGTGCGAGGCCGCCGCGCCAGAAGGCGGGGTCGGCGATGTCGAGGTCGAGCCGTGCGAGCAGCGCTTCGGGTGAGTCGGAGCCGCCGGCTCTGAGCAGGTCGAGATAGCGGGCGGCGAACGCCTCTCCCTGTTCGTCGTAGCAGCGCAAGAGCGCCAGGACGAGCAACTCGCCGAACGCGTACGCGTAGCAGTAGAAGGGCGAGTGGACGAAATGCGGGATGTAGAGCCACCAGCAACCGTAGTCATCGGAGAGGTGGACCGAGTCGCCGAACATCGGGGCGGTTTGCTGCGAGCCAGAGTTCGTCGATGCGCGCCATCGCGAGTTCGCCCTCTTCGCGCCGCGCGGCGTGGAGACTCTCTTCGAAGCGGGTCATGCAGACCTGGCGGAAGACGGTCGCGAACGCGTCTTCGAGCTTGCCGCAGAGCAGCGCCAGGCGGGCCTTCGGGTCGCTCTCGCTTTTCATCAGCCGACGAAAGACGAGCATTTCGCCGAATACGCTCGCGGTTTCCGCGGTGGTGAGCGGGGTGTCCTGCTCGAAGAGCCCCTGCGCGGCTGCCAGGGTCTGGTGGACGCCGTGGCCGAGTTCGTGCGCGACGGTCATCACGTCGCGTTGGTTTCCGGTGTAGTTGAGCAGTACGTAGGGGTGGACGTCCGGGAGCGTCGACGCGCTGAACGCGCCGCCGCGTTTGCCCGGGCGCAACTCGGCGTCGATCCAGCGCTCGTCGAAGAAGCGCCGCGCGATGTCGGCCATTTCCGGGCAGAAATCCGCGTAGGCTTCCAGCACGAGATTCTTCGCATCTTCGAACGAGACGCTGCGGTCGATACCCGAAAGCGGCGCATAGCGGTCGTAATCTTCGAGCCGATCGAGGCCGAGGACTTTCGCCTTCAGGCTGTAGTAGCGCGCAACGAGGGGGTAGTTCTCGACGCAGGCGGAGAGCAGCGCATCGACCGAGCTGTCTGCGATTTCGTTGGCGAGATTGCGGGCATCCATCGGCGCGCTGTAGCTGCGCAGGCGATCGTCTACGGCCTTGTCCTGAACCAGCGTGTTGAAGATGAACGCGAGCGGGCCCGCGTTGGCGCGAAGCCCCGCGGTGAGCGCCTCCGAAGCCGCGCGCCGCGCGTCGCGATCCGGCGAGTAGAGGCGCGAGAGCACTTCTTCTTCACCGAGGTCCTCGATCTCTCCATCGGTCGAAACTTCGAACCGCATGCTGCTCATGATCTCGTCGAAGAGCCGGCTGAACGCGCGCCGGCCGGTGTTGGCGGTTTCTTCGAGGATCCGCTCTTCGGGTTCGCTGAGCACGTGGGGTCGATAGCGGCGCATCGAATCGAGAAAGTGGCGGCGCCTGGCGAGAGCGGGGTCGGCGAGCAGCGCCTCGGCGGCAGCGGCCTCGACGGCGACCCATTCGAGTTCGAAGAACAGCAGTGTGTTGCGGATTTCGCTGATGCGCTCCTGGACGCGTTGCATCAGCGCCCCGTGGCGGGGATCGCTGGTATCTGCGGAGAAGAGCAGTTGCGAATAGCAGGTGGCGCGGACGGCGGGCTCGTTGAGGACTTCGAGTTCGTCGATTGCGGCCGCGAGATCCGCCGCCGCGAGCGCTGCGACACCGCCGCGGTGGCGCTCCGCGAAGGCCTGGCTCTGCGCGAGCGCGCGATCGAGGTCGGCCTCGATGGCCGGATCGTCGGGCGCGGCGTAGAGGTCTGAAAGGTCCCAGCGGACACCAGCTGCGAGGCCGGCGGGGTCGGTCGATTCCATGGATTCCTCGATTTTGCGAGTGGCGGCCGATCCGGCTTCGAGAGCGGGAGTCGCGAACCATACCGCGATACACTCGGTGTCTCGATGATCGCGCCGACAAACGAGCGAAAACCCGGATCCCAGCGCGTCGTCATGCACGCCGACATGGATGCTTTCTACGCGTCTGTCGAGCAGCGCGACGACCCCGCGCTGCGCGGCAAGGCCGTGATCGTCGGCGGGACGAGCGCCCGAGGCGTGGTGACGGCGGCCAGCTACGAGGCGCGCGCGTTCGGCGTTCACTCGGCAATGCCCGGCTACGAGGCGCGCCGCCTGTGCCCGAACGGAATTTTCATCAGCGGCACCATGAAGAAGTACAGCCGCGAGTCGAAGCGCCTCTTCGAGATCTTTCGATCCTATTCGCCCAAAGTGCAAGGGCTTTCGCTCGATGAAGCCTTCCTCGACCTCACCGGAACCGGGCGATTGATGGGCACACCCCGTTCGATTGGCGAACGCCTGCGGGCAGAAGTGCGCGAGCGGACCGGCCTCGCGGTGTCGGTGGGGATCGCGCCCGTGAAGATGGTCGCGAAGATCGCGAGCGGTTCCTGTAAACCCGATGGCCTGCTGGAAATCCGGCCGGGCGAAGTCCGAGCGTTTCTCGACCCGTTGCCGATCGGTCGAATCTGGGGTGTCGGCCCGGTTGCGGAGGCGCGCCTGAAATTGCTCGGAATCCAGAAGGTCGGCGATCTCGCGCAGATGGATCCGCGGCGACTCGTAGAATTGCTCGGCGATTGGGGGCTCGATATCGGACGGCTCGCGCGCGGTGAGGAAACCAGCGAGGTCGAGCCCTACCGCGACCCGCGCTCGTACAGCGAGGAGAATACCTTCGGCACGGACGTCAGCGATCGCGGGGTCTTGAACTCCGCGATCATCACCCACTCGGAATCCGTCGCGCGCCGCCTGCGGACAGATCGCTTTCGCGCGCGCACGGTCGTGCTCAAACTGACGCTTGGGCAGCGCACCGCTTCGGGTCCGCGCGGCTATCCGAGCCTGAGTCGACGGGTGACGCTGCCCGAGGCCACCGATGACGGCGCGACGATTTCGAGATCGGCGATGGATCTGCTCGCGCGAAGCGGCCTCGACGTGCCCGTCCGGCTGCTCGGCGTGGGCGTGGCGAACATCGTGCGGGAGGCCCCGGGGCAGCTTTCGCTCTTCGAGCCCGGGGAGCGCAACGCGCGGCGCGGCCGCCTCAACGATGCGCTCGACGAGATTTCCAAACGCTTCGGCAATGAGGCCGTCATCCGAGGCGAGCGAGACGCTGCTGAACGGGCCGCGTTGTCGACACAGATCAAGCGCGGCGAGCGGGATGACCCAACCTAGCGGCGTCGCGCGAGAGGCTGGCGTATCCTCGGCGCCCGCCATGATCCGACTGCGTCCATTCTCCGCGATCAGGTCGCGAATCCCCTACCTGTTGGTTGCCTTGTTGGCGCTGCTTGCGTGCTCCGAGAAGGCGACCGACGAAGGCGAACTACTGCTCGTGACCACCACGAGCGTGCGCGATTCGGGCCTGCTCGCCGCTTTGCTTCCGGCCTTTCAGGAGCGGACTGGCGTTCGCGCGCAGATCATCGCCGTTGGAAGTGGTGCCGCGCTGCGCATGGGGCGCGACGGCAATGCGGACGTTCTGCTGACCCACGCTCCTGACGGCGAAAAGGCACTCGTCGCTTCGGGCGCTGCCATCAGTCGCAGGCCCGTCATGGAAAACTACTTCGTGATTGCCGGGCCGCCGGAAGATCCCGCCGGGGTCCGCGACGCGAGTTCACCCGCGGACGCATTTCGGCGGATCGCCGACAGCTCTGCTCGATTCGCCAGTCGCGGAGACGATTCGGGAACCCACCGTCGAGAAGTTGCGCTGATGAAGGAGGCCGGTCTGGATCCCGACGCGCGCTGGCCCGGCTTCTCGAGCAGCGGTGCGGGTATGGGGCAGACGCTTCAGATCGCCGGCGAGAAGCGGAGCTACATCCTTTCCGACATCGGCACGTTTCTCGCGTTTCAGAAGCGGATCGAGCTCGAAGCGCTCTCGAAGCCCGCGCCGAGTTTGCGCAACGTGTACTCGGTGTTGCGCGTCAATCCGGATCGGCTCGATCCAGTGCGTGCCGAACGCGCCGAGCAATTCGAAGCATTCATGCTCGATCCCGAAACCCAGCGGCAAATCGCCGATTTCGGACGTGAACGTTTCGGGCGCCCACTCTTTCGACCGCTCCATCTGGAGCCGTGGCCGGAACCATGAGCCCTCTTTCAATCGGATTGCTGATCGAGATCACGGCTCGCACGCTTGCCGTATGCCTTCCCGCACTCGTTATTTCGCTCGCGATCGGGCTGCCGATTGGCATCGCCATCGGCGGTCGGCGTTTCGTGGGGCGGGTGCCGCTCGTGAGTCTGGTCAACACGGGCATGGGTGCGCCACCCGTCGTAGTGGGTCTGCTCGTGTATTTTGCGCTCGAACGCAACGGCCCATTCGGCGATTTGAGCTGGCTGTATAGCAGTCAGGCGATGATTCTCGCGCAAGTGGTGATTGCACTTCCGCTCATCGTGGGCATTACACTCGCCGCGGTCGGATCTCTCGACGAAGACTGGGAGCTCCAGGTTCGAACTCTCGGCGTGCCGAAGCGCTGGCGGCTGTGGTTGCTGGTGCGCGAGATCCGGCTCGGACTGTTGGCCGCGGTGATCACTGCGTTGGGCGGGATCCTCTCCGAAGTCGGTGCGGTAATGGCGGTGGGCGGAAACCTCGAAGGCGAGACCCGCGTGCTCACGACGGCGATCCTGATGTACACGCAGATGGGCGAACTCGAGGTCGCGCTCGGGCTGGCGGCGATTCTGGTCGGTCTGATGTTGGTGCTGGCCGGCTTGTTGACCGCCGTGCAACAGAGCGGTCGAACATGAGTGCATCGACGATTCTCTCCGTCAGCGATCTGCGCGTCGAGCTGCAGTCGCGGCGCGGTTCGTTTGTTCTAACCGCCGATGCGCTCGATCTGCATGCGCGAGAAGCGCTCGTGATCCTCGGTCCCAAACGGTTCGGGCAAGAGTACGCTGGTGCGCGCACTCGCCGGGCTCGAACGCCCGGCCGGCGGCCGGGTAGCGTCCGTAGCGACGGGGCCCGGTGACGATGGTCTTTCAGCGTCCAGCACCATTCGCCGGCAGCGTTGCCCACAATGTGCGCGTTGCGTTTCTCGGCAAGAAGCTATCCGGTGCGGAGCGAAGGGCTCGTGTCGGCGAAGCCCTCGAGCGCTTCAAGATCGATCACCTCGCGGAGCATCGCGCGGCGACGCTCTCGGGCGGCGAATTGCGCCGGTTGGCTCTGTCGCGCGCTTTCGCGTTGCGGCCGGCCGTGCTGCTGCTCGACGAGCCGTTCGCGGCCCTCGACGCCGACGGCCAGGCGGCTTTGTCGTTGGATCTGCGCCGCGCGATTTCGGACACCGGGGTTGCGGTTGCAATGGTGACCCACGATCTGCGGCGCGCGATGCTGCTCGCAGATCGCATTGCGGTGTTGCTCGCCGGCAAGCTCGCCCAGGTCGGACGCCGCGACGACGTGCTCGAGCGGCCGTCCACGCCCGAGATCGCGCGGGTGGTCGGGGATGACGAATCTCGTTCAGGGCGTCGTTGGCACGGGATCGCCGCGGCGACCTCGCGATGGTCGAAGTCGACGCACAACATCGCGTCGCCACACATACCGAATACACAGCGGGAACCCGCGTCTGGATCGGAATTCGCCCCGAGCATCTCAAGCTCGACGTCGGGCGCGGCGACGTGGACCCGATCGGCAAGGGCGTCGTGCGGGGAGATGATCAACGACGGCGTTTCCGTCAGCGTCGGAGTCGATTGGGCGGGTTCGGAGTTGCGAACCCATCTGATGGCGGGTCGTGGCCTGGCGCGAAGCCTCGAGGTCGGAGCCGAGGTCTCGCTTTCTGCGAGCCCCGAGCACGTGCATTTGATGCCCGTTCGTTCCGATTGAGATCGCTCGAGCGCTCCGATCGGCCGCTGCGGGGTGTTGCGCGCAGAGCGCTTCGAATGTCGTAGTATTCTCCCATGTCGAACACCAAGGTCCTGCTCGAAGGCTTTTCGTTTCTCGAATCTCCGCGCTGGCGCGACGGCAAATTGTGGTTCTCCGATTTCTACGACCATCGGGTGTTGGCGATGGATCCCGGCGGCCAGACGGAGACGATCTGCGAGGTTCCCCACCAACCGTCGGGTCTCGGCTGGCTTCCCGATGGGCGCATGCTCGTGGTGTCGATGACCGATCGGCGATTGCTGCGGCTCGAGGCCGACGGACTGGTCGAGCACGCCGATCTTTCGAGCCTCGCGACCTTTCACTGCAACGACATGGTGGTGGACGGGCAGGGCCGCGCCTACGTGGGCAACTTCGGCTCGGATCTCGCAGCCGGAGGCATGCCCGATCCGGCGGCCTTGATCCTGGTCACACCCGACGGCGATTGTCGCATCGTGGCCGAAGATCTCTTGTTCCCGAACGGGTCCGTGATCACTTCGGATGGAACGACGTTGATCGTCGGAGAATCGTTCGGTGCGCGAATGACCGCCTTCGACATCGCGGCCGATGGCAGCCTTTCGAATCGGCGACTCTGGGCGCAGCTCGAGGCCGCGATCCCCGACGGTTGCTGCATCGATTCCGAGGGCGCTCTCTGGATCGCGTCACCTCCCACCCGGGAAGTCTTGCGAGTGTGCGAAGGTGGCGAGACGACGCACCGCATCTCGACCGACCAGATGGCGATCGCCTGCACGCTCGGCGGTGACGACCTCCGTACCCTCTACGTCCTCACTGCGCCGAGCGTGGACGGTCCCGAGTGCGAGTCGAGCCGGAGCGCGCGGATCGAGTCCCTCGAAGTGGAAGTGCCCGGAGTGGAGTTCTCCTAACAGGCGCACTCGAAGAGCGCGCGCAGCGCGATCCGGCTCTCGTCCGGGTCGCGAATCTCCGCTTGCAGATTTGCGAGTTCGAGTTCGATGGGGCCGATCAACCAACAGCTCTCTTCGGGGAGTGCGTCGAGCTCGGGTCCCTCGGCGTTGAGTGGACAGATGGCACGCTGTTCGCGAATTTCTCCCGTATCATCTTCCGAGAACCAGCGCAGCGGTAGCCCCTGGGTGCGGCACACGTAGGGGCGGTCGGCGTAGATGCGGCACTCTCCCTCGTCGCCGAGAAACGCACATTCGCCGGGCGCGTGCGGGGTTCCGTCCCTGAGCAGCGCCTCGTGAGAAAACTGGATGCGCTCAGCCTCGATCGGAATGACGGTCAGGTCGTCCACGCAGCACGAATCGCAACTTCGCTTGCAGCGCAGTCGCTGGGCGTGGTGGAGGGCGAGTTCGCCCGCACGGACATCGATCCGTTCGTGGATCTCTCGCACTGAGGTCGGCGCGCTGTCTCGCATCAGCTTTTCAACTCGCGCTTCGCGGTGCTACGGCCGCTCGATTGGGTATCCACCACTCTGCCAGGCGTTCATGTGTCCATCGAGGTCGCGGACGTTTGAATACCCGGCCTCGCTGAGCAACTTCTCTGCGATCTCCGCGCGGTACCCGCTGAGACAATGGACGACGATTTCGTCGGTCTTCGCCGCGTCGATTTCCGATAGGCGATCACCGAGTTGGTCGTAGGGGATGTTCACCGCTCCGGGAATATGGGCCTCCGCGTACTCTTTCTCGCTGCGCACATCGACGATCAGCGGTGCCCGCTCGAGCTGGATCTGTTCGGCGAGTTCTTTTACCGAGATGATCTCCTGGCCGGCGCCTGATTTCGAACCGTCAGCCGGAGGTGTGCATGCGGCCAACGCCACAGCGAGCAGGCCGATCATCGGCCAGGAGTTCGGTAGACCGCTCATCGTTCTCCTCGTCATTCGGGTTCCTCGGAATATTGCTTCAAGTCGTCCGTAATTTCGAACCAGGGCGCCTTCGAATCGACGAAAATATGATACGTCGATCGGATCCCGGGGTCGCCGTCAAAAGTTCCCGCTGGGATCCAGATCTCGTCGGGCGTCTGGCTGTTTTGAAACGCGAGCTTGGACCCACAGCGACTGCAGAAGGTCCGCACCGCATCCTTTGAGCTTTGGTATTCGGCGATCAGTTCCTCGCCCTTGGTGTAGCGGCGCTGCTCGGGACGGATCGCCCCATAGCTCCCGAAGGGCGCGCCGTGAATGCGTCGGCACATCTGGCAGTGGCAGAAACACATCTCTAGAAGTTCGCCCGAAATCTCGTAGCGAACCCCACCGCACAAACAGCCACCTTTGATCATGTTTCACTCCCCTCGCACTCGACGGTCGATCAGTTGGACTTGCACGCCTGGAAGATCGCGTCGACGTGGCGCTCGTCGGTTCCACAGCAGCCGCCGAGAATGTTGACGTTCGTCAGGACCTCGAGCATTTCGCGATGCTGCTGACCGAGTTCGGTGGGATTTCCCTCGTCGATCTCGGTCGACTCGTCGAGCTCAGCATGGCTGAGTGCGGACGCGTTCGCGCGCAGGCAGCGAATTCGCTCAGTCCAACGTGCACCGGGCTCGAGCACACTCGCGAAGTGCGTCGGATGCGCGCAGTTGATCATGTAGTAGGCGGGGACTCGCGCAATCGTCCTGATCGACGGCCTCGATCGCCTCCCCGAGCGTCTGGCCGTTGGGCAGCCTGCCGTCCGTTTCGACCGTGAACCCGATCACGACCGGCAAGCCCGCCGCACCCGCCGCGCGGGTGATCCCGATCGCCTCTTCGACGTGGGTGAGCGTCATCGAAGTGACGAAATCCGCTTCGGTGTCGCGAAAAATACCGACCTGCTCGGCGTGGTAGCGCTCGGCCTCCTCAATGCCGAGCAGCCGGTCTGGATTGTAGGCGTCGCCACGCGGTCCGACCTGGCCGCTGATCACGACCGGGCGGCCGTCGCTCTCGTATTCCTTGCGAAACCCGGCGACTTCGTCGACAGCCGTGCGTGTGAGTCGTTCGAGATCTGCCGATGAGATGCCGAGTTTCTGCGCCCAGTCGCGGCTGGCGCGCCAGGTCAGGGTTTCGATGATGATCCCCGCATCGTGCTTGCGCGAGAGATCGAGGTAGGGGCGCACGCAGTCGCGCAGCGTCTGGCGTCCCTCTTCAGTGTCGAGTAATGGGAACGAAGCAAACTGGGGTAATTCGATCCCTTTGCGGAAAACGAGAGTCGTCTCGACACCGCCATCCGTGAGAAACCAGTCGCCATTCAGTTGGGGCAGCGCATCTCGGTATTTGGCCATCGATCCCTCCTTTGGGTTCGCAGCCCCGCTGGATTCGCGGCGGGACGCCGTCAGTCGTCAGAAACCGGATATTGCGTCAGATCGTCGGTGATCTCAAACCAGGGTGCCTTCGAGTCGACGTAGATGTGAAAGGTCGGCCGGATTTGCGGATCGCCATCGAATCCGCCCGAGGCGATCCAGGTCTCGTCGGGCGTGGTTCGAGGGGAGAATTCGAGGTTCGATCCGCAGCGGCTACAGAAGGTTCTCACGGTGCTTTCCGAAGATGGATAGCGCGAGATCAGCTCTTCACCCTGCGTGTACTGGAGGTCTCGTGGGTTGATCGCGACGTAGTTGGCGAAGGGGAGTCCCGTGGCCTCGGCGGCACATCTGGCAGTGGCAGAAGTGCATCTTGTCGAGCTTGCCCGAGATCTCGTAGCGAACCCCGCCACAGAGACAGCCGCCGTGAATCATCGCGGACCTCCGGACTCGAAACATAACCGGTGGACCCGCCGATCGTCGAGAGATTTTTGCACGGCCGGTGGCGGATGCAGGGGCGGCGGAAAAGCGTCGCGCGTAGCGCTGTCGGGTGCTTCAGCTCCCGAATTTCTCGACCCAGCGGAGGTAGCAATCCGGCGGGTCCTCGACCTGCAGCCCGACACCGGTCTGGACCATGTAGGGGGTGTGGCGCAAGAGCGCCGGCTCGCGCGGTGCGTAGGTCTCGAGCAGGAAGCGCTCTCCGTCTGGCCCGCTGACCGTCACGATGACACCAATGCCGCGGCGGATGTCGACATCCGTCTCGACGAAGAATCCGTATGCCGATAGATCGCGCACGGTCGCCGCATGGCAACGCCCGCCAATGAGCAGTGAGCACGGAAACCGCCGCTTTACACGGGGAAAATCACGTCGTTCCAGTTCCTCTACGAGCTGATTCATCTCACCTTCCTCCGACTCGTGCTGATTCTCCTTGTTAGTGACCCCGCGACGTCAGAAGGTGACGGGAGTCCGCGCGACTGCAGCCGAACAGCCGTGAAAAGCCGCTCCCGGGGGGGCTTGCTCTGCCACCTACCTGCCTATTGCTGAGAGGAGGTCTCGAAGGGCGTTGAATCGATGTGCTCGAGCCAGATGACGGCCACTCCAATTGCGGCCAGGGTCGAGAGCACACCACCACCAGGCTTCGGATCTCTGTGCGCCGGTAGGCTTCGAACGGGTTGACGAGGGCCGCGTCGGCCAGTGACCGGAGCTCTGCCTGCATGATGAAACGAAAGAACCGATCGCGAAGAATTTCCGAAAAGTCGCACCATCGACATCGAGCTGTAACACGGAGGTCCGATCCTGATGCGAAATAATGGAGTGAGAAATGATACTGAAGACAAGACTTACAAAGCCGACCGCCGTTGCGATTCGGCGCCAGGGCACCGGATACGCGGCTGACGGTCCCGGATTCTATATCTGGGACGAAGACATGAACGAAGTGCTCCGGATGGCTCGGGAGCTCGAACGCGGGAGCGTAAACTTGACGCGGACGACTCGCTTCATGCTCTCTCGCGAGATGTCAGAGGCGTCTTGAATCGAGCGCGTCATTGATCCAGCGCTCGGCGTCCGAAACCGCGCGAAATACTCCGGCTAGCGGAACCAAATCGAAAATCATCGCCAGCTGGATTCGCGAGGTGCCGAACATCGAGCCGATGAACAGCCGCTCGCTTCAGCGTTCGGATCGACCGATCGGTTGGGTCGCGCGTGTCAGTCGTACACCGCATCGATCTGCCAGCGCTTGCGCAGGTGATCGAAGCGCAGGCGGGCGACGGTGCCATCGGCCGTCTGCACGTCGAAGCTGTCGAACGCGAAGTGGTCTTCCCGCGACCACCAGCTGCCCGTGCTGCGCCAGGGCCCCGCAACCTGGAGCACGCGTCCGTTGGCGATCGCGCTGCGGACGTGCTCGGGCAACCCCTGGGAGACGCGCACGCTCGCATCCAGCGGCGGGCGCAGCGCGCGGATCGCGAGGTGGCTGGCTGGCTGGGCGATCGGCTTGTGCGATGTGCGGGGGGCGCCGGGCTGGAAGGGCACCATCTGGAATGCGTCGGGGTGGTTGTGGTCGGCAACTCGGGGCGAACCGATGCGGTCGCCGCCGCAGAGGGCTTCGAGTTCGGCGAGGGTGCGGCCGAGCACGGCGGGCGCGGGGCCCGCGGGGCGAAAGAGATCGAGCTGGTCGCTCTGGATCGGAGCCCCTTCGGTCTCGAGGGTAACGCCTTGCACCGCGGCCTGTGGCGGCTGGGATTCCAACGCGTGGCAGACGAGTCGCACGAGCACCCGCAGGTCGAGCGTGGGGGCCGCGGTGCCGATCCGTCGCGCGTCGCGCGCACCGTCTTCCCGCTGCAGCGTAAGGGTGAGGTCCCCGCAGGCGAGATGGCGCGCTTCGAGGCGCGCGAGCAAGCGCGAGAGCAGACCCTGGACGACGAAGGCGAGGGGTTCGAGTCGGCCGATCGGAAACTCGAGGTCGATGGCTTCGAGCAGCCGTGCGCAGCTGGGCGCGGGCAGCGGCGCGTCGTCCTCGCGGCCCTGGGCGAGTTCGATCAGGCGCAGACTTCCGGCCCCAGTCGGCTGTGCAGTGCGCGGCGGGGCAGGGCGAGCAGGTCGCTCACCGTATAGACACCAAATCGCGTCAGTGTTTCAGCCAGCGCGTCTTCGGGATCGAGGATGTCGATCGGCAGGGGTGCGAGAAAGGCGGCTTCGCGACCGGGTGTGAGCAGAAAGGTCTCGCCCGGCCCCGCCAAGCGGCGGGCAGCGATCTGGGCGAGCTGGCGCGACGAGGCGATGGCGACATTGCCGGGCAGGCCGAGGCGTTGCGCGCGCGCGCAGAGCGCCGCCGCGAAGCCCGCCTCGGACTGGAACAGGGCGTCTACCCCGGAGGCGTCGAGGTAGACGGCGGCTTCCGCCGCAAAGGCGCCCGAGCTGCGCGGTGCCCAGCTGGCGCGGGGTGAGACGCTCAGCGCCGCGTCGAGCAGGGCCGCGCGCGCGGCGGTTTCCAGCGCGGGCGACGCGATGCGCACGATCAACTTGCGCAAACGGCCCGGGCGTGGGCGACGGAAGTCTGGCTGAGCACGCCGCGGCGCGCGGCTTCCGCAGAGACGGCGATGAGTTCTGCACGCGGGCCGGGGCCGCTGGCCACGGCCAGGGGCTCGCCGCCGAGTTCGGGATGTGCGCGCAGTTCTGCGGTCAGCGGCAGATTGGGGATCAGCAAGCACGCTGTGCGCGGTGCGTCGCTGGACATTCCACTACGCGACCTGCGTGGTGTGCAGACGCACGGTCGCGTAGCGCGGGCCGGGCGCGTTGCGGTGGCGCACGAGGTGCACCTGCACGTCGAGGCCCTCCAGCAGTGCAGGGGTGCCGCTGAAGCGGGTCTGCGCGGGCGCGAGTTCGATGGCGACTTCGGCCGCAGTGCCCAGTGCACGGGTGGCGGTCAAGACGACCAACGCGGTTCCGGTGCTCGCGGCACTGCGCGCGAGCCGCAGGGCGGTGGCCGGAGCGCTGCGAAAATCCGGGATCGCGAGGTCGAGCAGCACGAGTGCGAAGCCGTGGGCTTCCAGCAGCCGTTCGGCGCAGCGCAGGGCTTGCGGAGTGCGCGGCGCGCGAACCCAGAGCACGCGATCGAGCAATACGCCCGCGCTGTGGGCCGAGCCGGGGTCGAAGGCGTCCGCGCAGTCGACCAGCGCCGTCACCTCTCCCGCAGCGGTGCAGCGGGCGAGCAGGGCCAGGGCCAGCGAAGTGCGGCCCGAAGAGGCCGCGCCGGCGATTTCACTCAGTCGGCCCCGCGGAAAGCCGCCTCCGAGCAGCTGATCGATCTCGGGAATGCCCGTCGCGAGACGGGCCGTGGATTCTGCGGCTGCGCCGCCTCGGCGCAGCTGGGGGCCGAGATCGCGCAGTAATCCCTCCACGGCGGCCGCGGGGGTGGGGAGAGCCGCGGCCGCCATGGGGGAGGCGGTGTCCGAAGGGGGGCGGAACACGCGCCCATATTCGCTTTACTTTCGCTTTTCGTCAACGGCCATCTTTGGGATACGGGCGTTTTTTTGCGCGCGTGCGGGGCGGCCGGCGGGAGGAATCCGCGAATGGCTCGCGCGCCAAGAGGCGCGGTGGTTGGGCGGTACGGGTTCTCGTCAGTTGCGCTTCTGGTGTGCGGCAACCTAGGGCGCGCTGCGCTTAATTTCGCGGATTCCTCCCGCCGGCCGCCCCGCACGCGGGTTGCGGTTTGCGGGGAGGGGGTTGCGGTCGTGTGCGGTGTTTTTGGTTTTACTGGCCTCGCTTTGGCATTGGCGGGGGGGTGTAGCCGTCCCATTTGCCTTTCAAGACGGCTTCGGAAGGTGATTTCCGGTCTGTGCGAGGCGCTTTGATGTAGGCCGGGGTGACGTCGGGCGGAAGTACGTATTCATCCACCGTCGCCATGCGCACCTTGATCGTTTTCTTGGTGACGTTGATGACCATGAGGTCGCGCGCGATGGCCAGCGGGCCGTCGTAGACCGCGCGCACGCCGTCCATGATTGCCGCGTTGTTCTCGGGCGATTGCACCGAGTGGTAGCCGACAGCGAGTCGGGGCTTGAGGGTGGACATGACCTTTCCGAAGGCCTGGGGCTCGGTGTGGATTCGGGTCGATACGTAGGTCGCCTGAGCGAGGTCCCAGCCGAAGTATGCGGCCAGGGCCTTCGGCGGCAGGAAGCACTCGTGTGAGGCCACGTCCGCGCCCGCGGCGAACTTCATGTACCACTTGTTGGGAAAGGTATCGCCGCCGAACACGTATTTGAGCCCGTTCCACTCGAGGCTGAAGCTCACCGCGCCGTCCAGGCTGTGGATCGCCGGCCAGGATCGAATCGTGACGCCGTTCTCCTGGTAGACGATCTCGTTTTCCTGGAGGTAGTTGAACTCGTGCACCTCGATGCGCCCGCCCGCATCGGGCAGTGCGCCCGATCGGGTCGCGATGTCCCACGCGTAGGCCTGCTTCATGCCCTCGACGAAGGCCTTGCTCCCGAGCTCGGGGGTGGCACCGCTCGGTCCGTAGAAATGGATCGGCGTATAGCGGCCCGAGAGCCAGCTGCCGACGTGCAGCCCCATGAAGTCGCCCACGTGGTCTACGTGAAGGTGGCTGGCGAATACCTTGTCGATCTTCGAGAAATCGGGTCTCAGGGAGAAGAGGTTCCCGAGCGCGCCCGATCCGATGTCGAAGACGAACTTGTCACCGTTTCCGAGTTCTACGAGGTACGAGATCGAGACCGCCTTCTTGGTCTGGTTCGGCATGCCCGTGCCGAGGGCCGTGATCCTCATTTCGTCGGCGCCGAGGATTTCAGTGTTGGGGAAGTAGCTGGCCGGGTACTGGCCGTCGACGATGGCCATCGGTGTGCGCCCGCGCGGCGTGTTGTCCTGAACTCCCTTGTCCTGTGCAGCGGATGCGGTTTGAAGCAGCGCAAAGCTCGGCACTGCGTTCTGGTCGTGGATTTCGGTGATGTGGATACCGAATACCAGCGCGCCAACCAAAGTAGCTGAAATTGCTGCGATATTTCTCCAGGACCTGGAATTCATCGTTTGCTCCCCTCTTCGTTTGGCGTGAAACGCGACGCGCAACGACACATTACAGCTTCCAGAAGGCGTTTGGAATGGGCGGTATGGCACGTGCGTGTTTCGAGGGTGTTCGAGCGGAGGCTTCTAGGGGTTGTCGAGGATTCGAACTTTCTGGGCTTCGATGACGAGTTGGTTGTCGGCGAAGAGCTGGATGGCTTTGGGGACCAGACGCCGTTCTATAGCTTGGACTCGCTCTGCGAGACTCGCTGCGGTGTCGTCTGCGCGCACGGCGACTTCTTCTTGCAGGATGATCGGTCCGGAGTCGTACTCGTCGTCGATGAAATGGACGGTTGCGCCCGATGCGGTTGCGCCCGATGCGAGCACGGCCTCGTGGACGCGCTGGCCGTAGTAGCCCTTGCCGCAGAACGCGGGGATCAGCGCGGGGTGCACGTTGATCGCGCGTCCGTCGAACTTGCCGCGGGTTTCGAATGGGGAAAGGAAGCCGAGGCAGGCGACGAGGTCGACTGCGTGCCGGTCGAGTTCGGCGTGGATCGCGTCGTTGAATTTGCCCGAGTCCGGGTACTGGTTGCGGGGCACCGCGAGCGCGGGAACGCCGCGCCGCCGCGCGCGTTCGAGTCCTCCCACATTCTCTTTCGAGCTGATCACCGCGACGATCTGTGCGTTGAGCGCACCGGATTCGATCTGCTCGAAGAGGTTTTCGAGGCTCGTCCCCTCACCGGAGAGCAGCACTGCCACGCGTAAGGGGGTACGTGCCGTCATGGGTTCATTGGGGAGCCGAAGAGGTGCCGCATCGAGCCGCCCGCGCCCCAGGTCACGGACGCGAAATCCGGGCTCCGGCTCTCGAGCTCCTCGATCGTGCGGTAGAGCGATCGGAAGCCCTCGTCGGTCTTCGGAGGGAAGAATTCGAACGAAAAGGCCCGACGCTGCCGCCGATCAATCTCGCTGATACGCATCGCGGGCATTCTAACAGCTGATGGCATTGACGCTCGGCGCGGAGACCGCAAGACTGCGCGCTCTGGAGGAAACATGCCGATCTACGTGTCCGGAGCCGTTGCGCTCGATCACATCATGGTCTTCCCGGACCATTTCAAGAACCACATTCTCCCCGACAAGCTGCATACGCTGAACGTCTCGTTCAACATCACGAGTCTGAAGACGCACTTCGGTGGCACAGCGGGGAACATCGCCTTTTATTTGAAGATGCTCGGCGAAGACCCGCTGATCCTCGCGACCGCGGGAAGCGACTTCGGTCCGTACGCAGACTGGTTGGAGCGTCACGACATCAGCCGCGATGGGATCCGGATCTTCGAGGATGTGCGCACCGCGCAGGGATTCGTGACCACGGATCTCGATCACAGCCAGATCTGGGCGTTCTACGAGGGCGCGATGGCGCGCGCCCACGAGGCGCGGGTCGAAGATGTTGACGGCGAAGCTTCCTTGGCGATCGTTACCGCGAACGGCAAGCGGGCGATGATCGAGCACGGGCGCAAATTGAAACAGCGCGGCATCCCCACCTATATCGATCCGAGTCACGGGTTGCCGATTCTGGAGCCCGATGAGCTCCTCGAGTTGATCGACGGATCTGCGGTCTACATCGTGAACGACTACGAGTGGTCGCTCACATTGGAGAAGACCGGTTGCAGCGAGGAGGAACTCTTTTCGCGCTGCGATGCGGTCGTCATCACCAGTGGCGCGGAAGGGTCGGCGATTCACAGCGGGGGCGAGAAGATCGAGATCCCGCCCGTGTCCACCCGGACGGTCGTCGATCCGACCGGCTGCGGCGACGCCTACCGCGCGGGCCTGATGGCCGGACGCGCGCGCGGCCTCTCCTTCGAAGTCGCGGGCAGAATGGGAAGCCTGCTCGGCTCGTATCAGGTGGAAGTCGAGGGAACCCAGAATCTCGTGCTCAGCCTCGACGAATTCCGCTCCCGCTACGAGCGCGAGTTCGGTATCGGCTTTTGAGAGCGTGGATCGCGTTCGAATGGGATGGCGGCAGCCGTCCGAGCTCCGGCTGATCGCCGCCCGTGTCGACCGAGGCGGACGTCGTCGTCGTCGGTGCCGGGGTGGTTGGCCTCGCGACGGCAGCGGCGTTGGCACGCCGCGGGCGTTCGGTGATCGTCGTCGAGCGCAACACGGCGATCGCGCAGGAGGCCAGCACCCGAAATAGCGAGGTGATCCACGCCGGCATCTACTACCCGGCGGGTTCGCTCAAGGCGACGCTCTGCGTTGCGGGCCGGGAGTTGCTCTACACGCGCTGCACGGAACGCAAGATCCCCCATCGCAAGACCGGAAAATTCATCGTTGCGACCGAGGCGTCCGAGATCGCCACGCTGGAGGCGCTGCGCGAGCGCGGGATCGCCAACGGTGTCACGGGTCTCGAAATCATCGGGCCTGAAGAGGTCCAGCGAAGCGAGCCCGACGTCCGCTGCGAAGCGGCACTCGTCTCACCCGAGACCGGGATCGTGGATGCTCACGCGCTCGCGGTTTCGTTTCTCGCGGAAGCGGAGTCGTTTGGCGCAATGCTCGCGCTGTGTGTGGACGTGATCGCGATCGAGCGTAACCCGTCGGGGTACCGGCTCAGCGCGCGCGATGCGAGCGGTGCGCTGAGCGAGATCGAGTGCGCGGCTGTGGTCAACGCGGCGGGGCTCGGCGGCGAAGCGGTGGCGGAGTGCGCGGGTTTCGATGTCGATGCCCGCGGTTATCGCCTGCACCTGTGCAAGGGGGATTACTTTGCGCTGGCACCGGCTTGCGGGCTGCGGATTTCGACCCTGATCTACCCCGTACCCTCCGATGGGGGCCTCGGAATCCACATCACGACCGATCTGGCGGGGCGGCTACGCCTGGGGCCCGACACCGAATACGTCGATGCGGTTCGATACGAAGTCGACGAGAGCAAGCGAGCGACTTTCGCACGAGCGGTTCGCCGCTATCTCCCCGCGCTGGACGACGAATCGCTGACGCCGGATTTCGCGGGCGTCCGGCCGAAGCTCGCCGGCCCCGGTGAATCCTTTCGCGATTTCGCAATCTGCGAGGAGTCGGATGCCGGCTTCCCGGCGTTCGTGAATCTGATCGGAATCGAGTCGCCGGGGCTCACGGCTTCTCCCGCGATCGCAGAACGGGTGGCCGAGCTTCTATCGGGTCTGTGAAATCGGATTCCCGCCAAGGCTTTGCGCGGTGGGCTTCATTCGGTTCCGGTCGCAGAATCCTTCCGCGGTGGCAGGCAGGTGACGGCGGTGGCGATGTTGTCGCCGGCTCGATGGCGCCGATGAGCGGCGAGCGTGGCTTCGGAGACATTTCGAGCCAGCTCCAGTGGGCGCAGTTCCAACGCGAAGTGATCCACGCCAGCGGCACACTCGGCGACAGCGAATTCCGGAACGTCCACGCCGATCCCGGGTTCGGAGATTCCGTCGGTTGCGAGGACCACGGCTCGCGTATTGGCAATCGGTTCGATACCCACGACGCTGTTTCTGGCGAGTGCGGTCAGATCGTCGGCGGGGTTGCCGAGGAAGCAGCGCAATCCCTCGGAGTGGGATCCGAGATCCACGACTTCGTTCGGGCACACCCGAAAGACGTGGCTGTCTCCCACCGACGCGAATGCGAGCAGATCTTCACCCGGTAGAACCAGCGCCAGCGCGAGCGTAGTTCTGGAGTGACCGCGAACACCCTGCGCGACCTGCGAGACCAGCGATGTCTGGATCGCGCCGATGGTCTCCAGGGCGGCCTTCGTCCACCAGTCATCGGTCGGGTTTGCGTTGCGTGTCAGGAGTGTGCTGGCCCGACGCATGAGTTCGTCGAGGGTTGCTTCCGCGGCGTCGCAGCCATTGTGACCGTCTGCCACGGCCAGCAGGACACCCGCCTCGCCGAGCGCGAACGCGGCCGCGTCTTCGTTGGGGTCGGTATGCGAATAACGCTTTTTGAAGCCACCCTGTGAGAGTGAGATCGCGGCGCTTCCCTCCGAAACCACCGAGACGCCGCCGATGATCTGGGACTCGGAGCCGCGTAGAATCGCGATCGAGGATGCTGCGGAATCTTCAGCGCCGGCTTCTGCCAAATCGGTTCCACCAAAATGAGACGGGCAGCCGCTCGCAATCGCGGCAGGCGGCCAGTATAACTTGCGTTGGCGCTTCGAGCGCGTTCGATTCTCGTGGCTTTGGCCGAATCGGGTCGGCTAGATTGTCGGGATCGAATCTTTCGCGGAGTTAGCGGTGACCATGGAAGCGGCGAAAGACAATGCGCTCTTGGAGCCGATGGACCTCGTGCGCGCGCTCGGTCACGAGATCGGCAACCTGCTGGCCGCTACCCGACTGCACGCCCATTTGATCGACGCCGAGATGACCGAGGCGGAGCTTTCGGAAGTCTCCGCGACGATCGGAGAACTTTCGTCCCGGATGGGTTCGCTGCTCGCCCAGATCCGACCGCTGATGTCGCCCGTGTCCGGCGCCGCGCCGCATGTCGATCTCGTCGGAGTGCTCGATGGCGTGCGCTGCGGCGTCGAGGAGAGCTGTGACGCCAGGATTTCGGTCGATCTCGAATCGGCGGCCGGCCTTCCGATGGCGGCCATCGACCCCGAGCCGCTTCACCACATCCTGCTGACCTTGGTCTATCAGGCCCTGGAGGAGTCGGTGCCAACCGGAAGGGTCGCCGTTTCCGCCGTCGCGCAAGCGGAGACGATCGTCTTTCGCGTGGATGGTGAGGTCGAATGCGAGGTGGACGTGGGCGGCGCCCTCAGGGGCCGCACGCTCTTGTGCGCGGTTGCAGATGCGATTCTTCGGCCGCGTCGAGGCCAGATCGCGGTCCATTCCCTGGGCTCGGGCAATCGCGTCGAGTTGACCGTGCCGGTGGCTCGGTCTGGGCGCGCATGAGCGATCGTGGCTTCCGCCTGAGTGCGATCGAGAAGCGCGCCTACGCGGAAGACGGTTTCTTCATTCGCACGGGCGCTTTCGCTGAGGATGAGGTCGACGAGATCCGCGACGCCGTCGAATGCTGCGCGGCTCGGGCCAGTGAGGCGGCCAGCGCCGGTGGGCATACCTACCAGATCGACGGGAACGTCTACTGCGAGGCGTCGGGCGCGACGATTCAATTCGAACACCTGCCCGGTTCGAAGACGGTCCGGGTCATCGAACCCTTCCACCATCTCGACGAGCGCGTCGATCGACTGATCGACGACCCGCGCCTGGTGGATCCCATGCGCGGCCTGTTGGGTGAAACCGACGTCTCGCTATTCACCGACAAGCTCAACCTCAAGCGGCCCGGCGAGGGGTCGCGCTTTCGCTGGCACCAGGATTCTCCCTACTGGGCGCATTTCTTTTCCGATGTGGAGCGTTTGCCCAACGTCATGATCAGCATCGATGATGCGACGGAGGCGAACGGCTGCCTTCGGGTGATTCCGGGCAGTCACCGTGGCGGGATGTTGCCGGGCCTCGAAGGGGAAGGGCGGCTGGGGCCGCTCTTCACGGATCCCGCGTACTTCGATGAGTCGCTGCAGCTGCCGGTCATCCTGTTGGCGGGCAGTCTGCTCTTCTTCAGCCCGTCCATCGTACACGGCTCCGGGCCGAACGATTCAACGGAGCGACGAAGAGCGTTGATCTTTACCTACCAGGGTGGTGCGGGCCGCATGTTCAAGGTGGACGCGAAGCGGCTCGCGGGGCGATGAAGCCGAGGGGTCGCGAAATTGGGGGCCTCGGCGCGACGCGCTGGTCCGAATCCCATCGATTTTTGCACTCCGAGGCGTATCTCGTAGAGGCTCCCTGCTGCTAGCATCGGTGTCATGGTATTGGCGTCACTTGATCCCGAACGGCTTCGCAAGTGGCGTTTTCGCGCGCTCGTAGTCGTCGGAATCATCGCGACGGTATTTCTACTGAAGGCCACGGTGCTGGCCCCAGAGCCCATTCCGGTAAAGACGACTGTCGTGAGCCGCGGCATCATCGATTCGACCATCACCAACTCGAAAGCGGGCACGATTCGCGCGCGCCAGCGCGCGCACCTCTCGACTGAAATCGGGTGGGGCGCGTTGTCGAGATCACGCATCGGGAAGGCGGTGTCGTCGCGCAGGGCGTACTGTTGCTGCTTCTAAACGACTCCACGCTGCGCGCTCAGGAGACCCAGACGGTCGAAGCGATTCGCGCTTCCGACGCCCACTATCAGGAGATGTGCATCACGCGTGACAAGGCGCGTCGCGAATACGACCGCAAGCGCAAACTTGCCGCCCAGAATATCGTGTCTGAGGACCTCCTCGACCAACTCCTGCACGTGTATCAGGCCGCAAAGGCCGCATGTGAGGCTGCGGACGCCGAGCGCCAGAAGGTGCGCGCCTCGCGCGCGGGCGCCGCCGCCGATCTCGACAAGGTCAGCATCTACGCTCCTTTTCCAGGCGTGATCGCCGAGGTCAACGTCGAGGTCGGAGAGTGGGTGACACCGTCCCCGGAAGGAATCATCGATCTGATCAATCGAGAGTCGCTCTACATCAGCGCTCCTATGGACGAGATCGACTCGGGGCGAATCAAGCTGAGCCTGCCGGTTCGGGTGACGGTCGATTCGAGGCCCAATGAAACCTTCCTCGGGAAGGTGACGCGAATCGCCCCCTACGTGCTCGACATCGAAGCCCAGAATCGAACCGTCGAGATCGAGGTCGAACTCGACGACCCCGAGATTTCGAGCAGTCTGTTGCCCGGAACCTCGGCCGATGTCGAGGTCATTCTCCAGACCCTGGAAGACGCGCCGAGGATTCCGACGACCGCGCTGTTCCAGAACAATATGGTGCTCGTCGTCGAGGACGACGTGCTGGTGGAGCGAGAGATCGAAACCGGACTTCGCAACTGGGATTACGTCGAAGTCAAATCGGGTCTCGAGGAAGGCGAGGTCGTGGTCACGTCGCTGGATCGGGTTGAAGTGGAAGCCGGACAGCTCGTCGAAGTCATCCAGCCCGACGATGCGTCGTGATCCGGCTGGAGGACATCTGGAGAACCTTCGTGATGGGCGATCAGAGCCTTCACGCCCTCAAGGCCGTGACCGAGACGTTTTCGGCTGGAGAGCACGTCGCCATCATCGGTCCGTCGGGTTCGGGTAAATCGACCCTCCTGAACATTCTCGGATGTCTCGACAAGCCGACCCGCGGCCAATATTTCCTTGACGACCGCGCCATCGAAGCGCTCGAGCCGGACGAACTCGCGCAGCTGCGGCTGAACGAGATCGGGTTCATCTTCCAATCCTTCCATCTCGTCCCTCGGCTGGACGCAACGGCGAATATCGAATTGCCGATGATGCTCGCGGGGATTGCGCGCAAGGAGCGTTTGGAGCGCGCGCGCGAAGCGCTCGAATCGGTCGGGCTCGGCGACCGGGCGAAGCATCGCCCCGCGGAGCTCTCGGGCGGACAGAAGCAAAGAGTGGCGATCGCGCGCGCCATTTCGATGCAGCCGAGGTTGCTGCTCGCCGACGAACCCACGGGAAATCTCGATACCCATTCGGGGGAGCAGATTCTCGACAAGTTGGAGGAACTGAACCAGAAGGGGATCACGCTCGCGGTCGTCACCCATGATCCCGAAGTCGCGAAGCGCGCGGACCGGGTTTTGGAGATGCGCGATGGAGAGATCATCCGAAGGGTCTCGGCCGCCGAAGTCAGCGACGCGAACCCGATCTTCGACCGCAGTCGCGGCAGAAATCGGCCGTGAAGCCCGAAGACACTTTCGGCTACGCGCTCACCGCGCTGATCCAACAGCCGCGTCGCGCCGGTCTGAGCCTTCTCGGTGTCGTGATCGGGGTGGTTGCGGTGATTTTTCTGACCGCCCTCGGTGAAGGGGCGCGGCTTTATGTGACCGAGCAGTTTCAAACGCTCGGCACGGATGTCATCGTCGTGATCCCGGGCAAGACCGAGACCACGGGCATGATGCCCGGCTTTACCGGGACTCCCAACGACCTCACGCTCGACGACGCCGAAGCCCTGCTTCGGCGCATACCCGAAGCCATCCTCATCGCACCGATCTCGATGGGGAACGAAACGGTCTCGTATCAGAACAAGAGCCGCCAGGTGGTCGTTCTCGGCTCCACGCCGGCGTTCTTCGAGTTGCGCGGGATCCCGATCGCGCGCGGAACCGGACTTCCGGAAGGCGATATCGATCGGGGCGCAAACGTGGCCGTGCTCGGAATGGAAACCGCAAAGGAACTCTTTGCGGAGGAGAATCCGGTGGGGAAATCCATTCGGGTCGGTGAGTGGCGGATCCGGGTGATCGGCGTCAACGGGCCGCGCGGGACGCATCTCGGTCAGAATCTCGACCTGGTTTCCATCGTTCCCGTCGCGACCGGCATGCGGATGTTCAATCGCACCTCACTGTTTCGGATCATGATTCAGCTTCGACCCGGTTCGGATATCGAAGCGGTGAAACAAAAGATCGAGGCCGTGATTCTCGATCGCCACCACGAAGTCGACGTCACCTGCATGACGCCCGATTCGGTCATCGAATCCCTTTCAGCGATCGTGGCCACGCTCACCCTGGTCCTCGTGGGGATCGCCGCGATTTCGTTGAGCGTCGCCGGGATCGGCATCATGAACGTCATGCTCGTCACCGTTTCCGAACGCCAAGCCGAAATCGGACTGCTCAAGGCGCTTGGTGCGACACATCGTCAGGTACTGCTGGTCTTCTTGATGGAATCGCTGTTGATTTCGACAGCCGGCGCGTTGGTCGGATTGGGAATCGGCTACGCGGCGATCTACGTCGTCACCTGGATGTATCCCGCGATGCCCGCGGAGGCTCCGATCTGGGCCGTCGGGTCGGTGCTCGCTCTTTCGGTCGTTGCGGGTGTCTTCTTCGGTGTGCTCCCCGCTCGGCGCGCGATGCGTCTCGATCCGATCATTGCGCTCTCGAGCAAGGGCTAGGGAGGAAGAGGTGGAGGGCCGCGATCTTCTTGCGATGGGTAGCGGGTCGTTGCGTGCGAACAAGATGCGATCGGCTCTCTCGATGCTTGGGATCGCGATCGGGATCGCATCGGTCGTACTGCTCACCTCCATCGGCGAGGGGACGCGGGTCTACATCCTGAACGAATTCTCGCAATTCGGAACGAACGTCCTCGCGGTCAATCCCGGCAAGGCGGAAACCAGCGGAATCCCGGGAGCCCTGGGTGGGACGACGCGAAAACTCACGATCGAAGATGCGGTGGCGGTCGGGCGTTTGCCGTACGTCGACGAGATCGTTCCGGTGACGATTGCGCTTGCGCGGGTCGAGACACAGGGGCGAGGCCGCAGCGTTGCGATCTACGGAGTGACACCTTCTCTTTTGGATGTCTGGAAGTTCGAGATCGGTCAGGGCGATTTCATGAATAACACCGATCCGCGTCGATCCAGCCCGGTCGCAGTGCTCGGACCCAAGGTTAAACGCGAACTCTTTGGGGATGAAAACGCACTCGGACAGATGATTCGAATCGCGGAAACGCGCCTTCGCGTGATCGGAATCATGGCGCCCAAGGGCCGCAGCCTCGGTTTCGATCTCGACGACGCCGTCTACATCCCGGTTGCCCTCGCGATGCGGATGTTCAACATGGAAGAGCTCAGCGAAATCGATGTGACCTTTGCGCACGGGGGGCTCGTCGACATCGTCGAGGAAGAGGTTCGAGAACTGCTCATCGACCGCCACCGCGGGCACGAGGATTTCACGATTACGACCCAGGCGGCGATGCTCGACGTCTTCGGCAAGGTGATCAACGGCATCACGCTCGCGGTCAGCTTCATCGCGGGCATCTCTTTGCTCGTCGGTGCAGTGGGGATCTTCACGATGATGTGGATCTCGGTCGGAGAACGCGTATCGGAGATCGGCCTGATGATGGCGGTCGGAGCGACGCGGAAGCAGATCCAGCGAATCTTTCTGATGGAGGCGATCCTGCTGACGACCACGGGGGGTGCGATCGGAGCCGTCGCTGGCGTTGTGCTGGCGTTGGGACTCCGCGCGGTTCTTCCCGCGCTACCGGTCGAGATCGCGATCGACTTCTTGTTCATTGCGATCGCGATGAGTGTCGTCGTCGGAATCGCTTCGGGCGTCGCACCCGCGAGGCGCGCCGCCGGACTCGAGCCCGTGGAAGCCCTGCACACAGATTAGATCCCGGAATCCCCTGCCCGGGCCGGGCGCGGGCATCTCGTGTACCGTGAGTCTTACGCCATGTCGGATTCACTCGTCGATCAAATCCTCAACGCGCGCGTCTACGACGTGGCGCGCGAGACTGCACTCGAACGCGCACCGCGCCTGTCCACTCGGCTCGGCAACCACATCTGGCTCAAGCGAGAAGACCTCCAGTCGGTCTTCTCCTTCAAGCTTCGCGGGGCGTACAACAAGATCGCGCTGTTGCCACAGGAGCGCGCGAGCCGCGGGGTGATCGCCGCCTCGGCGGGCAATCACGCCCAGGGGGTCGCGCTCGCCGCGCGGCAGCGCGGCATCCGCGCGCGCATCGTGATGCCGGTGACGACACCCCCGATCAAGGTCGAGGCCGTGAAGGCACTCGGTGCAGAGGTCGTTCTGCACGGCGACAGCTACGACGAAGCGCACGAGTTGGCTCGGCGCCAGACCGAAGAAGAGGGCTTCGTCTACGTTCACGCCTACGACGATCTCGATGTGATCGCGGGCCAGGGCACGGTCGGCGTCGAAATCCTGCGCCAACACGCCGAGCCGATCGACGCGATCTTCGTTCCGGTGGGTGGCGGCGGCTTGATTGCCGGTATCGCAGCTTATGTAAAAGAGCAGAGGCCCGAGACCGCGATCATCGGTGTCGAGCCCGCAGATGCCGCGTGCTTGCACGCTGCACTGCGAGACGGCGAACGCACCGTTCTCGATCGCGTTGGCATCTTCGCGGATGGCGCTGCGGTCCGGCAGGTAGGCGAAGAACCGTTTCGCATCGTGCGAGATCGGGTCGACGAAGTGATCTGCGTGGATACGGACGAGATCTGCGCGGCAATTCTCGACATCTTCGAAGATACGCGCACGATGGCCGAGCCCGCTGGAGCGCTGGCCGTTGCGGGTGTCAAGAAATTCGCCGAAACCCGGGACGTCGCGGATCAGACGCTAGTAGCGATCGTCAGCGGTGCGAACATCAACTTCCACCGGCTGCGTCACATCTCGGAGCGGGCCGAGCTCGGCGAGCATCGAGAAGTGATCTTCGCAGCCACGATTCCCGAGCGGGCGGGGAGCTTCAAGGCCTTCTGTGAAGCCATCGGCGATCACGAGGTCACGGAGTTCAACTACCGCTACGTCGAATCGAGCGACGCCCACGTCTTCGTCGGCATCAAGCTCGACGGCGGAGACGCAGAGCGCGCGGAACTTCTCGCGCACGTCGAAGAGTGCGGTTATCCGTGCGTCGACATGACCCACAACGAGATGGCCAAGGTTCACGTGCGCCATCTCGTCGGCGGGCGCGTCAACGGGCTGGCGGGAGAGCGCATGCTCCGCTTCGAGTTTCCCGAACGGCCTGGGCGCACTGGGCCGGTTTTTATCCCAGATGCATCCCGACTGGAATCTCTCGCTCTTCCACTATCGCAACCACGGAGCCGCGGTGGGTCGGGTGCTGGTCGGAATGCAGGTGCCGGAAGGACAGGACGAAGCCTTCGAATCCTTCCTGAAGGAACTCGCCTACCCCTACACCGAAGAAACCCACAATCCCGCCTACCGTCTTTTCCTGAGCTAGAGCGCGCGTCGTTCAATTCAATTGGGAGGAGTACGGGGGTCTCTGCGGCGTCTACCCGAGCGCGTGTATGCTCCGCACACGCCGCCGCCACACCAACAGCAGCGGCAGCACGAGCGCCAGCTCGAAGCCGAGGCCACAGCCGGGGCGCGGGTTGTTGTTCCGCCCACGCACATCCACCGAGTCGCAGCCGCCGATGGGTACGGCATCCCATGTCTCTCCGAGAATGCACGCCTGGGTATCGCCGAAGGCAATGCCCGCATCCTCGGTGCGGAAGTCGAGCACGAGATCGTCAAACCCGTCCGCATTGGTGTCGAAGACGCGCCCGCCCTCTGCGTAGACCGGGGCCGCTTCCGCGGGCCCGAAGGTCAGCGTGGCGGCGTCTACGTCCGCCACGTCGAAGCGTTCGGCGCCGAGGATTGCCACGGAGACGAAGCCGCGGCGCATCAGGTTGATGCGATTGGCCGCACTGCGCGGCTTGATGTCGATGTCGATCCTCGTATGGTACTCGGGCCCGAAGTCGACGATGGCCAGCCCCCCCAGCTGATTGGCTGCGTAGGCGACGCTGCCCACCACTGCGATACCGGCCGGCCAGCTCGTATTGACGGCACCGAGTTCCAGCGGCGCGGTGGGGTCGGAGACGTCGATCACACGCAGCCCAGCGCTGCCAGCGGCCACGTAGACCAGGTCGCCCACCACCTCGACAGCGCGGGTTCTTCCCTGATTGCGTGGGCCTCCCGTGATAAGCAGGCCGCCGATCTCCATCGGCGCGGTGGGGTCGGAGACATCGATCACGCGCAGCCCGCGGTAGAAATCGGCCACGTAGGCCAAGTCGCCCACCACCTCTACATCCCAGGCCTGGCCATAATTGTCGAGGACACCGACCTCTACTGGCGCGGTGGGGTCGGAGACGTCGATCACGCGCAGCCCTGGGTAGCTCCCTACGTAGGCGAGGTCGCCCACCACGTCGACACTGACTGCAGGGCCCGGTGTGTTGACGGCGCCGATCGCGACCGGAGCGGTGGGCTCCGAGACATCGATCACGCGCAGACCGAAGTACTCATCGGCCACGTAGGCGAGATCGCCCACCACCTCGACGTTCCACGCGTACCCCGGAGTAGCCAGGGCGCCGATCTCCAGTGGCGCCGTGGGGTCGGAGACATCGATCACGAGCAGCCCCGAGGAGCCGCTAGCCAGGTAGGCGAGGTCGCCCACCACCTCGACGGCGTGCGCGGAGCCCGGCGTACCGAGGGTGCCGAGGGCGCCGATCACGACCGGAGCGGTGGGCTCCGAGACGTCGATCACGCGCAGCCCGAAGTACTCATTGGCCACGTAGGCGAGGTCGCCCACTACCTCTACATCCCATTCACTGCCACTCCAGCCGAGAGTGCCGAGCCCTACCGGGAATGAGGGGTTGGAGATGTCGATCACGCGCAGGCTGGAGCCTTTCTGCAAGGAAGCGAGCACATAGGCGAGGTCACCCACCACCTGCACACCGAAGGCTTGGCCCGGTGTCAGGAGGCGGCCGATCTCCAGCGGCGCGGTGGGGTCGGAGACGTCGATCACAAGCAGCCCAGCGCTGCGAGCAGACACGTAGGCGAGGTCGCCCACCACCTCTACATCCCAGGCCTGGCCATACGTGCCGACGACACCGACCTCCACTGGCGCGGTGGGGTCGGAGACATCTATCACGCGCAGCACGGAGCGGTGGTCGGCCACGTAGGCTAGATCGCCAACAACCTCGACGTCCCGTGCGTACCCCGGCGTAGCCAGGGAACCGATCTCCAGCGGCACCGTGGGGTCGGAGACATCGATCACGCGTAGCCCAGCGTCGAGATCGGCCACGTACGCGAGCTCGCCCACCACGTCGACACCGACTGCTTGGCCCGGCGTATCGATGGCGCCGATCTCGACCGGCGCGGCGGGCTCCGAGACGTCGATCACGCGCAGCCCCGAGGTGCTGTCTGCCACGTAGGCGAGCTCGCCCACCACGTCCACGTCGGTTGCCGAATTGGGAGTCGCGACAGCCCCGATTTCAAAAGGGGACTCCGGGTTGGAGACGTCGATCACACGCAGCCCATCGCCGCGAGCGGCCAGGTAGGCGAAGTCGCCCACGGCCTTGACGGCAGCTGCAGAGTACTGCGTGTAGACGGTGCCGAGCTTCACCGGGAAGGCCGGGTTGGAGATGTCGATCACGCGCAGCCCGGGCCAGTCACCGGTCACGTAGGCCAGGTCGCCCACCACCTCGATGTCCCTCGCGAAGAGCTGGCTGGTGTCGAGAGCGCCCACCGTGATCAGCGCCACCGCCGTGCTGGGCAGCAGCACTGCGATCGCGGCGGAGCAGGCGAGTATGCGAATTGCGGAAGATTTCAGCACGGCTGGCCGCACCTCAGCTATTTACCCACTTCTTCCTACACTCTTCGGCCTTCCGCTCCAAGAACTGACCCCGGTGAGGAGTCTCGTCACGCAAGCGGCAGCAGACACGCAAGCGGCCGGCGCGGGAGAAGCGCTACACGCGCAAGTTCGCGAACCCGGCCGCAAAGCGGCGCGATCGCGGCAACGTCAGCCCAAAATGGGGACGGGGTTGGGTTCACCGTTCAGTATTTGGGGTGCTTGCTCTTGGGGAGTCGGGGGGAAGGGGCAT
>PVMK01127743.1_pt1 | contig 30051 bp, 26 predicted proteins | sample 1853481 | NCBI WGS metagenome assembly PVMK01 (sample SAMN08533507, study PRJNA380276) | Marine sediment metagenome, whole genome shotgun sequencing project.
TCGACGGGGTCACCAAGCTTTCCCGCTTGGAGCTGCAATCCGAGCAAAGCCAGCATGCGGAGAACTTCCGCAAGTTGGTCCTGGCCATGTCGGAGGACATCCGCGTGCTGCTGGTGAAGCTGGCGGACCGCCTGCACAATATGCGCACGCTGCACTTCATCCAGTCCGAGGACAAGCGCCGTCGGATCGCCCGCGAGACCATGGACATATACGCCCCGTTGGCCGAGCGGATCGGCATGCAGAGGTTCAAGGACGAACTGGAAAACCTGTCGTTCCAGAACTTGAACCCCGACGCCTATAAATCGATTCTAACGCGGCTTGAGTTCCTCAAGAGCGAAGGCGAGGATCTGCCCGACCGCATCGTCGACGAGTTGAGCCGCGAGCTGGCGGACGGGGGGGTCGAGGCCTGGGTCTCCGGACGCGTCAAGACGCCCTATTCGGTCTGGCGCAAGATGCAGCGTTTCAACGTTGGCTTCGAGCAGCTCTCCGACATCATGGCCTTCCGCGTCGTCGTGGCCACGATCGGTGAGTGCTATCATGCGTTGGGTGAGCTGCACAGCCGATATACCGTCGTGCCCGGACGGTTCAAGGACTATATCTCGACACCCAAACTCAACGGCTACCGCGCGCTCCACACCGGCATCATCGGACCCGAGCGTCAGCGTATCGAAATACAGATCCGCACCCGCGAGATGCACGATGTGGCTGAACTGGGCGTGGCCGCCCACTGGAAATACAAGCAAGGCGAGGACCAGGTCGACGGGCGGCAGTACCGCTGGTTGCGGGAGCTGCTGGATATCCTCGAACAGGCGTCCAATCCCGAGGAGTTCCTCGAGCACACCAAACTCGAGATGTTTCAGGACCAGGTCTTCTGCTTTACGCCGAAAGGCGACTTGATCGCACTTCCGAGAGGGGCGACACCCATCGACTTCGCCTATGCGGTGCATTCCGAGGTCGGGGCCGCCACCGTCGGCGCCAAGGTAAACGGGCGGATGGTTCCTCTGCGCACGCAACTGCGCAACGGCGATCAGGTCGATATCATCACGTCCAAGGCCCAAAATCCGTCGCCCGACTGGGAAAGCTTTGTCGTCACTGGGAAGGCCAAGGCGGGCATCCGTCGCTATGTCCGCCAGGAACAGCGCCACCAGTACGCCGAATTGGGACGCCAGATCCTACAGAAGACATTTCGCCAGGAAAGCCATGAGTTCACTGAAAAGGCGCTCGATGGTGTCCTCAAGAAGTTCAAGCTAGAGGCCGTGGCCGATCTCTACGCCTCGGTCGGACAGGGCCATCACACGGCCCGCGAGGTCATGCTGGCGGTGTTTCCCGGCGAGCGTCAGCGTAGCCGCCTGCAATCGATATTTCCGTCCCTTAGGCCGCGTGGCCGGGCGGGCAAACCGGCCTCCAAGGATGGCGCCGTGCCGCTCAAGGGCCTCATTCCCGGATTGGCGGTCCACTTTGCCCACTGTTGCCATCCCTTGCCGGGCGAGCGCATTGTCGGAATCGTCACGACCGGCAAGGGCGTGACGGTGCACACCATCGATTGCGAGACCTTGGAGAACTTCCAGGAAACGCCCGAACGCTGGATCGATATCGCCTGGGATGCCGCGAGCGATGAAACGCCGCATTTGGGCCGGTTGCACCTAGTGGTGGCCAACGAGCCGGGCAGCCTCGGCTCGCTCTCCACCATCATCGGTAAGAACTTGGGCAACATCAGCAATCTGAAGATCACCAGCCGGTCGACCGATTTCTTCGAAATGCTAATCGATGTCGAAGTGTCCGATATCAAGCATCTGACCAACATCATAGCGGCCTTGCGCGCCACGCCGGTGATCGCTTCGGTGGAGCGCGCGCGCGGATAGCCGCCGGGTATTCATGGGGTAGGTTTCATGATTTATTGACCCAATCGTCTAATAACGCCATGACAGCAAGCCTTGTCACAAGCCTTGTCACTGGGAACTCGGAATGTTCAAACGTCGCCACCCCCTGCCACTGACCCGCCGCGTGTGGGCGTTCGTGTGGCCGCGCGGTGGCTGGCGGCGCACCGCAATTTATATAGTGCACCGGCTGGGTCGCTTGCCTGGCACGCCATACCGCGTCGCCGCGGGCTTCGCCTGCGGGGCGGCGGTTTCCTTTACGCCGTTCATGGGATTTCATTTCGTCGGTGCCGCGTTGCTGGCGCTACTGATAAGAGGCAACGTGATCGCGTCCGCCATCGGCACGGTGGTCGGCAATCCCTGGACTTTTCCCTTCATTTGGATCTGGACCTATAATGTTGGGCGCTGGATGCTCGGTGACGCGAGCAATTATCCGCTTCCAGAGCACCTGAGCATGCACTACATATTTGATAACTTTACGAGCGTCTTTTGGCCGATGACCTTGGGCGGGCTGCCGACGGCAGTCGTGGCATGGGTGGCCTTCTTCTGGCCGGCTCACGTTTTGGTGTTGCAATACCAGCGGCGCCGGCGCCAACGGCTCCGCAGGAAGGTCATGAAGATGAAACGCGAAAAGGGTGCCCGGCTGTACGCTGGTCAATGAGCGGAGTAAGAGATATGACAGGCTACTTGCGGTTAGGCATCAACATCGACCACGTGGCACCCATTCGCAACGCCAGGGGCGGCAGGGCGCTGAGCGCCTAGCCCGCCCATCGCGACGAACGACGGGTCGTGACGTATCCATGATCCTCGGCATCGGCAACGACCTGATCGATATCCGGCGCATCGAGCGGACACTTGAGCGCTTCGGCGACCGCTTCGTCGAGCGCGTCTTCACCGAGGTGGAACAGCAGAAATCGGAGCGACGGGCGGCCCGGGCCGCGAGCTATGCCAAACGCTTCGCGGCCAAGGAGGCCTGCGCCAAGGCGCTGGGCACCGGCGTGCCGCGGGCTGGCGTCCACTGGCGGCACATGGGCGTGGTGAACCTAGAGAGCGGCAAACCGACCCTGGCATTGAGCGGCGGCGCCAAGAAGCGCTTGGCCGAGATGACGCCAGAGGGTATGACGGCCCAAATCGATGTGACCCTGACCGACGACTATCCACTGGCCCAGGCGATCGTCATCATCTCAGCAGTGCCGCGGGCGGACGGTCAGCAGGGCTCCTGAGGCCCCTCGCTAAGGAATGGTGAGACAGTTGGAACAGTCGATGGAAGATCGCAAGGGAAGCGCGCTGTGGGAAACCGTTCGCACGGTATTTTACGCAATCGTCATCGCCCTGGTGGTGCGCACCTTTGCCTTCGAGCCCTTCAACATCCCATCGGGCTCGATGAAACCTACACTGCTGGTGGGCGATTATCTCTTCGTCTCCAAGTATGCGTACGGCTATAGCCGTTATTCCTTTCCCTGGAGCCCGCCGTTGTTCGACGGCCGCATTCTCGTGGATGAGCCCGAACGCGGTGACGTCATCGTGTTCAAGAAGCCGTCCGACAACGAGACGGATTACATCAAGCGGCTGATCGGCCTGCCGGGCGATCGTATTCAAGTGCTGGGCGGCATCCTTCACATCAACGGCGAGCCGGTCCTGCGGGAAAAGCTCGGCGAAAGCGCCGACCCGGACGCCTTTAGCACCAGGAGCTTCAATGTCTATCGCGAGACCCTGCCGAACGGTCGCCAGCACTTGATCTGGGAGGCGAGCGACAGCGACCACCTGGACAATACGAACGAATATCTCGTTCCCGAGGGACACTATTTCTTCATGGGCGATAACCGCGACAACAGTAGGGACAGCAGGGTGCTCTACGATGTCGGCTACGTCCCGCTGGAAAATCTTGTCGGCCGCGCCGAGTTCCTGTTTTTCTCGCATAATGATTCGGCGAGCTGGTGGGAGATCTGGCGTTGGCCCTGGGTGATTCGTTTCGGGCGCATATTCAGCGGAATCAACTAGTGCAGCTTGTCAATCTATGGCGGCCGATGGCGGCCCGGGCCGGAGCCGGTCCCAAGTGAGTGAAACCAGCCCATACGCGTCCCGCGGAGACCTCGCCAGTCCTAGCCGGAACCTTGGCCAGCTCAGAGCTCGGCTCGGCCACGAGTTTCAGGACGGCGCCCTGTTGTGCTGCGCCTTGACCCATGCGAGTGCGACCCGCGGGGCCGGCGGAGACCTGGTCAGCTATGAGCGGCTCGAATTTCTCGGCGACCGGGTGCTTGGGCTGATCATCGCCGAGCTCCTGTTCCTGCGCTTTCCCGAGGAGCCGGAGGGCGATCTGGCGCGCCGGCTGGCGGCGCTGGTGCGCAAGGAGACCCTGGCGGAGGTCGCCGGCGAGATCGAACTCGGCCGCTGCATCGATTTCGGACCGGGAGAGCAGGTGGGCGGCGGGGCCGAGAACCCCTCGGTCTTGGCCGACGCTTGCGAGGCGGTGATCGGGGCGCTCTATCTCGATGGCGGGCTGACAGCGGCGGAGGGCTTCGTCCTGCCATACTGGACGCCCTATCTGGAAGCCGACGACATGCCGCCCCAGGACGCCAAGACGGCGCTCCAGGAGTGGGCCCAGGGCCGCGCCTTGCCGTTGCCCAGCTATCAGGAGGTCGCGCGCCAAGGACCGCCCCACGAACCCCTGTTCACGGTGGAGGTACGGGTAGAAGGTCAACATCCGGCCACTGCCCAGGGACGCTCCAAGCGAATGGCCGAACAGGCCGCGGCCGAAAGCCTGCTCGCGCAGTTGGAGAAAGCGCCCGGCGGCGGCTCGGGGCCATGACCGAACCGAGCGACGCCACCGGCCCGCCGCTGCGCTGCGGCTTCGTGGCCCTTCTGGGAGCGCCCAACGCGGGCAAGTCGACCCTTCTGAACAGCTTGGTCGGGGCCAAGGTCGCCATCGTCACGCGCAAGGTTCAGACCACGCGGTCGCGCCTGCGCGGTATCGCCGTGCGGGGCGCCAGTCAGATCATCTTCGTCGACACCCCGGGCATCTTCGCGCCCAAGCGCCGTCTCGAACGGGCTATGGTCGCGGCGGCCTGGTCGGGGGCGCGGGACGCGGATGTCATCGCGCTGGTCTTCGATGCGAACCGCAAGGGGATCGATCCCGACAGCCGGCTCATCCTCAACGGCCTGAAGGGCTTCGGCCGCCGCGCCATCCTGCTGCTCAACAAGGTCGACGTCGTCAAGCGCCCGCGATTGCTCGAGCTGGCCGCCAAATTCGAGGCCGAAGGGCTGTTCGACCGCATCTTCATGATCTCGGCGCTGACGGGAGACGGGGTCGACGATCTCCGGGCCTTCCTTGCCGCCGCCATGCCGGAAGGGCCCTGGCACTATCCCGAGGACCAGTTGTCCGACCTGCCGCTGCGGCTCATGGCGGCCGAGACGACCCGGGAGAAACTGTTTCAGCGGCTGCATCAGGAGTTGCCTTATGCGCTCACCGTGGAGACCGAGCGCTGGCAGGACTTCGAGGACGGCAGCGTGAAGATCGAGCAGACGATCTATGTCCAGCGGGACACGCAGAAGGCCATCGTTCTCGGAAAATCAGGACAATCAATCAAAGGGATACGAGGCGATTCTCAAAATGAGCTTGAAGAATTTCTGGAGCGTAAGGTCCACCTGTTCCTGTTCGTGAAGGTGCGCCGGAACTGGATCGAGGATCCCGGAACGCTACCGCGATTGGGGCCTGGATTACGAGGCCTGACCGGCGATGGAATGGTACGACGAGGCGATCGTCCTTTCGGCCCGCCCGCATGGCGAGACATCGGCCGTGGTCACCCTCTTGACGGAACAGCATGGCCGGCACGCGGGCCTGGTGCGCGGCGGGCAGAACCCGAAAAGCCGGGCGATCTATCAGGCCGGCAACCGGGTGCGGGCGCAGTGGCGGGCGCGTCTGGCCGAACAACTCGGCAGTTTCACCTGCGAGCCGCTCATCAGCCATGCGGCGCGGCTGTTCGACGATCCGCGCCGCCTGTCGGCGCTGTCGGCGGCGGCGGCCGTGAGCGAGCGCGCCTTGCCGGAACGCGAGCCCCATCCCGCCTGCTTTCACGGCTTCCTGGCGCTGCTCGAGGCCATGGAAGGCGATCACTGGGCCGAGGCCTATGTGCGCTGGGAGCTGGCGGTCTTGGCCGAACTCGGCTTCGGGCTCGACCTCACCCAGTGCGCCGCCGGGGGCGACAACGATCAGCTCGCTTATGTGAGTCCGCGCACCGGCCGCGCGGTTTCCCTGGCGGCCGGCGCGCCCTACCAGGAACGCCTGCTGGTTTTGCCGGGCTTCCTCGCCGGCCGTGGCGGCGGCGGTTCGCTGGAGGTCGGCGCCGGGCTGGCTCTCACCGGCTATTTTCTCGAGCGGCACATCTTCCACCCGCAGGACCGCGCCCTGCCGCGGGCCCGCCAGCGGCTGGCAGAGGCCTTTCCGGTCGGGACGGCACCATGAGCGAGACGCTATCATGAGCGAAACCGCGGGCCGGGCCGGGACCAGTCCGACGGCGGTTGTGGTCGGGGCCGGCATGATCGGCGTGTGCTGCGCGCTCTTCCTCCAGCGCGACGGCTTTTCCGTGACCCTGATCGACCGGCAAGGGCCGGGCGAGGGGGCCTCCTACGGCAACGGCTCCATGCTCACCTGCGAGGCGGTGGTGCCAATCCAGACGCCGGGCATTGTCTGGCGGGTGCCCGCCATGCTGCTGGATCCGCTGGGGCCGCTGAGGGTTCGTTGGGGCTATCTGCCGCGCCTGATGCCTTGGCTGATGCGTTTCATCGCGGAAAGCCGCTGGCCGCGAGTGGAAGCGGCCTCGATCGCGCTCGCCCGCCTGCTCGACCAAGCCCTGCTGGACTTCGATCCCCTGCTGCGCCAAGCCGGCGCCGAGGCGATGGTCCGCAGGACCGGCTTTCTCATGGTCTACGAGAGCGAGGCCGGCTTCCGGCGTGCCGCGCCTCTCATCGACCTTCAGCGCCGCCGCGGCGTCGAGATGGAAATCCTCGACGCCGAGACCCTCAGGGCGCGCGAGCCCAATCTGGCGCCGATCTTTGCCCGCGCCATTCATTACCCGGAGGTCGCCCAGGCGCTCGATGTGTTTCGTCTGGTGCAGGTCCTGGCCGAATCTTTCGTCGCCCAGGGCGGCACGCTGAAGCGCGAAGAGGTGCGCGATTTCGTCTTCGCTTCGGACAACAAGGTCGAGGCCGTAGTGACCGACCAGGCACGCCACCCCTGCGACGCCCTCGTCGTCGCCGCGGGCGCCTGGTCGCGGTCCCTAGTGCGCCGGCTCGGCGGCGACACCCTGCTCGATACGGAGCGCGGCTATTCGGTCCTGATGCCGGATCCCGGGGTGGTGCCCAACACACCGCTTTATTCCACCGAGCGCGGGGTCGTCTTCTCGCCCATGGAGATCGGCCTCAGGGTCGCCGGCACGGTCGAACTGGGTGGGCTCGAGGCGCCGCCCGATTGGCGCCGCGCCGAGGTCTTGCTGACTCACGCCCGGCGCTGGCTGCCGGGGCTCAACACCGAGGGTGTCGAGCCGTGGATCGGCTTCCGGCCGTCGATGCCGGATTCGGTCCCGGTGATCTCCGGCTCGCCGCGCTACGACAACGCCTTCTTCGCCTTCGGCCACGGTCACGGCGGCATCGGTCTCGGCGCCCGCACGGGCCGCCTGATCGCCGACCTGGCCGCCGGCAGGAGCCCCAACATCGACATGGCGCCCTACCGGGTGGACCGCTTCTGACGCCCGGTCCGCTATCGCCAGCGGGTTTCCGTGCAGTGACCCTTCCTGACCGTACCATCGCGCAAAGACAGGTGTGTGAAGAATTCCAAATTCGTCGCCGCTTCTATTACCTCGATGGTCGCACGCCATTCCTCGAAATAGGCTGCGGCCGTGACGTCGCTGTCCTTCAGCTCGCGGTGATCCTCGTTCGACATCAGGAATCCGAAGGCCCGTTCGGTCTCCGGGACGTAGATAATCTTGAACAAGCCGGCCGGCACGGCCACCCCGGCGGTGCAGGTTTTGGATGGATCTTTATCGTTGGCATTGCAGATCGACGACTTCTTCAGTTTAGACGCGCCGGCAAGAACGATCCGCTTGCCGCAGGCATTGGAGCTCTCGGCTATGACGGTCTCCGCCCCGCCATCGGCCATTTCCACCGGGCCGGTGATGACGTAGATCGCGTCGCGGCGCTTGGCCAGATTTCGAACATGAGACTCGAGCTGCCGCCAAATCCCGCCGTTGAAGCCGTTTTGAACCTGAGGCACGGCATTGGAAAAAATGAACGTCTGTTTCATCCAGTCTGGGTTGGATTTGAAATCGGCGGAGGCTGCCTGGTGGCCTCGGGCCAAGCCGCTGCCTGCATAGTCTTTGTCGGTGGCGGTGGGCCAATCCTCTGGAAGCTTTGGGTCGGGCTTGAACTTGATTTTGGGCCGCGGATTGTCGCCCGAAACGATCTCCAGGGTGAGCCGCTCGATCACCCAGTCCGGCAATTTCGTTGTGGCGTTGTACTGGGTGCAAAGCTGGTCGTGGCAAATCACGATGGGCCCGGGACAGCCATCCGTAGCCTCGGTCACGGCTTGATGGTCCTTGTGGGAGTTCGGAAAGCCGATCGTTTCTTTGATGTCGCGAAAGATCTCCGTCTCTGACGGATCCGGGCAAGACGGCGTTTCCTCTGCCCGCAGGGGCGTAGTGGCAGGACCGGCGCAAACCAAGACTGCCATCGCTCCGATTGCCCATATGCGGATCATTGTTGGCCTCTCGGTTAGCGGCTCACGCTTCCCCGGTGTCAGCCCGGCGACGGCTGAGCAGGATTGTCGCCCGTGCTCGCCTGCTGCCCGGGGCCTTGTTGGTTCGGAGGCGGATTCGCAGCGGTCGTACCGCCGCCCGTCGCGTTGGATCCGCCGGGCTTTCTATGGCCCACGGCCTTGGACACGATGAAGCCGCCGCCGCTGAGGCCGATGAGCCCGAGGACGTTATTGGGAATGTTGACGAAGGTGCCGGCTTCGATCGAAAGCATGAGGAAAAGGCCGGCGACGACGAAGGTGAACACCAGGAACTGGAATCGCGAAAGGCTGGCCTTGGCTTTTCCGTCAGGTCCGGCGACATCCTGGGGCTCCGATATGATTCCGGCGAGGTTGATCTTCCCGTCGACGATTTCCCAAAGCACGACCGCCGCAAATGCGACGATGACGGCCGAAAACGCAATGAATCCCACCAAGGCGATGTCGCCCGCCGTGGCGCCCTCGCTGACCGCGTAGCCGGCAACGACGCTGACCAGGACCAGGAATGCAAGAACGAACAGGACGTTGCCCATTTTTTCCGATCTCGGGGTGCTTTCGTCTACGTTTTGACCTTGATCAGGCATGACTTAGGCTCCGTTTTTTCGGCGAAGGAACTTCCCTGTCACGTAGACGCTGATAGAGCCGCCCAACAAGGCGAGCATTTCACCCGGTAGGTCCGGCATGAAATAGGCCCGAGTATCTGCGTGATACAGGTCGTCTAAGGGGGTACCGAGCGTCTGAATGACATAATAGCCGGCAATGGCCAGCGTCGTTGCCACCGACGCGACCCGTTCGGGGTCGGGTTCGCCACCCTGTACGCTGTGCAACAGACCGTTTGTATTGATGTCGCCGCGCAGCGTTTTGACGGTGACAAGACCGGCGAGCACAGCCAGCCATGCGATAAAGAAATACTGCAAGACTGTGGCAAGATCGGCGCTGGACATCGGGTAACCGTCCCCTTCGGTTATCACCGGGTTCGTCTGGCCCTTTGCCGGCGATCCTAAGTATTAGTTGAGTATTTTGCAAGGATTTTCTATTATTGTGTGAAGGTTGCCGGCGCCATTTAGCGGTGTATCCCGGGTCAGTCGACCCATCTCCTTTCGCCAGAATATTCCGAGATAACGCCCGAAAGCGGCTCCGAGGACAGATCAATCGGTCGAGTCGCGATATCATGACCCGCATACCGGGTGGATCGTTTCCGAGATCCGCCGATCCTGCGACGTCGAGCTTTTGCGCGGACTTTTTCAGCGGGACCGAAGCGTGATAAGCAAGGGCCGCCTTGCGGCCCGGTGCGGGCCGATTTATTGTGGCTCCGTCCCAAGCCTAGCTACTACATCTGGTAAATTCGGGAGCCGATATGGCCTCGTCCTCATCTTCAGCGCCGGCCGGCGAGATCCGCCACGTTCGCTTCGTCGACGCGTTGGAAGAACGTTATCTCGCCTATGCGCTCTCCACCATCATGTCGCGCTCGCTGCCCGACGTGCGCGACGGCCTCAAGCCGGTGCACCGGCGCCTGCTTTACGCCATGCGCCAGTTGCGCCTGACGCCGGACCAGGGCTTCAAGAAGTCGGCCCGCGTGGTCGGCGACGTGATCGGCAAGTTTCACCCCCACGGCGACCAGTCGATCTACGACGCCCTGGTCCGCCTCGCCCAGGACTTCTCGCTGCGCTTTCCGCTGATCGACGGCCAGGGCAATTTCGGCAGCATCGACGGCGATAACGCCGCCGCCATGCGCTACACCGAGGCGCGGCTGACCGAAGTCGCGACGGCGCTGCTCGACGGCATCGACGAGGACACGGTCGCCTTCCGGCCGACCTACGACGGCGACGCCCTCGAACCGGAAGTCCTACCGGCCAGCTTCCCCAACCTGCTGGCCAATGGCGCCCAGGGCATCGCGGTCGGCATGGCGACCTCTATCCCACCCCATAACGTCGGCGAGATCTGCGACGCGCTGCTGCATCTCATCAAGTACCCGAATGCGACAGTGGAGAAACTGGCCGAGCTGATACCCGGGCCCGACTTTCCGACCGGCGGCGTCCTGGTGGAGGACCGCGCCGCGGTGGTCGAGGCCTACAGGAGCGGCCGCGGCTCGTTCCGGGTGCGCGCCCGCTGGGAGCTCGAGAGGCAGAAGGGCGGCGGCTATCAGATCGTCGTCACCGAGATCCCCTATCAGGTGCAGAAGTCGCGCTTGGTGGAGCGGATCGCCGAGCTGTTGCAGGCGCGCAAGCTCGCCATGCTGGCCGATGTGCGGGACGAATCGGCGGCCGACCTGCGCCTAGTGCTCGAGCCCAAGAGTCGCAACGTGGAAGCCGAGGTGCTGATGGAATCCCTGTTCCGTCAGACCGAGCTGGAGACCCGCGTCTCGCTCAACATGAACGTGCTGGACGCCGACCACACGCCGCGCGTGATGTCGCTCGCCGAGGTGCTGCGGGCTTTCCTCGATCATCGCCACGAGGTCTTGCTGCGGCGCAGCCAGCATTGGCTGGACAAGATCGGCACGCGGCTCGAGGTGCTCGACGGATACCTCATCGCTTACCTCAATCTGGACGAGGTGATCCGCATCATCCGGTTCGAGGACGAGCCCAAATCCCAGCTCAGGGCGACCTTCAAGCTGAGCGATGCCCAAGCCGAAGCGATCCTCAACATGCGCCTGCGCGCTCTGCGAAAGCTGGAAGAAGAGGGCATCCGCAAAGAGCACGAGCAACTCACCGCCGAGCGCAAGGAGCTGAAGCGCCTACTGAAGGACGAGGCCGAGCGCTGGCGGGTGATCGCCTCGGAGATCAAGGGCCTGAAGAAGCAATTCGGCCCCACCAGCGCGCTGGGCGCCCGGCGCACGGAGCTTGGCATGCCGCCGCCCGACGTGGTGGTGCCGATCGAGGCGGTGATCGAACGCGAGCCGGTGACCGTGCTCTGCTCGGCCAAGGGATGGATCCGGGCCATGAAGGGCCACGCCGAGGACCTGACCTCGGCCTCGGCCCAGGCCAAGTACAAGGAAGGCGACCGCGGCCGCTTTGCGGTGCCGACCTGGACCACCGACAAGCTGCTGGTGTTTGCGACCAACGGCCGCTTTTACACGATCGGCGTCGACAAACTGCCCGGCGGACGCGGTTTCGGCGAGCCGCTGCGTCTCCTCATAGACCTGCCGAACGATCAGGACGTGGTGGGCATTCTGGTTCATAAATCCGGTGAAAAGCTGCTGGTGGCATCCTCGGACGGACGCGGTTTCATCGTGCCGGAGGACGAGGTGGTGGCGCAGACCAAGGGCGGCAAGCAGGCCCTGAATCTGGGCGGCGGCATGGAGGCCGCGGCGTGCGCCCGGGTCGCCGGCGATGCGGTCGCCGTGATCGGCGAGAACCGCAAGCTGCTTCTCTTCCCCTTGTCGGAGTTGCCGGAGATGACCCGCGGACGGGGCGTCATCCTGCAGCGCTATCGCGACGGCGGCCTCAAGGACATCAAGACCTTCACAATGAAAGAAGGCCTGACCTGGCGGGCCGGGGCCGGACGCACCCGCACCGAAACCGAGCTCACCGCCTGGATCGGCAAGCGCGGCGCGGCCGGCCGGCTGCCGCCGCACGGCTTCCCCAAGTCGAACAGGTTCGGGTGACCGCAGCCGCTTTGCCGGAGGGGTGTTGCGGGCCGGTTCCGATCAAGGCAACAATTCTCTAGCACAATGGCCGGACTCGCCGCCTTCGTCCGTTTGATCGACCGCCTCAACGATGCCGTGGGGCGCGGCGTTGCCTGGCTGACCCTGGTGATGGTGCTGGTCACCTTCGCCGTCGTGCTGCTGCGCTATGTCTTCGCCATCGGCTGGGTCTGGATGCAGGAATCTTATGTCTGGCTGCACGGCATCGTGTTCATGCTGGGCGCCGGCTACACCCTGCTGCACCAAGGCCACGTGCGGGTCGACATCTTCTACCGGCCGGCCGGCGACCGCACGAAGGCGCTGGTCGACCTGTTCGGGTCGCTCTTGTTGATGTTGCCGGTGGTGGGGCTGATCTTCGTCGTCAGCCTCGGCTATGTCGCGGATTCCTGGATGCGGCTGGAGGAATCGCGCGAAGCCGGCGGTCTACCCGGACTGTTCCTCTTGAAGACGGTGATCTTGGGCTTCTGCGTTCTTTTGGGCCTGCAGGGCCTTTCGCTCGCGGGGCGCAGCCTGCTCGTGCTTCGCCGGCACCCTGACTTCGTCACCGGCAAAGATACCCAAGAGAACGGGGAGGCCGGCGGTGTCGCCTGAGCTGATCGGTGAAATACTGAGTCTTCTCATGTTCGCGGGCGCTTGTGGCTTGCTTCTGCTGGGCTATCCGGTGGCGCTCACGCTCGCCGGCTGCGCCCTCCTGTTCGCCTTGCTGGGCAACCTGTTCGGCGCGTTCCAATGGAGCCTCCTGGGCAGCCTGCCGTCGCGCTATTTCGGCGTGATGGTCAACGAACTGCTGGTCGCGGTGCCGCTCTTCGTCTTCATGGGAATTATGCTGGAACGCTCGAAGATCGCCGAAGAACTTCTTGAAACGATGGGATTAATGTTCGGTCGCCTTCGCGGCGGCCTGGGCCTCTCGGTGATCTTCGTCGGCATGCTGCTGGCGGCCTCGACGGGGATCGTCGGGGCGACGGTGGTGACCATGGGCCTGCTCAGCCTGCCGGCCATGTTGAGGTGCGGCTACAGCCCGCGTCTCGCCAGCGGCATCATCTGCGCCTCCGGCACCTTGGGTCAGATCATCCCGCCGTCGATCGTTCTGGTCCTGCTCGGCGACATTCTCCAGGGCGCCAACACCCAGGCCCAGCTCGCCAAGGGCAACTTCGCGCCGGAGCCGGTCTCCGTGGTCGACCTCTTCGCCGGCGCCTTCCTGCCCGGCATGGTGCTGGTGGGGCTTTACATGGCCTGGGTGCTGGTGACCGGCTGGCTGTGGCCCGCGGCCTGTCCGCCGTTGCCGCGGCCGGCGGACGACATGGCGCTGCTGCGGCGGGTCTGGCGCGTGCTGGTGCCGCCGTTCATGCTGATGGTGGCGGTGCTGGGCTCGATCCTCCTGGGCATTGCCACGCCGACGGAATCCGCCGCCGTGGGTTCGGTGGGCGCGATCCTGTTGGCTGCCGCGCGGCTCGAGGAACGGGCCCGCCTCACGGTGCTCCTGACCGGCGGGGCGATGGTGCTGCTGGTGCTGCTTGCCAGCCTGTTCGATTTGCGCATGCAACGCGATATTGTGCCGGCGGCGGATCTGGCTGCCGCCATTCTGGCCGGGCTGTGCTGCTTGGTCGTCGTCTGGGGGCTGCTGATCAGCCTCAGGATCGTCTTCGCCGGCGGAGTCTTGCGCGAGGTCATGCGCGGCACCCTCAAGGTCTCCTGCATGGTCTTCCTGATCCTGTTGGGCGCCTCGGTGTTCTCGCTGGTGTTCCGCGGGCTCGGCGGCGACCATGTGGTGGCGGACGTGCTGCTCGACATGCCGGGCGGCGCCTTTGGGGCCATGCTGCTGGTTATGGCGGTGATTTTCCTGCTTGGCTTCTTCCTCGATTTCATCGAGATCATCTTTGTCGTGGTGCCCATCGTCGGCCCGATCATGTTGCAGATGGATATCTCGCCCGTCTGGTTCGGAGTGATGATCGCGATCAACCTGCAGACCTCGTTCCTGACGCCGCCGTTCGGCTTCGCGCTGTTTTACCTGCGCGGGGTCGCCCCGCCCGAGGTCACCACCGGCGACATCTACCGGGGCGTCCTGCCCTTCGTGCTGATCCAGTTGTTCGGCCTCTGCGTCATCGCGGCCTTTCCCGGCCTCACCACCTGGTTGCCCGGGGTGCTGTTTTGAGTGGTGGCGTGGCGCTGGTCCTGCTGGCCGCCCTCAGCATCAGCCTGGCCAATGTGTCGGCGCCCTTCGTCTATGAGGCTGGCGGCAATCCACAGACCATCATCATATTGCGCAATCTCGCCTTCCTGCTGCTCTGCGGCTTGTGGTTGAAGACGAGCGGCCGGTTTCGTTGGTTCGAGCGGCGCGGCCAGCTGGTCTGCTTCGGTGCCGGCATCGCCTATACCTGCGGCTCGGCCGGCCTGTTGCTGTCGCTGCTCACCCTGCCGGTCAGCCTGGCCATCCTGATCTTCTTCACCTTTCCGCTGATGACGGCGTTGCTGGAAAGTACGCTCGACCGCCGCTTGCCGGGCCTCGGCCAAGTCGTCTGCCTGCTGGCTTGCCTCGCCGGGCTTGGCATCGCGCTGGAGGTGGAGCGCTTCACGTTGGCGCCGGAAGGCGTGATCTTCGCGGTGATCGCAGCCGTCGGCGTCGCCATTTCCTACGTCTGGACCGGGCGGGCGCTGCCGGGCGTGGATTCGGCGGTCATGACCTTCCACATGGCGATCACCGGGTTCGTTGGGGCGTCACTCTACGTTATGGCGACCGGCAGTTTCGCTTTGCCGGTCGGCGGCGGCCTGGGATTCGGCGGCTGGGCCGCGCTGGTCGTTGCGGTCGTTGGCTTCGCCGTCGCGTTCTTCGCCATGTTCAGGGGTGTGCACCTGATCGGCTCCGCCCCGACGGCCATGGTGATGAACCTGGAGCCGGTCTTCACCATCGCGCTGGCGGTGACCCTGCTGGCCGAGACGCTGAGCGACCGCAAGCTGATCGGCGCCGCGGTGGTGCTCGCTGCCGTGGTCGCCTCGCAGCTGCTCATGAAGCGGCGGCGCGCGATCCCGCCGCTATGAGCGTTATTTCTCGCGGCTGAGAACCAGCCCGAGCGTGACAAGGCCGGCCGAGACGAAACGCCAAACGCCGAAGCCTTCCTTCAGCACGAAAGTGGAAATGACGGCTGCGAACAAGACGCTGGTTTCCCGCAGGGAGGACACCATCGCCATCGGGGCCAAGGCCAGAGCCCAGATGATAATCCAGTAGGCGCCGACCTGCAGGGCGCCGCCGAGGAAGCCGACGAGCAAATTGCGGCGCAGAATCTGCCGCACCGCGGAGGGCTTCCAGATCGACACCAGGAGGAAGGTGAGCAGACCGTCCGCCACCGTGAGCCAGACCGCAAAGCCGAGGATCGAACCCGCCTGCCGGACGCCCAGCCCGTCGACCACCGTATAAGACGCGATGAAGGTTCCGGTGAGAAGGGCGTAGAGCACCGCCTTCGGGTTCTTGGCCACGCCCGCCCCCTTGTCGAAGGTGAGCGCCATCACGCCGACGGCGAGGCAGACGACGCCCAGAAGCGCGGCCGGGGCCATGGTTTCGCCGGCGATGAAAACGGCGCCGAGCGTGACGAGCAGGGGCGCAGATCCGCGCGCAATGGGGTAGACCTGTCCCAAATCACCGTGATCGTAGGCTCTAGGCAGGAAGAAGTGATAGCCGGTATGCAGCAGGATGGTCAGCGCAAGCAGAGGCCAGCTGGCCGGGTCCGGAGCGTCCACGAAAGGAAGGACGGCGAGAGAAATGAGGCTTCCCGCAGCCGTCACCACGGCCATGACGGCCAGCCGGTCCCCCTGGATCTTGATGAGCGCGTTCCATCCGGCATGCATCGCAGCGGCAAGCAGGACCAAGGCGCCGATCTCAAGGCTCATATCTTCTTCACGGCTCCGCGGATCAACCGGCGGCCGCGGCGGTGTGGGTGCGGGATCCCCGGCCCTAGAACTGCACGTAGCTGAACGGCAGGGTCCGGGCGTTGTAGAACGCCTGCTCGGAAACCCGGGCGTAGGCGATCGACGGCTTGCGGAAGGCGAGGATGCTCGTCATCACCTCGCGGCTCAAGGGATCGCCGGAGGCGAGGTCGCCCAGCACTTCGCCGGATAGCGCGCCCAGCGCGTCCAGCACCTTGTCGGGAAACTTCTTCAGGGTCACGCCGTGCTCCTTCACCAGGGTGTTCAAGGCCGCGTTGTTGTTGGCCATGAACTCGTTGAGCACGTAGCCGTTCACATGGGCGTTGGCCGAGGCGACGACCGCCTTCAAGTCCTCGTCGAGGCCATCCCAGGCCTTGATGTTGATGAAGTTGTCGAGCAGTGTCGCCGGCTCGTGCCAGCCCGGGTAGTAGTAGTACTTGGCGCTCTTATAGAGGCCGAAGGCAAGATCGTTGTAAGGACCGACCCATTCGGTGGCGTCGATCGCGCCGGACTGGAGGGCGGGCGGGATTTCTCCGCCGGGCAGGTTTACCACGTTGCCGCCGGCGGCCTTCACGACCTCGCCGCCGAGGCCGGGGATGCGCATCTTGAGGCCGCGGTAGTCCTCGGTTGAGTTGATCTCCTTGTTGAACCAGCCGCCCATCTGCACGCCGGTGTTGCCCGAGGCGAAGAACTTGCAGCCGAGCTCGCTGTAAACCTTGTCCGCCAGTTCCTGGCCGCCGCCGAACGCGATCCAGGAGTTCTGCTCGGCGACGTTGAGGCCGAACGGCGTCGAGGCGATGAACTGGGTCGCCGCCACCTTGCCCTTCCAATAGTAGGGCGCGCCGTGCCCCATCTCGATGGTGGCGCTGGAGACCGCGTCCATGGTCTCGAAGGCCGGTACGATCTCGCCCGCGCCGAAGACTTCGACGGTAAGCCGGCCACCGGACATGGCGCCGATCAACTCGGCCAGCTTGTTGGCGCCAGTCCCAAGGCCCGGAAAGTTCTTGGGCCAGGTGGTCTGCAAGCGCCATTTCATCAAGCCTTGCGAGATGGCCGGTTTCGGCAGGCTCGATGCGGCGGCGAGGGCGACCGATCCGGTTGCCGCGGCCTTGAGGAAGTTGCGTCGTGCCGTCTCTTTCGGCGTGGCGGGATGTGCGCGATGTGATGTCTCTTTGGACTTTTTCATTGTTGGACCCCTCTAGTGTGTTGAAAATGGGCGGCGAGCGTCTCATGCGCAGCGAGCGGCAAGGCTCGCCGACCGGAAAACAAGGTGAGAATAGGGGGCCTGTCGAAGCCGCGCAACAAGATGCCCTGCCGGGTGGGATCTCGCAGCGGCGTTGGTTAGGGGGCGATCACCCGCCAGCCTTCGGGTCCAAGTCCCTCCAAGGGCCGGAACCGCTCCTTGTAGGCCATCTTGGGCGCGTTATCGATCCAATAGCCGAGATAGACATGAGCCATGCCGCGCCGTCGCGCGCCATAGATCAGGTCGAGAATCATCCAGGTGCCGAGGCTCCGCTTGGAAAGCTTCGGGTCGAAAAAGCTGTAGACGGCCGAACCCCCGTCGCCCAACCAGTCGGTCATGCAAACCGCAGCGAGTTCACCGGACGGCAGGCGGTATTCCGAGAGCCTCGTGTCCAGGTGGGTGTCTTCGATCATGCCGCGGTAATCTTCGAAGCGCATATCGGCCATTTCGCCATCCTGGTGGCGTGCCACGACATAGCTTTGAAACAGCCGATAGTGCTCGTCCGTCGCGATGGCGGCCATCTCGTGCGCCGAGAGGTCCTGGTTCATTCGGATCAGGCGCCGCTGGGTGCGGCTTGGCCGGAAACCCGACACCTTGACCCGCACCGGAACGCAGGCGCTACAGCCTTGGCAGGCTGGCCGATAGGCGAAGATATGGCTGCGCCGGAAGCCGGACTGGGACAGCAGCGTGTAGAACGAGGTCGCGTCCTCTCCTTCGATACGGATCATCAGCTTGCGTTCCAGCCGGTCCGGGAGGTAGGGACAAGGGTTCTCCCTCAGGACGTGGAACATCCACTGACCCGCTACATCGTCTAACATTCGGGCCCGCGCGTTCCGTGCCGGTGTTGGCGTATCCATGCACTTAGCTTGCGGCTTTACCGTCCGTTCGTCCAGCAGCTAATGAAAATGGGCGACTGGATTGATTTCAGGGAGCTTCATAGGCGCCGGCCTCGAGCCGGCTGTGACGGACGACGACGACACCGGATATCAGGTCGTGCAACGTCCGGCGGCGGTCGTTGAACAGCGGCACCAAGAGGATGAGCCGCCAGGTGATCGCGATACTGGCGTAAAACAGGACGGTCATGAGCAAAGCCTGGAGGTACTCGGGGCGCGCCCCGGTCCATGTGCGGACCTCCAGGTCCATCAGCTTCATGCCCGGCGTCGCACCGTCCCGGCCGATGAAGAATGTGTGGTAGGCGATGGGAATGAAGGGCGCGACGGCGAGGTTAACCGGCGCCAGGAGACCGAACGAGAGAAAGACGATGAGGCCGAGGATCGAAAAGACGACCATCAAAATCAAAAGGTCGATGCCATAACCGACCACTCGCCGCCACAAGACGCCGTCGAATAGGTCGGGATCCTCCAGCGGCCTGGGCGGCTCGCCATCCCAGGCGGCGTCCCGCATTACGGTCGTGGGAAGGTTGGGCCTGTCGCTCATTCGCTCTGGTCCCTTCGCGGTTTCGCCCTGAGACGGCAATGAAATAGGAACTTGATCGCGCCTCGGCAAGTTACGAGGCCGATCCGCCGGAGTTTTGGTGGGGATTAAATCGTCGTGGGATCGGCCGCGCGGGACGACAGCACGCGGGTCGCAAACCCCCCGCCGTGGAGGTTCGCCACGATCTCGTCCACATGCCTTTCGTTGCGCGTTTCCACGACGGCGTCGACCTCGGCTTCCTTGGCCGGCACGTCGTAGAACAGGCGCTGGTGATAAACCTCGATGATATTTCCGCCGCTGTCGCCGATCAGCTTGGCGACCTGAGCCAGGACGCCAGGGCGGTCGATGATGTCGATGCGCAGCCGCACGATCCGCCCGTCGCGGACCAGGCCGCGAGTCAGCACCCAGGACAAGAGCCGCACGTCGATGTTGCCGCCCGTGATGACGAGCCCCACCTTGCGGCCGGCGAAGCGGGCGCGCGTGTCTTCGTCCAGCAAGGCCGCCACCGAAACGGCTCCGGCGCCCTCGGCCAGCACCTTCTGCAACTCGACCAGCATCAAGACCCCGGTCTCGACGGCCGACTCGTCGACAATGAAGATATCCTCGACCATCTCTTCGATGATCGGCTTGGTGAGCTCGCCGGGTTTCTTGACGGCGATGCCATCGGCCAGGGTCTGCCCGCCCAAGCGGGGGACCTCGTTGTTAATCGCTTGATACATGGAGGGATAGAGCGCCGCTTGGACGCCGAAGAAGCGGGCCTTCGAACCCAGCGCGCGCATCGCCGTGGCGGTGCCCGATAGAATGCCGCCGCCGCCGATCGGCACGATGACATCGTCCAGGTCGGGCTGATCGGCCATGATCTCCAGGCCGACGGTGCCCTGGCCGGCCACGATCAGGGGATCGTCGTAGGGATGGACGAAGGCCAAGCCGTCCTTTTCGCCGATCTCGCGCGCCGCGACCGCCGAGGCATCCAGGGTATCGCCCGTGAGCATCACCCGGGCGCCGAACTTGCGGGTTTGTTCGACCTTGGTGAAGGGCGCGAACTCGGGCATGACGATGGTGGCCGGGATGCCGAGGCGCTTGGCGTGATAGGCGACGCCTTGCGCATGATTGCCGGCGGACATGGCGATAATGCCTCGCTTGGCCTGCTTTTCGCTCAGACTCCTGAGCTTGACCAAGGCCCCGCGGTCCTTGAAGGAGCCGGTGTACTGAAGGCTCTCCAGCTTGAGATAAATCTCGCAGCCCAGCCGGCGTGACAGTCTTGGCGCTGGGATCAGGGGCGTGCGGATGACCGAGCCGTCGATGACCGCTGCGGCCTTGCGGATGTCGTCCAAGGTAACGCTCATATCGCCTCCCCTCCCGGGGACAGTTCGTGGGACAGTTCGTGGGACAGTTCGCGCCGGTTAGCCTGGGTCGAGAATTAGGCGTCCCACGATCTCTTCTGGTTTGCCGTCGAGCTTTAGGTATATCCCATCACGCCACGCCTCCGCCAGATTCTCGTAGAACGGCGAAAGCGGATTGCCGGACTGACCCCCGGTTATCATGAACAGGGATTGGTCCAGGTCGGCCAGGTCGTAGACGGCGCGAAAGGTGGCGCCATGGCGGTGCTCGAAGACCTGAGGGTCGTTGCCCGCCAGACGCACTCCGCCGCGGTTCACGGTGTCTTCTCCACCATCGGTTTCGATCGACCGGGTGGTCAAAGCGCCGAGCAGGGGAATGCGGCCGAGGACGGGATGTCTCAGCCGCGCCATATGGGCCTCTCCCCAGCGCCAGTCGTCCATGTCGTCACCGAACCGCGCGGCGAGGTCTTGCAGGGCGTCTTCGAGCGCCTTGGCCGATTGCTCCGCACAGCCCTCTTTCGTCTCGCTCTCGACGTCGTCGCACCAAGCCTCGCCGGAGGTGAGAATGGCCGACAGCAGATCCGCGTCGGCGCGCTGAAAGGCATTGAATTCCGGTCCCAGCTCGTCGGCCAGGAGCGTTTCGTTTGCCGCTTTGAGCCAGGCATAATAGATCAGAGGTTCCGGCCGGTCCCGCGCCATACGGAAATCCCAAGCGGACAGCAGGGCGAGGGCGCGCCCGGCCCGCTTGCTCTGCGACCCGCCGTCGACTGCCTGAATGAGCAGCGGCAGCAGCCGCTTCGCCGCGAGTGAGACGATGTCGGACTGCCAGCCGGCGTGTTGCGCCAACGTCGTTTCCTCGGCGCCGTCGAGCAGGTCCTCTATGCGCTGCGCCCGATGGCCGCTGGGCCAGTCGGCGGTGATCAGGTAGGGGTAATCGTCCGGCACGATCTTGTTGTTGGCGGCGACGATGCGGCCCCTGGCCGGGTCGACGCTTTGCGGCAGCTCGTCGAAAGGAATCTCGCCGATCCAGTCCCGCTCGCCGCTCCATCCCTTGGCGGGAAAGCGGCCGTCGCCTTGCGCGCGCAGGGGAACACGGGCCGGCGCAATGAACCCGATGGTCCCCGCGCGGTCGGCGTAAAGTAGGTTTTGCTGCGGGCTGTGGAACTGCCGCAGGGCGGCTCGGAACTGGTCCCAGTTGCGGGCCCGGTTCATGGCGTATATCGCGTCCGCGGTGCGGTCGTCGGCCCTTAGGGTGGGCCAGGCCAGCGCCAGGATTTGGCCGTCGGGAAGCGGCGTGGAGCGGCTCGCGCGAAGATTCGAGATCACCTGGCCATGGCGGGTGGAGCGCACCGCAAGGTGCAGCGGATCTGCGCCGCGCACCTCTATGACTTCCTCGCGCACACCGAAGCGCTTTGGACCCTCGGGCGTCTCGTAGCTGTCTTCCATGCCCTCGGGGCTGCGCTCGAGGAATAGATCCTGGGTGTCGCTGTGGGTCGTCGTGAAGGCCCAGGCGATGTGGCCATTGTGCCCGGCGATCAGGAAGGGCAAGCCTGGTGCGGTCGCGCCCACCAAGGTGAGGTCTGGCGTCTCGATACGCGCAAGGTACCATTGGCCCGGTTGATTGAGCGCCAGGTGAATGTCGTTGGCCAGGATGGGGCTGCCGCTCGCCGTGTGTGAACCCGCGACGACCCAGGAGTTGGACGCGTCCTTCGGCGCCCATTGCCACGGCAGGACCTCGCCCGGCAAGGCAGGCTGCAGGTCCCCAAAGGCGCTGGGGGCGGCCGCCAGATCGCCGATGGCGATCGGTCCGTTTTCGGGGTAGGGGCGCCAGAGGAACGCGATCTGCTCGGGCGTGAGACGCTCGGCCAGGCGCAGGCGGAGCGCCTCGCTCGACCAGTTGCCGGAGAGCTGCAGCGCCATCAAGCGGCCCCAGACCAGACTGTCCGCGGGGCGCCAGGGTTCGGGTGTGTAGCGGAGGACCTGAAACTCGATCGGCAACGGGCCGGGGGGATCGGCGATAAAGGCGTTCACGCCGGCGGCGTAGGCCTCAACGCTGGCCATCGTCTCGGGATTGAGATGGGCCTGGCCTTCCTCGGCCAGGCGGTAGAAGCCGAGCGTCCGCATCATGCGGTCGACCTCGACTGTGGATTGGCCCATCACTTCGGAGAGCCGGCCGGCGCCCAAGCGACGCATGAAGTCCATCTGCGCCAGGCGGTCCTGGGCATGGACATAGCCGAGGGCGCGGTAGGCGTCGGGCATGCTTTGCGCCTTGATCGTGACGGCGCCGTCGGAATCGCGCAGCACCTCGACCGGGGCGGTGAGGCCGGGGAGGGCGACGCGGCCGTCGATTTGCGGCAGCGAGCCCCGGAGCCAAAGGTAGCCCCCGAAAGTGGCGGTCAGTCCGAGTAGGAGAAGCGTGCCCAAGGCGCCCAGGGACCAGCGCAGCCAGCGCGGCCATGGCAGCCAGCGCAGCCTTGCCGGTCGGGTGCTCCGGGTGGTCCCATCCGGCCTGATTCCATTCTGCCCGGTGGGCGCTGCGCGATTGTGCTTACGCACGCAAAGTCCTCACTCGCTCGCCGATCCCTTTCATGGCCCCGGAGGCGACTCCACCGCCGTCCGGGCCCGCGCATCGCGGGTCTTGCGGCCTCCTATACCCGAAGGGGCAAAGGGCGGCAATCGGCGCACCGGCTCGCAATCGGTCGAGACCAAGCCCTAGAAGCGGTGCCGCTTTAACATTACCTTCAAACGGAAGGTTCACCATGCAGGGCCGGTCGAGGGCTCGGTTCCTGGGCCGCGGGAAGGATGGAACGCCATCATGGGCGACGTGCAGCAACCGTCGTTTTTCGAGAAAACCTTCGCCAATCTGGCCGACGCCTGGCGGGATGTGGCGGCGAGTGCGGCGCGCAGCGTCGGCCTGACCCCTGCAAACTCCCGCGGCCCGCGCGGCGACAAGGCCCTTCAGGCCCTGATGACGGAATGTCTCGAAGCGCGCGGCGGCGAGGTTTCCGCCCGCATGCGCGCGGCCGAACTGGGCGAGTGCTACCTGGAGCTCGACGCGGCGGGCAAGCGGCGCTTCCTGGAGATGCTGGCGCATGGCTTCGCGGTCAATCAAACGCTGGTCGAGGACCGCATCCTATCCTACCGAGGCGCCGAAACGAGCGAGCAGCAGCTGGCGGCCGAAGCGGGCCTGCGCAACGCCCTGCAGCCGCCGCGGGTCAAGTTGCTGACCCAGTTCAACGCCCTGCCGGAGGGGGTCAAGTTCCTGGTCGACATGCGGGAGGAGCTTTTGCCGCTTGTCGCGGAGGACCCCCATCTGCGGGCCCTCGACGCCGATCTGCGCGAGCTGCTGGTCACTTGGTTCGATGTCGGCTTCCTGGACCTCAGGCAAATCACTTGGGATTCGCCGGCCTCGCTTTTGGAAAAGCTGATCGCCTACGAGGCGGTGCACGAGATCCGTTCCTGGGAGGACCTGCACAACCGACTCGAGTCCGACCGGCGCCTCTATGCCCTGTTCCATCCGCGCATGCCGAACGAGCCTTTGGCCTTCGTCGAGGTCGCCCTGGTGCGCGGTCTGGCCGACAACATCCAGGCCGTGCTCGACGAACTGACGCCACCGGAGCAGGCCAACGGACAGGATACGGCGATCTTCTATTCGATCAGCAACACCCAGCGCGGGCTCAAGGGCGTCAGCTTCGGCGAGTATCTGATCAAGCGCGTCGTCGGTCTCTTGAGCCGCGAGCTGCCGCAGCTCAAGACCTTTGCCACTCTGTCGCCGGTCCCCGGGTTTGCCGCCTGGCTCGCCGAGGCCGAGCCGGAAATCTTGGCGCCGGCCTTCAGCGAGGACGATCGCGCGCTCTTGTGCGAATGGGCCGGCCGCGACGAGCTGAAAGACGCCTTGGCGGTTCTCATCGAGCGCCCGGACTGGCGCGACGACCAAGCGCTGACTGAGCGCCTCAAGGGCCCCCTGATGCGGCTTTGCGCCCGCTACCTACAGACTAGCCGGGGCGATGGCCGGCCGATCGATTCGGTGGCGCGGTTCCACTTCAAGAACGGCGCACGGCTGGAGCGGATCAACTGGCTGGCGAACGCCGCGCCCAACGGACTGCGGGAGTCGCTTGGGCTGATGGTCAACTACCGCTATGTTCGCGAGGACATCGAGCGCAATCACGAGGCCTATATGGAGAAGGGCCGCATGGCGCTCAGTAGCGAGGTGAAGGCGCTGCTCAAGGCGCAGCGGTAAAGCCTCGCACCCTCGACCGGCAGGCCGCCACCCATGCTATCCGTCTCCGATTTAACCCGCCTTGAACTGGGGCCGCTTTCCTTCTCGGTAGCGGCCGGCGAGTGCCTGGCCTTGCGGGGCCCCTCCGGCGCCGGCAAGTCGTTGCTCTTGCGCGCCATCGCCGATCTGGACCCGAACGAGGGACGGGTCTCGCTCGATGGCGAATCCCGCGAGGACATGCCGGCCCCGGACTGGCGCCGCCGGGTCGCCTATCTCGCGGCCGAGGCCGGCTGGTGGGCGGACAAAGTGGCCGACCACTTCCAAGACTGGCCGGCCGCGCGGCCCCTGGTCGAGGCCTTGGGTCTGACGGCGGACTGCGGCGACTGGCCGGTCGCGCGGCTTTCCACCGGCGAAAAGCAGCGCCTGGCCCTGGCGCGCTCCTTGCTCATGGAGCCCCGGGCTCTACTGCTGGACGAACCCACCTCCGGTCTCGATCCCGATGCGATCGAGCGTGTGGAGGCGCTGATCAGGGTGCGGCAGGAGGCGGGGGTCTCGGTCCTCTGGGTCACCCACGACAGAGCCCAGGCCCGGCGCATGGCCGGGCGGTGCATCGAGATCGAGAACGGGCAGCTCCGCGAGGGGGAGCCGTGAGTTACATCGCCCTCGACGACCTAGACCTTGCCCTGGCGGCGCTGCTGGTGGTGTTGAACGGCGGCCTGTCGCTGGCGTTGCAACTGGGTCTGGCGCGCCAGTTGGCGATCGCCACTCTACGCATGATCGTCCAGCTTCTGCTGGTCGGCCTGGTGCTGGAGGTCTTGTTCTCGTTGGTCTCGCCCTTGTGGACGGGCCTTGCCGCGCTCGCCATGCTGCTGTTCGCCGGCCGCGAGATCATGGCGCGCCAGGAGCGTCGCCTGACGGGCTTCTGGGCCTACGGCCTCGGCACCAGCTGCATGCTGGTCGCGGCGACGCTGGTCACCATTTTTGCCCTGGTGGTGCAGGTCAATCCCGACCCCTGGTATCATCCGCGCTATGCCCTGCCGCTGCTCGGCATGGTGCTGGGCAACACCATGACCGGCATTTCGCTCGGGCTGCACACCCTCACGACCGGCCTGACGCGCGACCGCGCGGCGGTCGAGGCGCGCCTGGCGCTGGGCGCGACGCGCTACGAGGCCGTGCTGCCGGTCAGCCGGGCGGCGATGCGCACCGCGCTCATGCCGATTATCAATTCCATGGCGGCGACCGGGCTGGTCGCCCTGCCGGGCATGATGACCGGCCAGATTCTCGCCGGGGCCGATCCGGTCGAAGCGGTGAAGTACCAAATCCTGGTCATGTTCCTGATCGCCGGCGGCACCGGACTGGGCGCGATGTCGGCGGTGATGGCCGCCGGCCACCGCCTGACCGATGCCCGTCACCGGCTGCGCCTCGACCGCCTCACGCCGAGCCGGAAGTGACGGCGGGGGAGGTGCGCCGGGGAGAGACGAACCGGGGCGCAAGGCCTCCGGCGATCACAGGCTTGTCAAATTTAAATCCTCACCGACGAAAGCCCGGAGCGCCAATTTTCTTGGCGGATCATGTCTGTTTTACGCTTCGAATGAGCCGCAGCCGCGTGGCTCGTTTCACTTCCGCTTGGGATCCGAAGCGGCCATCGGCGGGACCGGACGCCATTCTGAACAAACGCCGATCCTGAAAATTCCGGCGTGACGGGGGAGACCGATCGATCCCGTACACGAGCAACCCCGCACGAATTGGTTCGTTTCGCCGCGGTGTGGTAACGTCCTCTTCCGCAAAGAAAAATCCTCCTAGATAATGCCGGTTGGCGAGGAGAGGCATATGCCCAATCCAGCCACGCTCCGGGAGCAGCGCCTTCGCAAGACGAAAGCGCAACTGATCGACGAGATGGATACGCTCGAACAACGCGCCGCCCCCGTCGGACGTGGTGGCTCTCATCGAGACCTGGGCTTGGGAGGCAAACCAGGATGAGGTCTGAAGTTCGGGTCGACGCGGTCAAGTAGCTCGCTTACTTGCGCGCCCACCGTTGCGAAATTAGTCGGGGTTAGGTTTTTCTCCGCCCGTTCCGGCAATGCTGGCTTAGATTTGGAGGCGATAGGCGAATGATCCAATTCATCGATGCGAACCTCGATACCAGTGCGGGATTGTCCGGTTCCTACGATGGTATCCTCGTCGCCGTATCCTATGTGGTCGCCACCCTTGCTTCCTACGCGGGTCTCTTGATAAGCGAACGCATCGGGGTTGCCGAGAGTGTGCAAAGCCGCTGGGCTTGGCTGGGTGTCGGATCGGTTGCCATGGGCATGGGTGTTTGGGCCATGCACTTCATCGCTATGTTGGCGTTCGTGCTGCCGATCCCGGTTGCCTACGATCTCGACATCACGATCGCCTCGGTGGTCCCGGCCGTTCTGGCCTGCGCCCTCGTGTTGCACGTCATGGGGAGCAGTCAGCGCGGCCGATGGCATTACATCATTGCCGGCACCCTGGTAGGCGCAGGGATAGCGGTCATGCATTACACCGGCATGGCAGCCATGCGTATGGATGCGATTATGCGATACGACCCAGCGTTATTTGTACTTTCCGTCTTTATGGCCGTGGGACTGGGGATCGCGGCCCTCTACGCGCATGACCTCAAACTGAGGATGCCGGTCTTGGGGAGCAGCGGTCGGCAGCTCCCGATAGGCGCTGCCCTCATGGGGCTGGCCATAGCCGCTATGCACTACACGGCAATGGGAGCGACATACTTCTTTCCAGTCACCGGTGAGGCCGCTGACCATCTGGCGCTTGACCAATTCTGGCTGAGCGCCGGGGTCACCGTGATCACAATCCTGATCATAATATCGGCCGTTGCAGCCGTGGTGATCGATCAACGGTTGCAGTCGGCAGCCCATCATTTGCACGTTAACCGTCAATGGTTGGTCGAGGCTATCGAGAGCATCTCGGAGGGTTTCGCGCTGTACGACGCCGACGACCGGCTCGTGCTGTGCAACAAGACGTACAGGGACATCTGGGGCTACTCCGACACCGAGGCCGCGCCCGGCGTCCATTGGGACGATCTCGACCGCCTCGACGTCGAGCGGGGCGCCGTCATCGACGAGGGCAGCGGCATGGCTGGCTCACCTTGGCGTACTGCACCATCTCGGCGGCGACAGACGCAATCGAATGAGATCCAATTCACCGACGGCCGCTGGGTGACGATCCGCGATCGCAAGACGGCGGCCGGCGGCAGCGTCAGCATCCAGACCGACATCACCGAGCTCAAGCGCACCGAGCGGGAACTGACCGAGAAGGAAGCGCAACTCCGCGTCGCGTTGGATAATATGCCGGGCGGCATGATGCTGTGCGATCGAGACCGCAACTCGGTGCTCTTCAATGCGCAGTACAGCGAGCTGTGCGACTTCCCCGATGGCCTAATCGAGATGGGCGGGTCGATGCTGGACGAGCTGCGCTTTCAGGCCGAACGCGGCGACTTCGGCCCCGGCGACAAGGACGAGCTGATCGAAGAGGTGGTCGCCGTCTACCAGAGAGGCGAAGCCGTAAGCTTCGAGCGAGCGATCGCCGGTAGCGGACGGACGGTTCAGATTTACGTGGCGCCGACACCGGAGGGCGGCTACGTCAGCATCATCACCGACATCACCGAGCGCAAGCGGGCCGAGGAGGACCTGGCGGAGAAGGAAGCGCAACTCCGGGCCGCGCTGGACAATATGCCGGGTGGCCTCCGGCTGATCGACAGCAACAGGAATTTCGTTCTCTCCAATCAGCAATATCTCGATCTGTACGACTTACCGGAAGGGCTTCTCAAAGCCGGCGACTCGATTCGCGTCGAAAACCTCTATTGTGCCCAGCGCGGCGACTTGGGCCCTGGTGACCCGGAGACATTGGTCGACGAATGGCTTTCTAGTGCGCCGGAGCAAACGGAACGCTCGAGCTGGGAATGGACGCTCGAAGGCGGGAAAGTACTCCAAGTCCGCACGTCGCCGCTGCCGGATCGTGGCGTTGTGAATGTCGTCACCGACATCACCGAACGCAAGCGGGCCGAAGAGGCGCTGCTTGCGGCGAAGCAACGGACGGAGGAAGCCAGCAAGCTGGTTGCCGAAAAAAACCAGATGCTGGAATCGCTTTCGAACCAGCTGTCCAAATACCTCTCGCCGCAGGTCTACGCCTCGATCTTCTCGGGCGAGCAGTCGGTGGAAATCGCCTCCAAGCGCAAGAAGCTGACCGTCTTCTTCTCCGACATCGCCGATTTCGCGGGAACCACCGACAGCCTGGAGTCCGAGGAGCTGACCAACCTCCTGAACCATTACCTGACCGAAATGTCGAAGATCGCCCTCGACCACGGGGCGACGATCGACAAATACGTCGGCGACTCCATCATCGCGTTCTTCGGCGACCCGGAAACCCGCGGCGTCAAGGAGGATGCGAGAGCTTGCGTGAACATGGCGATCGCCATGCAGCGGCGCATGCGGGAACTCCACTCCGAATGGCTGGACATGGGATTGGAGCGGCCGTTCCAGCTGCGCATCGGCATCAACACGGGCTTCTGCACGGTCGGCAACTTCGGCAGCGCGGACCGCATGGACTACACCATTATCGGCAACGAGGTGAACCTCGCCGCCCGGCTCGAATCCCCTGCCGAGGTCGGCGGCATCCTGATGGCCCACGAGACCCACTCGCTGGTCAAGGCGACGGTGCTCGCCGAAGAGGGCGACGCCCTGACCGTCAAGGGCTTCGCCAAGCCGGTGCGGACGTACAGCGTTGTCGGCCTCTACGACGACTTGGCGGAGCAGGGAAGAATTATCCGCAAGGACGAGGATGGCCTAGCATTGGAAATCGACCAGGACAAGTTGACCAAAAAAGGCAAGGCCGAGGCGATCAAGGCTCTCGAAGAGGCGGTGGCCCAGCTGAAGGGCTGAGCGGACCTGGAGCCATCCATGTAGAAACGGAGTTCTCCAATGTCCGCTTCGTGACTCAGTTTCCCGGGACGGTGCTTTACGCCATCAAGTGCAACCCTCACCCCCTGGTGCTGAAGGCGCTCTACAAGGGCGGCATTCGCCACTTCGTGGTCGATCACTCCAGCGAACTGGACAAGGTGCTGAAGGAGACCGGCGAACACAGGTGTATCAGTTTGAAATCTTCCCTGCCCAAGCCCATGAACGCCAACTTTCTTGGCGGATCATCTCCGCTTCGGCGCCGACTACGTCCACCTTGCGACCAACTCCGGATGTTACGGGTGGCGTGCACCGCTTTGGGTGGACAGTTGAGTCAGGGATGGCGCTAATTATCCAGCAATCTATCGTTAAACTGCTTCTCGAAATCCTCCTGGATTCGGCGAAGCTCTTCTATCGCTGCACGGATGTCCGAACTGTCGATGACGTTTACCTCCACACGCTTGCCAACTCGCGATAGCTGTTGTCGGCGTTCCCGGTGCTCCTCGGAGAGGCAGTCGCCCACCTCATAGACCTTTAAGGGACGCACGAATCCCTTAGGCGTGATCTCATCGATGAATTCGCAGCTTACATGATCCTCAATGAGGCTATGAGCGTTCTCGTCTATGAGAATGGAATCCGGTTCGGCTGCACCCTGCAGT
>PVMK01152248.1_pt1 | contig 30051 bp, 21 predicted proteins | sample 1853481 | NCBI WGS metagenome assembly PVMK01 (sample SAMN08533507, study PRJNA380276) | Marine sediment metagenome, whole genome shotgun sequencing project.
ATGGCCCAATCGAGACCAAGTTCATAGGGTGAGCGGTCATGATCGGCACGGATCGCGGATTCGGCCGTATTGAAATCATCACCCGGCATGACAAAGCCAGCTTCAATACGGACCATTTCGAGCGCTTCGAGACCAATGGGACGTACATCATAAAGCCCGCGTTCATTGACGCCAAAAATGGCATCCCAAAGCTTCAGTGCATGATCGGGATCGATCCACAGTTCATAGCCAAGATCGCCGGTAAAACCGGTGCGGGAAATCATCACGTCCGTACCATCGAGGACCGTGTTCAGGATACCGAAGGGCTTCAGCTCATGGATGCCGGAAAACCCGGCTGCCTTGAGCACCGAACACGATGTCGGGCCTTGCACGGAGAGTGCAGCGATTTCATGCGTTTCCTGTTCAATCGTTACATCCATACCGAGACTGGAAATGATCAGCCAGTCAAGCTGGTGATGTTGCGAGCAAAGCCTGTAACCCGCATCGCCCAGATGAAATATGGTGCCGTCATCCAGCACCCTGCCCTCATCATTGCACCATACGACGTAGGTCACACGGCCCGGTTTCAGTTTTGAGACATCGCGCACAACCAGACGGTTGAGGAACTTGAGCGCATCCGGACCGGTGATCCGGTATTTTTCCATTGCGGTCATATCCATCACGCTGCAGGTACTGCGAATGGCAAAATATTCAGCCGCCAGTGTGTCAAACACGCGGGCCGTTTGATATCCATTCCAGGATGACCAGCTCTTGACCAGGTTTAACGCCTCAACACGTGCATGAAAAGGTGACGGCTGAAGTACTTGTTTGAAGTCGTGTTTTTCCATGGCTATTTCACCCCCGCCATTGCCAGTATTCTCCTGGCAGCATTGCGTCCGGGCAGGCCGGTTATGCCACCACCGGGATGGGCGCTAGCCCCACAAAGAAACAAGCCCTCGACCGGCGTATCATACTGCGCCGTGCCGTGAACCGGACGCATCATAAAGGATTGATCAATAGTCATTTCACCATGATGCCAATGCCCGCCTGTGAGATTGAACTCCCGCTCAATATCCACGGGTGTCAGCACCTCGCTGGCAACGATCTGCGCCTTAAAGCCGGGTGCATATTCTTCTATCAGGGATGTCACTTTATGGGCAAATTCGCTACTGCCATTTTCCCAGCCCGTTTTAAGAGCATAGGGAGCAAAGCTTGCCGATACTGACATCACGTGATGTCCCGCAGGTGCGAGAGAAGCATCCGCCAGGCTGGGGATGGTTATCTCCAGCACTGGTGCCTCGGAATACTCGCCATATTTTGCATGATTGAAGGCATGTTCTACATAACGCATATCCGGGGCAATCAACAGACGTTGCCCATGCTCCGCTTCGGAAAGACCGTTCATGCGGGGCAACCCGTTTAAAGCAAAATGAAGTTTCGCCACGCAACCGTTGGTCCGGGTCATGTGAATACGGTGCGCGAACATGGCATCAAGTTCCGGTGTGCCGACAAGCTCCAGGAATGTGGTCTTTGCATCGGCGTTGGAGATCACAATGTCCGCCATTCGTTCTTCACCCGATTGCAATTGAACGCCGCTTGCCTTGCCATCTGTAACAATTATCCGCTGAACCCTGGCACCGGTCTGGATATCAACGCCAGCCCTTAACGCAGCGTTGACGAGAACGGCTGCGATATTAGCTTCGCCACCAACTGGCAAGGTATGGGGTCCGTAGCTTTCTCCCCTCAGCCGGTTGAGATAGGTCAACACGGTCGTTGGTGTGCGCGGACCCATAAAATGACCGATGACCGCATCTGCGGCGATAGCGCCTTTCAGTTGCGGGTCATCAATCGTTTCGTTCAGAACATCATAGATATTGATGCCACCCACCCGCAGGAACTCACTCATTGAAGCGGCACCGAGACCAAAACGTAATGACCAGCCCAACTTGCCGAGCGTGAACATGTCCTTGCGGTCCATGTCCTTGAGCCGCGGTGGTTTGTTCATGGTCAACGGCTCCATCGCCCTGGCATATGCGATAAATTCCGCCTTGAAGGCCGTATAGGCGGTTGCATCTTCGGAGGAAAGTCCGCTGCCTGTCACGGTATTCGTATCCAGGGTCAAGTGTCGCCCATCGCGACCTAGTGAAATGGTGTTGATGGCCTTGCCTTGCACCAGGCCTGCACCCGCCAGATCAAGATCTTTGATGATCGTCGGGTTGAGGGGATAGAGGACATGGGCCAGGCCCGAAACCTGGTAGCCTTCGGTGAATTGATAGGCCGATGCACCACCACCTGCTGTTTCACGCGCTTCCAATACCTGTACGCGAAAGCCGGCTTTGGCCAGATAGGTGGCGCATACCAGGCCGTTATGCCCGCCGCCAACGACAAGTACGGATTTGGAGTTAGCTTTAGTCATCGCTAAAATCCTCCGGCACCAGGTTTTTCCGACCCAGATCGAGCAGAATCTCACGCGCTGCATTGGCGCCCGGGGCACCCATTACACCGCCGCCCGGATGGGTGGATGATCCGCATATATACATGTTTTTTACCGGTCCGCGATATTGCGCATAACCGGGGAACGGGCGGTTGAACATCAGCTGATCAAGGGTCAGCTCACCCTGGAAGATATTACCTTCCGTGAGGCCGACCTCGGCTTCAATTTCGCGTGGTGTACGAATTTCTGCATGCAGGATCAAATCCTTGAAGTTGGGACTGTATTGGGCAATCTGGTCAATCACGGTGGCGCCGAATGCATCACGCTTGGCATCGGTCCAGCCACCTTCAACTTCAACCGGACAATATTGGACGAAGACGCTCATCATATGCTTGCCGGCCGGTGCCATTGTCGGGTCATACTGGGTCGGGATAAGCAAATCCACGTAGGGGTCCCGCGACCATTGATCGTCTTTCCAATCATCGTAGGCTCGCTCGAGTCGTTCCAGCGTGTCCGAAAAATGCATATGTCCAAGGGTGAGCGGAGAGCCCTTTTCGAGTGCGGGGAATTCCGGCATACCGTCAAGTGCGATGTTGACCTTGCCGGATGAACCGCGGATTTTGAAATTCTTTGCCCGCCTGATCAAATCATCCGGCAGGTCATTCGGGTTCATGATGCCGAGGAATGTGCGCTTGGCATCAAGGTTCGAGACCACGACCCTGGCGTTCACCTCTTCACCCTGAGGCGAGCACAACCCCCGTTGCCTTGCGACCGTTTACTTTGATTTCCTTTACTTCAGCATCGGTTCGAACTTCGCCACCAAAAGACTGGAATGCTGAGGCTATCGATTTTGCCAAGGCCCCCATACCGCCGCGTGCAAATCCCCCATGAGCCGGCATTGCCGTCAACATCACCCATGGCGTGGTGCAGCAATACATAAGCTGTGCCCGGTGAATAGACCCCAAGACCGGTCCCGATGATACTGCCACCCGAGAAATGGGCGAGGATGACATCGCTTTCGAAGTATTCCTGCAGGTACTCGGCAATCGACATGGTGAAGAAGCGAATGAATTCGTAAATCTGGCTTTCGCTCAAGCTATAGAAGCTTTTCAAAAGAGCGGCAAACTCCATCATGTCACGCCACTTGAACGAAGTCGGATTAGCCGGGGTGCGCAACATGAACCCGCGGATCAGACGACACCATTTCATCAGGTCGGCCTCAAAGCGAATATTGGCATCGGCATCGCGCTTTGAATGACGGGCAATCTCACGACGCCGGACCGCTGGCTGGTGATAATTGCCGTAATAATCACCGTTTTGCTTGAACGTGCAGCCACCCTGGAGAGGCACCACCTCGAGGCCATGGCGGCCAAGGTCCAGCGCCTGGTATATCTCCGGTCGAAACAGGCTGCACACGTAGGAACTGTTGGAGTATTTCCAACCCTCATGTAGCTCGCGGGTGGCGGTTGCCCCACCGATATAGTCATTCTTTTCCAGCACCAGGACATCGAGCCCGGCCTTTGCGAGAAAGGCTGCGTTGGTGAGTCCGTTGTGGCCGGCACCAATTACAATGGCATCATAGTTTTTCATATCGCCCCGCCCCTTGTCTGGGTCTGTCCCATTACTTCGCTTTCATCCTGAAGCTCATCCCGCCAATCTGAAAGATTGGCATCAATAACAGCAAACCCCCCAATCCACAAAAGGATATCCCATGTGTAGACATAGTAGCCATAAAACGACCAGTAGAAAGCCGTACCGGCAATAATGACGTAGACAACATGCTGAAGACGGTTCGCGGCACGGATCCAGGGGGATGAGTAAATACCCTTGTTTTGCAGCAACATTACAAAGGTGAGCAGCAGAGAAACCGTTAACCAGCCGGCTACCTCGATAACATCAACCCACGCGTGCCCTACCGCCATCCGGTACCCGGAAGGATCCGAAACGACAGGTTCCCCGACAAATCGATAAATTTCGCCACCGGTACTCAGAGTTGCACAATTACCGGCTTCGATCAGTTCATACAGCAAGTTTCGGACAAAATAGAGATCCTCTCCAACCAGTGCACAAAGACTGCCAATATCAGTAAGAACGGTCGCATTTCCAAGATCGATTATAGTGATGATAAAGGCATAAAGTGTATGGCAGAGCACGCCATAACAAAGCACCCGTACGACTTGCATCAGCCAGTAAAAGGGCCCGAGCTTTGTTTCATCCTCAATCCAATAGGTCTCAACTTCCAGAACAAAAATTATGAAAAACCAACCAAGTTCATCAAATGTGGTCGCGTAAGCGCTGGTTATTTCAAGAAGTGTTGCCCCCAGGCAGAAGCGTGCTTTGTGCTGCACGGTGGTCATCAAACAGGTAGTACCCAAAGTTGAGAATCAAAAGTGTATAGATGATCCACTTCAGAGTTTGTTGATGCCTCCCCAGAAACTGGAATGAAGCACTCAGAATGCCCGTCTCCTTTGAATTCAAATCGTATTCTCTCCTTAATGACTCACATGTGCGGCGTGACACTAGCCTGGAATTGCCCACGTGTCTTCTGTGCGCATAGGCGCAGAATAATCCTGTAGTGCCTGCTCAAAATCTGCGATCAGATCATCAACCGACTCGATGCCACTTGACTGATATACTGCCTGAACCCACCCGTAAGAGCGAACAACCATGGCTAACAAATATTTCTTCCCGTCCATCGAACCATTTGAGGCCGGTATACTGGATGTGGGCGACCCACATGAGCTGTACTGGGAACAGTGTGGCAATCCGAATGGTGATCCGGTGATTTTTCTGCACGGTGGACCCGGTGCCGGATGTTCGGAACAGGACCGTTGTTTTTTCGATCCACAGCATTTTCGTATAGTGTTGCTCGATCAGCGCGGCAGCGGACGTTCGCAACCGGTGGGTGATCTGACTGACAACACCATGGCGCACACCGCACGCGATATCGAGCTGCTGCGTGAGAAACTTGGTATAGACAGCTGGCATGTCTTCGGTGGTTCCTACGGCAGCACCATATCGCTTTACTATTCTCAGGAGTTTCCGGAGCGCTGCAAAAGCCTCCTGTTACGTGGTATCTGGCTGTTGCGGGAAGAGGAAATCGAGTGGTGGCTTTACGGACTGCGCATGATCCAGCCTGAGCTATGGAATGAATTTTCCGGTTTCATCCCCAAAGCTGAACGGGATGACCTGCTCGAAGCCTACTGGCAACGCCTGACCGGTGAAGACAGGGATCTGGCGTTGCAGGCAGCTAAACACTGGGCGCTTTATGAAATCACCTGCTGCACCCTGTTGCCCAATGATGAGTTTATGGATCATTTCGCAGAGCCGGATGTTGCCTGGGCGGTCGCAAGGCTTGAAGCGCACTATTTTCGTAACGTCAAGCCGCAACCCGACACGCTTTTGCTGGACCGGGTAGATGGTATTCGCCATATTCCCGCGTTTGCGGTACACGGCCGTTACGATATCGTCTGCTCGGTCAAAAACCTCATTGACCTGGCCAGTGTCTGGCCTGAGCTGGACACCGTCATATCACCGGACTCAGGTCACTCATCGCACGAACCAGGTATTACCAAGGAGCTTGTGGCTGCAACCAATCGCATTGTGAAGACAGGAAGCCCTTTATTGACGTGAAGGCAAATTCGGGCAAATATGACTGCCGGCACGTAGTCACATAGCAGGATAAATATGGATCTGTTTACCGTAACGATAGGCGTCAGTATCTTGGTTTACATTGTGATTGGCAGTTATGCCGGGCGCAGCGTAAAAGAGTTGGACGATTATTTTGTTGCCGGACGGCGGGCACCTACACTCTTGATCCTGGGGACCCTGGTCGCCAGTGTGATGAGTACATCCATTTTCATGGGCGAGGCCGCGTTTACCTACGATGGCCAGTTTGGCGCCTATCTGCTCTTTCCCGGTATTGCCGTAACCGGATACATGCTTGGCGCACTGTTTTTTGGAGTCTATATACGGCGCAGTCGTGCGCCGACCGTGGCCGACTATTTCGGGCACCGCTTTCAGAGCCGCCGTTTGCAACAGTTTGCCGGGTTCACCATTATTCTGGGCCTGGGTGGCTACCTGCTGATCGTGACGCAAGGGCGCGGCTCTTCTGCTGGCCGACCTCACAGGTTTGTCATTTGTCACCAGCTTGCTCGTCGCCTGGTTCAGCTACACGCTTTTCACGATGTATGCCGGGTCCAGGGGCGTAATTATCACCGACACGATGATGTTCCTGCTGTTCATGACCGCGACGGTTCTTTTTGTTGGATATATCGTAGATGGCTTCGGCGGCATCAGTGCGGCGGTCACAGATATGGCGCGCCTGGAAAGCAAGGCGGGTATCGCCTCCTGGACGGGTATTATTGGTGAGGGCACCGATTGGCCAACACCGCTGGATTACGTGATCTGGGCGGTGGTCATGGATATTGCATGGGCCTTTGTATACGCCGTAGGTCCCTGGCAGGCCAGCCGTCACTTGATGGCGCGTGACGAACATGTCGTATTGCGTGCTGCCATTCTGGCCTGCTTCTGCGTGATTGTTCTGCAAATGATGGTCTACGGTATCGGTGGTCTTATGAACTTGGCAAAGACGGATATCACGCCGTCTGAAACCGTCCTGATATGGGCCGCAAAATCGATGGTGCCGGAATTACTCGGTGCTTTCCTGGTGGCGGGCATCGTGGCTGCAGCCTTGTCGTCGGCGTCCACGTTTTTGTCACTGGTGGGATTCAGTATCAGCAACGATATGGGCAGCAAACCGCTTGCGCTTACTGTGAACACAACACGCAAGATCATGCTGATCACGAGTCTGATTGCGCTGGTTTGTTGCTACTTTTTCCCACCCAACATTTTCTGGTTCATGTTGTTCATCGGAACCGTTTTCGCTTCCAGTTGGGGCCCCGTGGGCCTGATGAGCGTTTGGAGCAAACGCATCACAAAGGATGCGGCCTTCTGGGGTATGGTCTCGGGGTTCTTCATGAATGTAATACCGGCAACTATCGACTATCTCGGCATTTATGACATGCCGGAATATTATCCCGTCGTTATCGGTGCGGTGGTAAGCGTTGTGGTTATTTTTGCCATTTCAGCACGTGGCACGCTCAGCCGCGAAGAAAAGATCTACCGTATGCGTCTGCACCAGACACCGCTATGCGATATCGACCGGGCAAAGACAATAAAAACCTTGCTGGCACCGCTTGGCCTGATCATTTACGGCACCGCGATGCCTTTTTGGTTGCTGAACTATTACGTGATCCCTTACCAGGTTGGAACCGGTGAGATTCTCCCCGATGGGTCGGTCAACTGGGCGACAGGTGAGGCACTGATTATATTGACAGTTTTTATCTTGCATGTGCCACTTGCACTGATGGCCATGAAAGTGATTTGGGGCCGCTATAATCCACAAACCAAACGTAATCAGAAAATACTGTCTCGCGCGCACTTGAAGGAAAGTACTGCAAAACGATAAAGGGCTATCTTCCCAAGTCAGGGCTCGTATATATCACCCATTCCGGGTCGGCTCCATTGGCTGACGTGTAGGGCGGGATGCTCCGGGAAGTAGTCTTTATCTATACTCCTTCGCAGGTTTGCTGGTCTCCCGGCAACATTGAATAACGAGGGTATGGTTATGCTTACCGATTATGAAATTGCCAAACAGGCCAGCACAAGGCCGATCAAGGAAATTGCTGCAAAACTTGGTGTAGATGACGAAGATTTGATGCCCTATGGCAATGAAATCACCAAGGTCAATCTGAGTGCGCTGGACAGGCCTCGCAAACGTAGCGGTAAATCCCACCTGGTGCTGGTCTCGGCCATCACACCAACGGCTGCCGGTGAAGGTAAAACCACCACGTCCATCGGCCTGGCACAGGCTATGGACAGCCTGGGTGAGTCCGTTTGCCTGGCACTGCGTGAGCCATCTTTGGGTCCCTGTCTTGGTATCAAGGGCGGTGCAACCGGGGGCGGTTATGCCCAGATTGTTCCAGTGGATCGAATCAACCTGCATTTCACCGGTGATTTCCACGCCATCACGACGGTCAATAACCTGATATCCGCCAGTATCGATAACCACATTTTTCAGGGTAATGAACTGAAACTGGATCCACGCCAGATTGTCTGGCGGCGGGTGATGGATATGAACGACCGCAGCCTGCGTAATATTGTCATCGGCCTGGGTGGCAGGATGCAGGGCATTCCGCGTGAAGGGTGGTTTTGATATAACCGCAGCTTCAGAAATCATGGCCATATTCTGCCTGGCCAATGATGTGGACGACCTGCGTGCAAGGCTGGACAACATCCTGGTGGGAACCACCTGGAAGGGTGATCCGGTTTATTTAAAGGCATTGAATATTACCGGTGCCATGATGGCCCTGTTGCGGGATGCGATACACCCGAACCTGGTACAGACACTGGAAGGCACACCCGCTTTTATGCACGGTGGCCCCTTCGCAAATATTGCACACGGTTGTAACAGTGTGTTTGCCACCCGCATGGCGATGCACTATGCAGACTGGACGGTGACCGAGGCCGGTTTTGGTTTTGACCTGGGTGCGGAGAAGTTTTTCCATATCAAGTGCCGTTCTGCCGGTCTGGATCCTGATGCTGTGGTGGTGGTGGCCACGGTCAGGGCCCTGAAGTTGCATGGTGGCAAAGCCAAGGACACACTCAATCAACCCGATGTGGAAGCGGTACGGGCCGGTCTTGAGAACCTCGAAAAGCATATCGAGAGTGTGGCTCATTTCTGTAAACACCCGGTGGTTGCACTGAACCGTTTTGTCGATGATACCGACGAGGAGATCGCTGTTGTTCGTGAAAGGGTTGCAGAACTTGGGGTCTCATTTGCAGAATCCCGTCATTTTACCGAGGGTGGTAAAGGTGCGCAGGACCTGGCCCGGGCGGTGATGGCATCGGTTGATAAACAGAAGCCCTTTTGTCCCTTGTATCAGCTCGAAGATACCTTGTATGAAAAAGTTCTGAAGGTTTGTCAGACAATGTACGGCGCGAGCGATGTAGCTTTCAGCAAGGAAGCCGAGAAAGACCTCAAGATGATCAGGCATCTTGGTTTGAGCAAGCTCCCGATCTGTATTGCCAAGGCACCCAGTTCACTCTCGGATGACCCGACATTGCATGGCCGTCCACGTGATTTCCAGGTAACGGTCAGAAACATTCAGGTCAGTGCAGGCGCCGGTTTCCTGGTTATCCTGACCGGTAATATCATGCGCATGCCGGGCCTGCCCAAACGACCGAAAGCAGAACTGGTAGAATTATTGCCGGATGGAACTGTGATTGGAGTAGGCTAAAGAAGGTGACGGAAAAGCGCGGACATATATGGACGCCTCCCCTGATTCAAGCGTTATTTCGGGCTTTTTAGGCTCGGATCGGTCTTCTCAGGGTGAATAATCGCTAATTTCATCGCCCTCCCTACTCTCGCAGGAGTTGGCTGTGAATATTATGGTGACGATTATTAAGGCACTCTTAAACATAACGCCTAAATAACAGGCTTAAAATAGTTTGTTAAAATTTTGAGGGACGAAAAACAACAAACTGTTTTAAGTCCTTGTTTATTTTCTTGTTAGGCATATTGGCGTTTAACAGCAAGAGTTAAAACTAAACAGAATACTACAAGTGCAATGTTTATCGATGCTCGAATCAGCCAACCATGCTCTTGGTATGAAATACCAAATTTCTTTGTAGCTAAAACTATTAAACTCATTAAGGAAAACCATGGTGTAAAGAAGAACGTAAACTCCCACTTTACCAAAGTGATAGCCAAATCGTGTAAAGCACCACTAACAGCGAAAGTCATTATAATTGCTAGCCATATCGGAAACAGTTGACTCAATGGCTTCATTATTTTTCGAGAAAGATAATAACCCCATATTGGATTCCAGTATTGCCAAAACAAATTGAACGAACTCGCTCCTAGCGAACGTTTGAGCATATTACTCATCGAGCCAGGTGCGCCAAGAGCTACTCCATTACGCTTTTTTACATACTCTGATAGTGAAATAGTTCTGTGCATGATTACCTTGAATATACACTTCGTTTTCATCACTATGCGATGAAAACTGAGAAGTCTTATGTATTTTGGGTTAGGAGCCTAGTTCAATTCCATAAAAAAGGAATCATTGGGTTTGATAAAACCAGACACTGTCTGTCAGGATTTAATACAGGTTAAGTGAGGGGTCGGAGTCAAGTGCCAGAGTCAGACTCTGGCACTTGACTCCGACCCCAAGCCTGCAGTTATCCGTAAATTTCTTTTTGCGACGCCAGCAAGGTATTATGTAATAAGGCTGCGATGGTCATTGGGCCGACACCACCCGGTACCGGGGTAATAAAACTGGCTTTTGGTTCCACCTCGTCGTATTTCACATCACCTTTTAAGGCATATCCCCTGGGTTTTGTCTCATCAGGAACGCGGCTGATACCCACGTCGATGACTACCACCCCTTCGTTCACCATATCGCCGGTCAAAAACTCAGGAATACCCAATGCGGCGATAACAATATCGGCCTGCAATGTAAATTCTTTAATGTTCGGGGTCCTTGAATGGCAAACTGTTACGGTGCAGTTTCCAGGCTTGGATTTCCTGGATAAAAGGATACTCATGGGTGTTCCGACAATATCGCTTCTGCCGATTATCACGCAATGTTTGCCTTCCGTCTCGATCCCGTATCTTTCCAGTAACTGCATGATGCCATATGGTGTGGCCGCTACGTAGGCAGGTAGCCCCTTGACCATTCTGCCAACATTGACGGGGTGAAATCCGTCTACATCTTTTTCAGGCAGAATTCGTTCGGTAATTTTCCTGGTGGAAATGTGTGCTGGAAGTGGTAATTGAACAATGTAACCGTCAATGTCAGGGTCTTCATTCAGCTCGTCAACGACTTTCAGTAATTCCTCTTCACTCATATCTGCATCAAATTCTCTCAGGGTAGAATTGAAGCCGACATATTCACAGGCCTTCACTTTGCCACCGACATAGGCCTGGCTGGCACCGTCATCTCCGACCAGAATAGCTGCAAGATGCGGTATTTTACCGCCATTTTCGCGGATTTTTGTTACTTTTACTGCGATTTCGTCTTTTACTTCCTGGGCGGTTGTAACGCCGTTAATGATCGTTGCCATAATTTAGTTCCAACTAGTGATATTAAATAATGTGGTGCATTTCACCACTCCCGTTACTTCCTTTCAAGCGCTTTCCATATCTGCTTGCAGCCACTCTATAAACGCTCTGACCGGTGGGCGGTGCAGCGTATCTTTACGGCACACAAGCCCCCACTCCCCCAAACCTTCAGCGTAGTGCGCTACAGGTTGAATCAAGCGACCTGCTTTCAGATCCTTGTCCGCAAATGGTCCGTTGACCAAAGCGATTCCCTCTCCATCCATTGCCATTTCCAGGGCGATAACGGTACTGTCGACGCTGATTGAATGGCTGGTTTCTATTTTGCCCAGGCCTGCCGAAGCGAACCAGTCCTGCCAGTGCCATGCCTCCGAGGTGATGGTCAGTAGCGGATATTCCAACAAATCCTCCGGCTTGAGTTTCCCCCGGTTTTTGCCTATTAAGCCGGGACTACAGACCGGAAACAGTTTTGGCTGTATCAGCGGCACCCAGTGCAGGTGTTCAGCGGGTGGTGTTCGGCAAAATATCATTCCGACATCGGCATTAACCTCGTCGAAATCCTGCTCGTGGATACTGGAAATAAGCTGCAACTGAAGCTCCGGATTGAGCGCCCTGAAGCGGGGTAATCGCTGGGACAGCCAACGAAGTGATACCGAAATATAGGTCTGAATGCGCAGTGTGGATTGACTGGTGCTGCGTCGTACTGCTTCACTGCCGCTAATCAGCATTTCCAGTGCTTCGCGAGCAACCGGGTAAAAACGTTCCCCCTCGGGAGTCAGCACTGCCTGACGCCCCTTCCGGATAAATAATTTGACGCCGAGATTCTTTTCCAGTGACTTGATCTGATGGCTGATGGCCGGGTGCGTCAGGCTCAATTCCCTGGCAGCTTTGCGGTAACTGCGCAACCTGGCGGTACTCTCAAAGCCCCGCAAAGCCTTTAAAGGAGGTAGTTTGGTAAAATCTAACGATGTCGCCATGACAGTAATCACCCTGGTAACAGATTGTCTGAATTAAAACTTATTGGTAATAAATGTTACCAGTTAAAAAATAAATATCAATTGTGATAATGCTAATTAGTGAGAGAATATATACCCTAACCGATATCGATGTAGATTTAAACACGCATTTCTAATGGAAACAAATTTTTAACGGAAGAACCACTATGACAGATAAAAGAAAACTCCCATCCAGTGCCCGGGTCGTCATTATTGGCGGTGGTATTGTCGGTTGTTCCATTGCCTATCACCTGGCAAAACGCGGCGTTAGCGATGTGGTGCTGCTGGAGCGCAAGCAACTGACCTGTGGCACCACCTGGCATGCGGCTGGTCTTGTCAGCATGCTTTGGCCCACCCCTTATCTGACCAAACTGGCTGAGTACACTCATGAGCTTTACGCCTCCCTTGAAGAGGAAACCGGGCAAGCTACAGGTTACGGACGAATTGGAAGTCTCTCCGTCGCCCGAACGCCGGAAAGACTGGAAGAATTACGCCGTACCTCCTCCATGGCCAGTGTTTTTGGGGTTGAGTCCGAGATGATCGATAACGAACGCCTTGCCGAGTTTTACCCGGGCATTAATCTGGAAGGCATTTTGGGTACGCTTTACATCAAAAAAGATGGCCAGACCAATGCGATAGATACCACCATGGCCCTGACCAAGGGGGCCCGCATGTACGGCGCCAGGGTGCTTGAAAATATCAAGGTGGAAGAAATCCTGGTAGAGGGTGGCCAGGTGGTGGGTGTAAAAACCGAACAGGGTTCAATAAGCGCAGACAAGGTGGTGTTGGCCGGAGGGCTCTGGTCACGGGATGTCGCCGCGAAAATTGGTGTCGATCTGCCGCTCTATGCCTGTGAGCATTATTACGTGGTTACCGAGGATATGGAAGGTATGACCAAACGTCCGGTGCTACGGGATTTCGATAAGGGTGTCTACTTCAAGGAAGACACCAGCAAGATACTGATGGGCTGGTTTGAACACAATGCTGTCGGCTGCTCCATGGATCGCATCGGCGAGGATTTCGCCTTTGACGAATTCCCCTGCGACCTTGAGCATATGGAGGAATACCTGCTGAGTGGTATGGAAACCTTGCCTGCGCTTGAAGAGACGGGAATTCGCCTGTTCTTTAACGGCCCTGAGAGCTTTACTCCCGATAACCTGCATCTGTTGGGACCAACACCCGAAGTAGAAAATTTCTACGTGGCCTGTGGCATGAATTCCAAAGGTCTTGCCGCTGGGGGTGGTATTGGTAAAGTGATGGCAGATTGGGTCATGGATGGTTATCCACCGGGTGATATCTGGGATTGTGACGTTCGTCGTCATAATCCGGTGCAACGTGAACAGAGTTATGTCGAGGCACGTATTCCCGAGGCCCTGGGTCACACCTATGCCATGCATTGGCCTTTCTATCAGTACAAAACCGCCCGCAACCGTATTCAATCACCCCTGCACCAGGTGCTCGAACAGCAGGGCGCCTGTTTTGGCGAAGTGGCCGGGTACGAGCGTCCCAACTGGTTTGCCCAGGGTGGTGCCAGGGCCGAATACGAATATAGCTATAAACGCCAGAACTGGTTTGAGTTTTATGCCGAAGAGCATATGGCGATGCGAACGAACGTGGGTATCTACGATATTTCCTCATTTGGTAAGTTTGAGATTACAGGGCGTGATGCAGAAAAAGCACTGCAGTGGATCTGTGCCGGGGATGTTGCTGTGGAGCCTGGCAACCTTGTTTATACCCAGTGGCTGAACGAGCGGGGTGGAATTGAATCCGATTTGACCGTTTCGCGGACTGATCAGAATCGCTTTATGGTGACCACTGCAATTGGTTCTTTATATAAGGACTGGTGGCATTTGAAAAAACACCTGCAAGGTGATGTGCAAGTGCGCGATATTACACTCGACTACGCCTGTCTGGCCTTGCAGGGTCCCAATGCACGAGCCGTGTTGGAAAAGTTGGCCGATACCGATGTCAGCGCCGAAGGCTTTGCTTTTGGTAGCGGGCGATATGCCAGGGTTGCCGGTGTAATGGTCTGGTTACAGCGTCTTTCCTATGTGGGTGAACTGGGTTGGGAACTCTTTGTGCCTGCTGATGAAACAACCGTGGTCTTTGCTGAATTGCAACGCGCCGGTGCAGAATTTGGTCTTCGCAACGTTGGTCTACACGCGGTTAACAGCCTGCGGTTGGAAAAAGGCTTCCGTCACTGGGGTCACGATATTGGCTCTGAGGATAACCTGATCCAGGCCGGACTCAGTTTTGCGGCCAAGCCCGATGCTGGCGACTTCATTGGCCGTGAGGCCTTTGTGCAACAGAAAGCTGCGGGCTTGCCCGACCGGCGGCTTGTGCAATTTAAACTGGATGATCCGGAACCATTGCTTTACCACAATGAACCGATTGTCATGGACGGGCAGATTGTGGGTTACCTCACCTCTGGTATGTACGGTCATAGTGTGGGGTCGGCTATCGGAATGGGTTATGTCGTAGCGCCCGGTTTAAATGCAGACCGTCTAAAGGAAGCAGCGTTTGAGATCGAAATTGCCAAGCAGCGCTTCAGTGCGCAGGCCTCCTTGAGAGCGCTGTATGATCCTTCATCAAGTCGTATGAGAGGCTAGGTTTTCCTTATGAAAAATAAACCCTCATTTATCCTGACAGTATCCTGTCCGGGCCGCAGCGGTATTGTTGCTGCGATTGGTAATTTCCTGGCAGATCGTGCCTGTTTTATTAAAGAATTACACCAGTACGATGACCTGGATTCCAACAGGTTTTTTTGCACAATTGAATTTTTCTTTGAAGGTGACCAGAAGCCTCTCGTTGAGCAGTTACGTGCAGCTTTTGAGATGACGGCATTGGGTTTTGATATGCAATGGGCTATCCATGATGCAGCTCAGCCGACGAAGGTGCTGATCATGGTGTCGAAATATGATCACTGCCTGCGTGATCTACTTTATCGTCGCTCTACGGGCGAGCTGAATATTGACATAACGGCTGTAGTTTCCAATCACGAGGACCTGAAAATACTGGCCGACCAGGCGGGTGTGCCCTTTATCCACCTGCCGATGACCAGGGAAACCAAACCTGAGCAGGAAGCGCGACTGCTTGAGATCGTCAAGGATACCGGAACCGAATTGGTGGTTCTGGCACGTTACATGCAGATATTATCCAATAATCTTTGTAAGCAATTGGCCGGTCGTTGTATCAACATTCACCATTCATTCCTGCCCGGCTTCAAGGGGGCCAGACCTTATCATCAGGCTTATGAGCGGGGTGTTAAACTGATCGGGGCCACGGCACATTATGTTACCGCCGATCTTGATGAAGGACCGATTATCGAGCAGATGGTCGAGCGGGTTAACCATTCACATGATTCAGAACACCTGACCCTGGTGGGGCGTGATACAGAGGCCCAAACCCTGGCACGTGCTGTGAAAAACCATGTGCGTCACCGCGTATTCCTGAATGGTTTACGTACCGTTGTTTTCTAAAGACCCAGTAGTTATTCAGAAGATACTCGCTCACCTGGATGACAATGCAAATTCTGCGGCAACAGGACTGTTACCGGATTGCCGGTCCCCACCGAGCCCGCCAATGGACTTAACCGTAGAATTGGGTGTAACCAATAACAGCAACAAGAATTACACACTCAACAGCGATTTTGATATCGATATCCAAACCGATGCTGAGTGGGATTATTCCAGGGGCACGCCGCGGAAATTTACGATCGGCAGCACAAACCTTAACGGCGGAAATCATCGTGTCAACATTCACACGACCAACGGCAATGTGACTATCAAAAAAAGTAATTAGTCGCACTTTGTAATACGCACCTTGTAATAAAAGGGCCGGATACATTTAGTTGAATGTATCCGGCCCTCTCTATTAAGTAAATCTACTCAATTCCCAGATACTTCTGCGCTTGCCAAGCGCTGTCACTTAGCTTTTATCAAGCAAGTCATCCCCGTAAGCATCGCCAAAATGTCGCAAGTTATTGCGGGCAATAGCGCACGCTTAACTACCTCGTGCAAAAAAAAACAAGCATTTTGGACAATACTAAAGATAAGGGTGAATAGTTTTCATCGCTCACTTAAATATCAATATGGCGCAAAGGAGCACTGGATGGACATTAAACTTAACCAGGAACAAGGTGTTCAAGTGATGAGCCTGATCGGAATTTTTGATACCGCCAGTGCCGTGGAAGCGGAGCCTGAGTTTATTAAACAGGTTGGAGATGGCAGCGGAAAATTCCTTGTCGATTTTTCTGACGTGCCATTTATAGCCAGTACAGGTTTGAGAATATTGCTGAAAATGGCCCAGGCCATCAAGGCGGGAGGCGGGGTTTTGTACCTTTGCTCACTCAATAATATTGTTCGTGAGGTTTTTGAGATTTCCGGATTTGACAATATTTTTAATGTGTCGGATAGAAAGGAACATGTCTTTGAGACTCTGCGCAATTAACCCTGTCAGTTTCAGAATACCTCCACTTTCGCAGGCAAATAGAAGTTGCCAGATTTTTCGCTTGAAACACTATTTAAAATTGTCGGTGTGTCAGGGTATTGCCGGGTTATTACTACTGCTGGCCAGTTGGCCGGCAGGTGCGCAAGAGCCATTCCTGACGGAGTCTGAGCAAGCGTGGATTGAAGGTCATCAACTTATTAAAGTAGGTGGCGAGTTTGACTGGGGCCCTTTTGATTTTGTAAATGAACAGGGTAAGTATTCCGGAATCGCAAATGACTACCTGGAACTCATATCAAGTAAAACGGGATTGAAATTTAAAGTTGAACCTGACTCTTGGGACAAGCTGATCCGAAAGATAGACAACGGTGAAATTGATCTTTTACCCGCAGTTTATTACAGCGAGGAGCGTGGAAAATCCTACAACTTTTCGAAGAAGTATCACCAGGTTACAGAATACTTTTTTGCACGGAAAGGTACCGGCATTATTTCAAAAGCAGACCTGCCGGGAAAGAGTGTAGCTATCGTACGTGGTTTCGCCTCTAGCGATACCCTCCGTCAGTTCTATCCGGACCTGGAAATCCTTGAGTTTGGATCGGTCGATGAAGCGATAGACGCAGTTGTTACAAACAAGGCGGACTTACTGTTCGACGCACTCGCTACGCTCTCCTTCACCCTGCGGAAAAAGTCGATCACGATTATTCGCCCGGTCTTTGCTCTTGATGGCAACAAATCGTTCGATTTGTTCATGGCAAGCCGAAAAGACATGCCCGAACTGGCAAGTATCATTTCCAGGGTGCTGGACAATACAAGCGAAGAAGAAAAGCAGGCCATCCTTAAAAAATGGCTGGGCCTTGAACTGGCCGCTCCTGTTGCTGTTGATACAGTGACTGCGAACCAGTTGGCTAAAATTCTGGTCGTGATTTTTGCCGTAGTTCTTGGACTTGTGCTTGCCTACATCCTGTTCCGAATCCGGCGGCATCAGGGTGAGAAAAAATCCGTGCTTGTGCTTGTCATCCTGATGCTGCTGGCGAGTATCGTCGGTGAGCTACTCATGCTGAAACTGTACAGTGAAAACAGCGAAAAAAGTTTCCAGACCAAGCAACGCCGTAGCGAATCACTTCAATTGGTTGACATGTTGCGTCAGAGCTCAGATGACCTGACGAGAATGGCCCGCTCCTATGTTACGACCGGTGATGAGAGGTTCTACGGGTATTTCAACCGCATCCTGGCCATCCGCAGTGGCGAGGCACCCCGACCGCTCAATTACCAACGGGTTTACTGGGATCATGTAACGGCCAGCGGCAAACTTCCGCGCGCCGATGGCGAGCCCGCTTCATTGAACTCACTCATGGTTGAGCATGGTTTCTCTGAACAGGAACTCAACTACACCAAGAACGCCGAGAATTTATCAAACAATCTCGCCGTTCTTGAAGCAGAGGCTATGAACACCGTAAAGGGCATTCATGCCGAAGCTGATGGCTTGTACTCAAAACAAAACGAGATCGACCGGGAAGCGGCCCGGCAGATTTTGTATGGTGACGAGTACCACCGTTGGAAGGCCCAGATCATGGGCTACATCGACCAGACTGCAAACGCCGTAGATCAACGGACACAACGTCTGCTGGATGCACTTGAACTGAGGCGCCAGGAACTTTCGGTGATCGCCATTTTTCTTGGGATTGCCTGCCTGATCATAGTCGCGGTCGTACTATTGCTCGCAGTTTTGTGGATGCGCCCGGATGATGTGCTGCAAAATCGTGCCGTGCTGTTACGCGACCGGCGTAGCATCATCCGCGAGGCCCTTGCCAAGATCTGGCCGTTGTTCCTGGCGGCAGGACTGGCTGCCGTCTTCAGCAGCGGGTTGATCTGGAGAAACATGCTCTATCTCGAGCTGACTGAGCGGGAGGATATGCATGAAGCATTAAGCTCGGTGCTCGACTCAACCACTGGCGCAATTGAGCAATGGTTCCTGAACCAGGAGCGTAGTGTACGTGTATGGGCGGGACTCATCGGTAAAGAAAAAGTCTTCGAAACACAGGTTGTAGCGGACTTATCCACTCCCGACCTTTCATCTTCGCCTTTCCAGCCGAGCCTGGTGGCGACACTTGAAAATCTGATTGCTGAACAGGATTACGAAGGTTTCTTGGTATTAAGCAAGCGTGGCCAGGTTATCGCGAGTGACCTTGAACCACTCATCGGTTTGCAAAAGAATGGGTTTATCAGCCAGGAGTTTATCGATCAGACATTTGCTGCGCCCAATTACTCCTCGGTGAGGCTCCCACGCCTTTGGCAGAATGAAGTCCACGGCTTAAAAAGCCGGCTCTACATGATGGCAGGTGCTGCTATTGCTGCGGAAGAAGGCGCGCCCGAGTTCGCGCTTGTGTTTTTGATTGATCCGCAAAGAGAGTTTGCCAGTATTTTACAGCGTGGACGGATCGGCATATCGGGTGAAAGCTATGCTTTCAACCGCTCAGGTCAGCTGATCAGTGAAGGCCGCAACGGGCCAGACCTGCTCGACACCAACCTGGTGCAGCAACCCCTTACCCGCATGACAGCCAGCGCGATCGCCGGTCACAGCGACTTTGACCTGGACGGCTATAACAACCATCGGGGTGTGCCGGTTATCGGTATCTGGAGCTGGGTAGAAGAGTTGGGGATGGGCATCGCTACGGAAATAAATCTAAAAGAGGCCAGTGAGTCGACCGCCCAGATAAGACGACAGGCTATAGCCACTGTGATATTTGTGCTCGCTCTGCTGGCTGGTCTGACGGCTGTTTTTGTGCGAAACCGAATCAACATGGCATTGGCGCAGCAGGAACGGGATAAGTCCATAAAGCTTTCCCTGTTAATCGATCGGTCCAGCGCTCACGCAGCGGAATTCGATTCATTTGATGAAGCCCTGCAGTACATCCTCACAAATACCTGTGAAACCATGGGATGGCCATTGGGCCATGTCTATGTCGCCAACGATACCTATGATCGAATGCTGCCCACTGAAACCTGGCATCTGGATGATCCGGAAATGCACAAGGAATTTCAGGACCTGACCATGAAAACCGAATTCTTTATAGGCGAAGGGTTACCGGGGCGAATTGCTGAGAGTGGGCAGCCCGCCTGGATAGAGGATTTAATTGCTGACACGAATTTTCCCCGCAACCAGTTAGCCAATAATCTTGGGCTTTGCAGTGCATTTGGTTTTCCGGTGAAGCTTGGACAGAATACCTGGGCGGTTCTCGAGTTTTTCAGCGAGCAACCTGAAGCCGAAGACCCTGATCTGATGAATATGGCCGTGAATCTCGGTGCTCAACTCAGTAGCGTTCTTGAGCGCAACCGTTTCCAGAAATTCGTGGAAGAGCGTAACCGGGAGATGGAAAGCGTCAGTAGTGTGGTTATGAGGTGGTTGCCTGACACAACGATCAGTTCGATCAATGCCTATGGCCTCAAATTGTTTGGTTTTGACGAAGATGAGCTGATTGGTAAATCCATGTTCGATACCATTCTTCAGGACAAAACCGGCGCTCGTGAAGGTATTGAGAAGATACTGCACGAAATCATACGGAACCCCCAGGAATTTACAGAGATCGAAGGTCTGAATCGAGACAGGGAAAACAATGAATTGTGGATATCCTGGTCGAATAATCCAATCGTTGACCAGCGTGGAAATCTGAAGGAGATCCTGTCCATAGGCCACAACCTCACCGATCGGAAAAGACTGCAGGTGGAGTTAGAGGTTGCTATGAATACCGCCAATGCAGCCACCAAGGCCAAGGGTGATTTCCTGGCCAATATGAGTCACGAAATCCGCACACCCATGAATGCCGTAATAGGCCTCAGTGATCTTTGCCTGAGAACTGAGCTCAGTGGCAAGCAACAGGACTACCTTGTAAAAATACATGGATCAGCGGAGTCCTTGCTGGGCATTATTAACGATATTCTGGATTTTTCAAAAATCGAAGCCGGTGCACTGGATATTGAGAAAATTGAATTCAATATCGACCAGGTCCTGGATAACCTCGCCACCGTCGCCCAGGTAAAAATCCGGGAAAAAGGACTGGAGTTACTCTTTAAACGCGATTTGAATGTCCCGACTGTTTTGTTGGGTGATCCACTCAGGCTGGGCCAGGTACTGATTAACCTGACCAACAATGCGATCAAGTTTACCGAACAAGGTGAGATCCTGGTAGATATTGGTTGTATTGAGAAGGATGATAATCAGGCCGTTCTCGAGTTTTCGGTGAGCGATACCGGCATCGGCATGACCATGGAACAGCAGGGCAAGCTGTTTAAGTCCTTTACCCAGGCAGATACATCCACAACACGTAAGTACGGTGGAACAGGCCTGGGCCTGGCCATTTCAAAACAGCTTGTGGAATTGATGGGCGGTAACATTTCCGCCGAGAGCGAGCTCGATGTAGGTAGTAGATTTTGTTTCAGCGTTACACTCGGCATTGGCCAGGGCGCTAACGATAAATCTTTCAATACGGTTTCCAACCTGCAGAACATGCACGTGATGGTTGTTGATGACAACCCGACGGCGCGCGAGATTCTTGCCACCTATCTTGAGGCATTCACATTCAAGGTTGATAAAGCGGCCAACGCAAATGAAATGTTCCGGTTGTTGGAAGAAACCCATGAGCCCTATGGCCTGATCGTCCTCGACTGGTTGATGCCTGGCATGGAAGGATTGGAAGCCGCGCGCAAGATCAAAACTGAAACCAGGACTGAAGTAGTTCCCCGTATCATCCTGGTATCCGCATTCAGTTCCGGAGATGTTGTTGATAAACCCGGTGGGGAGCATATTGATCAGTTCCTGGCCAAGCCGGTAAGTCCTTCACACCTGTTTGATGCCGTCCTTGCCATATTCAGCGTTGAAACCGATAGATTGATAAAGAGTTCACGTGGCTGGCAATTCGACATGGAAGCATTGGAGCCAGTACGTGGTGCGGTAATTTTGCTGGTTGAAGATAATGAAATTAACCAACAGGTCGCCAGTGAGCTTCTTGAGTTGGCAGGCTTTTTTGTCGATATTGCCAAGCACGGGCAGGAAGCTTTGAACATGTTGGCAGATAAGACTTATGACTGCGTGTTGATGGATGTGCAAATGCCGGTCATGGATGGATTCACAGCCACCAAAAAGATACGTGAGAACCACAACTATGCAGATTTGCCGATATTGGCGATGACGGCAAATGCCACCCTCCAAGAGCGTGAGCGCTCACTGGAGGCAGGCATGAACGATCACATCACCAAGCCCATTCGCCAACAGGTTTTGTTCGAGGCATTGCTCAAATGGATCCCCCATATCAAAAGAGCACTGCCTGAAACAATACGGAATGCGGGTATTATTGAGAATCAACCCGGTTTGCCTGACCTGCCTGGAATCAACACTGCAGAAGGGCTGGAACGCCTGGGCGGCAATGTGAAACCCTATATCAGGCTGCTGCAAAAATTTTCTGAAAACCAGGCGGATGTGATTTCAGATTTGGCCAGGGCGTTGGAATCCGGCAACAACAGGAGAGCGGTTCGACTTGCACATACTCTCAAGGCCGTCAGTGGAAATATTGGAGCCAATGACCTGCAAGAGACAAGTGCACAACTCGAGACTGCAATCATTGATGAGAGCGATGACAGAATTGACTCACTATTTAAAGAAGTCGGCATTGAACTCAATCGTGTCTTTGGGCTGATCAAAGGAATCAGCCGCCAGCAGAAACCCACATCACCGCCGGTGGTAAATCAATTACCACAGAACCTGTTGCAGCAAATTCAAATTCTTTCGGAAAAGCTGGATGAATATGACTCTGAAGCTGAAAAGGTGCTATTTGACATCCTCGATGAGGTTGAGGGAACGCCGGTTCACGGCATGCTGGCGGGAATTAAGAAGAAGATCGCCCAGTATGACCTCGAGGGTGCGGCAGGAGAATTGAAACCCTTGATTAAAAAAATTGAGCAGTTAGGTAAAGACAGTGCCTGATAGTCAGTCAACACAAAACAAATTTACCATTCTTGCGGTTGACGACACACCGGAAAATTTGGATGTGGTCAAAGCCATACTGACACCAAAATACACTGTGAAAGTCGCGATAAGTGGCCCGGTGGCCCTTAAAATTGTAAAAAAACAACCGCCAGATCTGATCTTGTTAGACATCAGAATGCAGGGCATGGACGGTTACGAAGTTTGTCGGGCACTCAAGGCCGACCCGGATTCCCGAGAGATCCCGATTATTTTTCTCACCGCCATGGACCAGATCACAGATGAGGCCTCCGGCTTTGACCTGGGTGCGGCAGATTACATCACCAAACCGGTCAATCCGAGGATTCTCGAGGCGCGTGTTAAAACACACCTGGCGCTCAAGCACAGCATGGACGACCTGCAAAGTGCTTATTCCATCATCAAGAGCCAGAAGGACAGGATGGAAGAGGAGCTGAATATTGGCCGTAACATTCAGATGAGCATGGTCCCGCTGCAATTCCCCGCTTTTCCGGACCGGGATGAATTTGATGTCTTCGCCCTTCTGAAACCGGCCCGTGAGGTCGGTGGAGACTTCTACGATTTCTTCCTGATCAACCAGGATGAGCTATGTCTGGTGGTGGGCGATGTGTCGGGAAAAGGTGTACCCGCAGCATTGTTCATGGCGGTTACCAGGACCATAATCAAGACATGCGCCGCCGATAACAACTCCCCTGCAAGTATCATCATGCGTGTCAATGAAGCCTTACGCGAGGACAACCCTGAATGCATGTTCGTGACCTTGTTTCTGGGTATATGCAATGTCAGTACCGGTGAGTTTATTTACACCAACGCCGGTCACAACCGCCCTTATATCAAGCGCGCCAACGGCAAAACTGAGTGTGTCCATCAATTACACGGGCCCATAGCCGGAGCCGTGAGCAACATTTCATACAAACAGGAAAAACTGAGCCTGCAAAATGGTGACTTGTTATTTATGTTTACCGATGGGGTATCCGAGGCCATGGATATCGACTCAAACCTGTACGGCGACCGGCGGGTCACGGACTGCCTTACTGACATGAATGGCAACGACCCCCGGGTCGCAGTTGACAACATTTTTGCATCTGTAAAAAACTTTGCCGGGGGAGCCCGGCAGTCTGACGACATAACAATGTTGGCCATGCGGTTCGGTCAGGAAACCGGGTCTGTAGAGATTGGCAGTTTCGATTTGAATATTACCAACAAAATGTCTGAGATCGGCAGGGTGATCAGGGCGTTTGAATCGTTTTCAGAAAAATCCGGAATTCCCATACCTATTGCCATGAAATTCAATCTTGTTTTTGATGACTTGCTTAACAATATCGTCTCCTATGCATTTCCAGAGGGTGGTGAGCACGAAATAAAAATTCATGCTGAAAAGTCCGGTGACAGTGTCTTATTAACAGTGGAAGACGATGGCATACCTTTCAATCCTTTCGCGCGATCAGAAGCAGACACGAGCCAGTCACTTGAAGACCGGGAGATCGGTGGTCTGGGTATACACCTGATCAGAAACATCATGGATGAAGCTTCATACAAACGACGAAATGACCAAAATGTAGTCAACCTGATCAAGAAGCTGGAAGACTAAGTTCCGGAATATGGCCTTGACTCTGTCTATTATTAAGGTGAGGTTCTAAACAATGGACGTTTTCTGATATCAAAATCCCGACCAACATTGTCATCAGAGAATTCTCAGACTTCCGTTTAGCGTGGGATAGCCTGATTTTGTTGCTGATTGTTATCAGCTGCATATTTATTCCTTACCAGTATGCGTTTCAACAGGGCACGGCATTGTCCGGCTTTCAGTTCATTTACCTGGTTGATCTTATTTTTCTCATTGATATTGGCCTTAACTTTTTCACGTCATTCCGAAGTCATGGTGTTGAAATCCGCGACCCACATGCGGGCATTTTGCATTACTCGCGTAAATTACTATCCGTCGATCTTCTGGCGAGTCTGCCTCTCGACCTGCTGGTTTGGGTGTTGCTTGGTGACAGTGTTGTGATGGGTGCTTCACTTGTACTGTCTTTGCGTTTACTGAGATTGCTGCGCCTGGTACGGCTGTTTGCGATATTGAGACGCTGGGAAGACTTCAGTTGGAGCAATCCCCATTCCCTGCGGATAGCAAAAACCCTGGTAACAATATTTTTACTGATGCATTGGTTGGCATGTGGCTGGTTCATGACAGCTTATGCGAGCAACTTCCCGGCTGATAGCTGGGTCGTTCGTGGCGGTATAGTGGAGGCAGAACCGATAGGTCAATACATACGTTCGCTTTATTGGGCCATAACCACCATGACAACCGTGGGTTATGGCGATATCACGCCCGCCAGGTCCGTGGAATACATATTTTCTTCCGTGGCCATGCTGTTAGGCGCGTCTCTTTTTGTTTTTATCATCGGTAGCATCGCATCACTACTCAGCGGCGTTCAGGCGGGAAGGAACAGGCACTGGGAGCGAATCGACTCGGTCACCGAATTCCTCCGTCAGAATCAGGTATCAGCGGCCCTGAATTTCAAGGTGCGGAGCTATTATGAGTATATTTGGGATCGCCACCAGGGGTTGGATACGAACTCAATGCTCAATGATCTTCCAAGACCACTGAGATTGGAGATCATGCTGCAGCTGGCCAGCAATATCCTTGAGACTGTGCCCTTGTTCAAATACTGCTCACCGGTGCTGCGTGATAATTTGCTGCTCAGCCTGGAATCCAGAACGTTCATGCCAGACAGCTATATCGCCCGCGAAGGGGAAACCGGCGATGCCATATATTTCATCATCGAAGGGTCGGTGGAAATAGTCTCCCTCGAACAGCAAAAATCCTGGGGCAGTATGAGTGAAGGAGACTATTTCGGTTTTATGTCGCTGGTACTCGGTGAGCGGCGCACGGCCACGACGACAGCACGTGGTTTCTGTGACGTGCTGGTTCTCGGCGCTGATGACTTCAAGCGAATCAAGACCGAGTTTCCGGAATTTAAAGACGTATTGAAGCGCGCTTCAGCAGAGCGCGCCGAAAAAATATCCGAACTTATCCTTAAAGGCGTCGTGTTATAAGAATTACGTACCCGGAATAACGGTCGCCTGCCACGCGACTGCCTGCCAGCTACCGCCACGCTTCAAAAAAATCCCGTATTGAAATAGTTTTTTACTTCCGAGTCATCATCGGGCAATAAAAGCCGGGACATCCAAAACTTTCCCCAATCGAACTGAGCCAATGACGGCTGGGATTAACCACAAACGGGATCGACAAGCACCGCTCTGATTGAAAACGTTGGATTTTGCTTGTTTTGATCTTGGAAAATGCGATTTTGACCATGGACCGGAATATAACCCCGCTTGTTGTTCTTGATCTCCCGGCCACCCCAGTCTACCAGTTCCAGGTAGTCCTTGAGGTCATATGGGATGGCAGTGTCTGCCTTATGGTCAAAAGCCATGAGGCTACCATTGTCTGGCTGGTTGATACGTTCCTGAATAGAGGTGTAATCCGATTGTTCCGGGGTCTTGGCCATAGCTGCACGGATGGGGTTTAAATCCACATAGGCCATACAGGCCAATAATGCACGTTCATCCAACAGTGCCTGGGATTTGAACCTTCCTTCCCAGAACCTGCCGCTGCAGTGATCCTCACGGTTGGCCATCCTGGCAATGGGTTCATTGATACAACGCATAAACCAGGAAAGGTCACACAGTCTTTCACGCCAGGTGGCAAATAACTCTTCAACCCATTGGTATTCAGTACGGGTTAAATCGGCATTGCCAAGATACTGGTGCATCAATAACGGCCCCCTGAAAATCTTCATCCAGCGTTTGGCGACTTCTTCATCCGACCATTCCGCTACCTGTTCAGAATTGATTCTGACCACGATGTGGTAATGGTTGCTCATGATGGCGTAGGCGCATAGATCTACAGCGAATACGGAGCAAAGCAGTTTAATGCGATCGACGATCCATTGACGGCGGTGTTCAAAGTCATAACCGGAGATCGGATCGGAGCCACACAAAAAGGCCCGACGTACACATCGTGAGATGCAATGGTAATACGGTGTGTTGTCAACTGAGACCTGGCGATAGCGTGCTTTGGGCATGTGTAAAAGCTTAAACCACAAGATTGCATATCAGTAGGGCAAAACACCCCGATGTCTTGTAGGATATTCACAGTGATGTGGATGTCTTAGCTTTTTCTTGTGATGTGGATGTCTTAGCTTTTTGTGATGTGGATGTCTTAGCTTTTTCTTGCAGTGATGTGGATGTCTTAGCTTTTGTCTTAGCTTTTGTGATGTGTATGTCTCAGCTTTTGGAAGGAAACCAGTATGAATAAAGAAAAGAAAGTAATCCGTTTTGAACCCCTTGGACCCGCAGATACAGGCATGCCTGCCTTGGATCTGGATCCGGTGGATTTCCAGTCGGAACTACCGGAACAGCATTTACACGTCTATTTTTCTGATGAAAATCTGGGCCTGGAAGCCGGTGTCTGGACCACAACGGATATGCAGGAAGCTTTTGGCCCCTATCCAGGTGATGAATTCATGTGGGTGATCGAAGGTCAGGTTGACATGCTGGATGGCGATGGCGCTGCGACACATGTTAATCAAGGTGAAACCTTCTGTATTCGCAATGGCATCCCTGTCAGCTGGAAACAGACTGGATTTTTGCGCAAATTTTATATGACCTATACCGATCCAGATGCTGAAACACCTGACATTGCTTCTGCTCAAGGTGGAGTTGTGGTGCTCGACCCGGTCAGCTTGCAGGGCGGTCTGATAAAAATGGATTCCACCGATCCTTTTGTAATCAAGGGTGAAGCACCCCTGCAACATGACAGCAATGCATTTACCAACGATGCGGGCAACATGTTCATCGGAATGTGGGATAGCACGGCATTTGAAAGCGAGATGCTGCCTTTCCCGTGTTATGAGTTTGTGCAATTGCTGGAAGGTGAAATAATAATTACCGAGCAGAATGGAACCGTGCATGTATTCGTCGCTGGTGATGCCTTTCTCGTACCTGAAGGAACGGTCTGCAGTTGGAAGACCAACGCTTATGTGAAGAAGTTCTATTGCATGCTGGACACCTCGGAATAACAGTCCCGCGTTGTCGGTGTGATTCGGCGAGATACGGGACAGTCTATGCTTAATGATATCTGTTTAGGAGGCTGTGGAAATGGATGACCTCGAGGCACTCTGGCGCGAACAAGGCATCGTGCAAAAACGTCCGGCGGGTTTCAAACGATGAAGAGCGGGACAACAGCAGATATCTATGTGCTGAAAAATGCCAATGGCCTGGAGGCGACGATCAGTACCTACGGGGGTCGAATCGTAGGTTTGATTGCTCCTGATAAAAACGGCGAGATGGCAGATGTAGTCACGGGTTTTGACACCATTGATGCCTATCTGGACGCCAGCGAGGTCTTTCATGGCGCACTGATCGGACGCGTGGGAAATCGCATTGCCAAGGGGCAATTAACACTCGACGGCACCACCTACTCGCTACCCGTCAATAATGGCCCCAATCAATTGCATGGCGGTGTCGATGGCTTTCATAACCAACTGTGGACAGTGATTGAGGCGACAGGCAACTCGATTGTCCTGTCCTATTTATCAAGGGACGGCGAAATGGGCTTTCCCGGCAACCTGGTTGTCGAAGTCAGTTACACGCTAACGAGCGACAACGAATTTCTGATTACATACAAGGCGACCACCGACAAGACAACGGTGGTGAACCTGACCAGTCACCCGTTCTTTAACCTGGCAGGTGAGGGTAGCGGGACCATTAATGACCATGTCCTGCAGATCAATGCCGACTGCTACACACCGGTTGATTCCACCTTGATCCCGCTGGGTGAAAATGTACCCGTCGAGGACACACCTTTCGATTTCAGAACACCCAAGGCCATTGGCCGTGATCTGCATGAGCAAGATACGAACGAACAACTGAAGAAAGGTACAGGCTATGATCATAATTTTGTCCTGAATCATCCCAGCAATGGCGAGATGTTCCTCGCCGCAACGGTCAGCGACCCGAAAAGTGGCCGGATGATGAAAATCTACACGCAAGAGCCCGGCTTGCAGTTCTATGGCGGCAACTTTTTCGATGGCAGTGACACCGGCAAAAGCGGGGCGCCGTACAAGTTCCGGGAAGCGTTTGCACTGGAGACCCAGCATTTTCCGGATTCACCCAATCAAGCCGAATTCCCGTCGATTACCTTAAGACCCGGAGAAACCTACACGACTAAGACGATCTACAAGTTTTTGGTTAGTCCGTAGATTTCAGAGGACGAGGCAATATCATGACGACCAAGACAGTCCTGCGCTGGATCGCGAGCACGATCTGGATAGTCACCCTTTGTGCCTGTGAAGGTACAACCGAGGACTCTCCATCCCGGCCACGAGGAGAGACTGGCGGAACTTCGAGCGAAATTGATTCTGCTGGCGGAGCGTTATGACTTAACAGCGGGCGAATGAAACGCCCGGTCAGGGGTTATGGGGGCGGAGTAATTACTCTGGCACTTTACACTGACCCCGCCTCGGTCCGCCCTCTTAGGACCGTTGCACCTTGTACTCGACACCTCTGTCCTCCAGGTATCTCTGGACGCTTTCCCGGCAACCTTCGACACGCCCCAGGATCTCGGGACCACTTATCCCTGTTTGTGAATAACCGCCGTCAAGCACCACCTTTGTGACCCCTGCACAGGTGTACCCGGTGGTCCTGGCCATGGAGGGGAAACCTGTTGCGGCATCGTATTCGTCGTACATATCATAGGTGTAGGTCGCAGGCTTGCCATCTTCCTCACCGGAAATTATGAGTCTCATGACGGTGAGATCGGACTCGCCTGGTTGGTATTTCCAAATCGGGGTGAAAATAGCAGAGCTGACATCTATGGGCCGCACTGAAACGCCATTCACTTCGATGGGTGTCTCGCTAAAAAACCCGAGATCATCGAAAACACGCATCTGATCGACGTATTCGGGATAACGCAGGTTCTTTTCGAACATGTTGGGAATTTCAGATGCACAGGTACGGAGCAGGGTTCTGAGCCCATCGGCGTTGAGGCATGCCATGATGCCGAGTTTAGGGA
>PVMK01120315.1_pt1 | contig 30043 bp, 26 predicted proteins | sample 1853481 | NCBI WGS metagenome assembly PVMK01 (sample SAMN08533507, study PRJNA380276) | Marine sediment metagenome, whole genome shotgun sequencing project.
CGCACGCCGCGCCAAATATAAAATGATTCGGCCGCCTGCTCGACGAGCATGCCCCAGCCCTGGTGAACCTGCTCCGCACCTTTGTCGCGCGCCCAGGCCACGAATGGCGTGTCAGTCATCGCGTAAGACAGGTCGTAACAAACTGCCCCACTCTCGATGATTGAGTGCGGGAAAGGCGGCAGTTCGCCTTTGAGTCCGGCCGAGGTTGCATTAATAATCAGATTGAACTGCTGCCCGCCAAGCTCATCGAAACCGCAGGCCGAAACCGGGCCCAGCCGGGAAAATTGCGTCACCAGCGTCTTGGCCCGCGCGACCGTCCGGTTTGCGATGCGCAGCGTGGCCGGCCCTTCACCGAGCAGCTCGGGCACGATGCCCCGTGTGGCGCCACCGGCACCAAGGATCAGAATTCGTCGCCTGGCCAGTTTGATGCCGAGGTTTTCTTCAAGATCACGGATTAATCCGATGCCGTCGGTGTTGTCACCCGACAAGCGACCATCGTCTCTGACCGTGATCGTATTGACCGCGCCCGAGAGCTCGGCCCGATCAGAAAGCTTATCCAGCAGATTGGGTACTTCGTTTTTGTGCGGCACGGTGACATTCAGGCCGCGAACGCCGTTGGCGAGCAGTTCCTTTAATCGCGAACCCAGCTGGTCCGGTTCAATATCAAATGCCTCGTAGCGGATATCCTGCGCCGTCTGCTCGGCAAACAGCCGATGAATGATCGGCGACTTACTGTGGCTAATGGGATGACCAATTACCCCATATAAATCAGACATGCTGCTCCCCTTGCGTGGAAACCTGTTTTACCATAATCCTGTCCCGTGTCCACTTCCGGGGAGACTGTATTGAACCCGAAAAACCCCGCTGTCGATAAGCTCTGTCGTTGCTCCTGGTCAGCAGGCATCAGCGATATTTATCGTGCCTACCATGACACCGAATGGGGAGTACCTGCTCGTGATGATCATCGCCAGTTTGAGTTTTTGATTCTGGAAAGCGCTCAGGCCGGTTTGAGCTGGTCAACCGTGCTGCACAAACGCGAGGGTTACCGTAAGGCTTTTGCGGATTTTGATGTTGTGAAAGTTTCCCGGTTCGACAGCCGAAAAATTGACCGACTTGTCGAAAACCCCGCCATCATACGAAATCGTCTCAAGATCAAGGCGGCGGTCAGTAATGCGAGGCTGTTCCTCGAAGTTCAGGACGAGTTCGGCAGTTTTTCAGAATACATCTGGGGCTTTGTCGATGGTCGTGCGCAGCAGAATGCATGGCGCGAGCAATCGAAAGTACCGGTTACGACGTCTGTCTCTGACAAGCTCAGCAAGGATTTGCGCAAACGAGGGTTCAAGTTTGTCGGCAGTACCATCATGTACGCTCACATGCAGGCCACCGGTCTGGTCAACGATCATATTGTTGATTGTTTTCGTCACCGCGAATGCGCTGCGATGGCCGATTTATAACCCGGTCAACAGGGCGATACGTCAGTGATTGACTTCGATGAGCGTGAATTCAAGGAAACGGTCGTCGTTGAACTCGGTGATAATGCCCGGGCCGTTGGCATGGGTGATGCCACCAAGATAGCGTGCGGAGTCCAGACCGGACCAGCTCGCGGTAATTGTGTCGGTCACCGCAGGCACGGCCATGGTCGGGGCCGTGATGTTCATGTTCATCCGGTTGTCATCGGCGCCGAGTTGCCAGACTGACAGCGAAAAGCTTGCTGCGAGACCGCCCTGGGTATCAAAGCCGTGCACGTCGACGATATACAATCCGGGCAGTGGATATAAGATATCGATCTGTTCGTCGGATTGAAAAGTGCCGCTGAAGCCGACGCTACTGCAAAGAAACAGCACATCACCATCAATCAGACAGCGGTAGACATACAGGTCGAGGTCATCTTCGCCGCTGGTGTCTTCATCGAATGTCGCGACGCGCAGGTAACTCTGGTTTTCCTCGACTGAAAACTCGAACCGTCTGACACTGTTCGGTAACAAACTGCTGTCAGGTTGAAATTCGTAACTGTTGATGGGGTCATCCTGGACCGTGTCCGATGCCTGATCGGCAGGCACGAGCCCATGCACCGTGGCCACGTAATCACCGCTGTATCCGAACTCGATATCGAATTCGATATTTCCGGTTGTGCCGTCGGCGCTGACTTCGAGCGGTGCAATGAACGGCACGGGCCGCACGGCGATGGGGCTGCGAACCGTGTGCTCCCCGTCTTCCCAGGTCAGTGCGCCGAACTGCCAGACGTAAGGTTCGGCGTTATTGCTGGCCAGGGTGACTTCATACTCGACTGTTTCTCCCGTACCCACGGACAATATCTCCGGGTTGACCTGCAGGTCGATGCCGGGCGGCGATTCAACACTCACATGATATTGCGTCGGTTGGCCGACGTTCGTCACCTGGCGTTTAATGGTCCGCCCGCTGACCAGCGATGAAACCGCGATCGACGGCAAATTCAGATCCGCAGGCAGCGTCGGCAAGCCGCCTGCAATCAGGGCGTCACATTCGTCCTGGCTGACACGTGGAACCGCCGTGCCGCAGGTAAATGCGTTGTAGTTATCTTTGCCGGCTTCGTAAATCAGCCCCGGATCGGTGGCGCTGTTGGGGACAACATGGCCGCTGCCGAAATCGAACGGGTCCGCATCGGTGGCGCCATCCTGCTTGAAAACATTCTGGCGTGCGGTGGTCATCAGGGCCGACTTGATCGCTGCCGGCGACCAGTCCGGGTTGGCTTCTTTAAGCAGTGCCGCCACACCGACGATATGCGGGACCGCCATTGATGTGCCGGAAAGGTACTGGAAATTCTCGCCGCGAATACCGTTTGCGACGTCAGGCGTATGGCCGGCCAGGATATCAACGCCTGGTGCCGTGATATCCGGTTTTAAAATATCCGGCGCGGTCAGGTTCGGACCTGTCGAAGAAAAACTGCCCATGACGTTCCCGTTGTCGGGCCGGTTTATGAAAATACTTTTATCAAGTGTGAGCTCGACAACCGCGTCATTTTGTAACTCGTCCAGCAACAGCTGCCCGTCAGCCTGGCTGATCATGACCGCCGGAATATCTACCGAACCGCGTGTGCCGGCCATGATGATGGGTTCACCCTGATTGTCGAATACGACAGCGGCTACAGCGCCGGCCGCTTCAGCATTGATGAGTTTGACTTCGAAATCGCAAGCGCCGCGTTGCAGGAACGCTATCTTGTCGGCGATCTCTGCAGTATTTTCAATTGTCTCGCAGGCATCAAAGACGACACCCGAGCCGTCATCGACCAGTACCAGTTCTGCAGTGATCGGTCCCACATCGCGCAGCGGCGGCGTGAATCCCGCTTCGCGCGTGACGTAATCGTTCGCTACCGCCGTTGGTGCATCGACACGCAGAGCTTCTTCAGATTTGCCGCCACGGCGGCTCGACGCGGCAACCGTCAACACCCAGGGAGCGCCGGAAGGCGAGAGAATATTGCCGAGTGAATCCGGACCATCATTGCCCCCGGCCACGACGGTGAGTACGCCGGCATTCGATGCTGCGAGCAGCGCCAGATCATCGGGATCAGCAATGCTGATGTCGGTGTTACCGACCGAGTAGTTAATAATGTCGACCCCATCTGTAACAGCGTCTTCAATAGCACGCTGCAAATCAGATGTATTGCAGCTGCCGCGAAGCTGGCCGGGTTCCAGCCAGCAGGCTTTATAGACGGCGATTCGTGCGCGCGGCGCCATGCCGGTGACGCGGGCTATGCTGGTATTCGCAATACTGGCAGATACATCAATCCCGGCCGCAGTGGATGCGATGTGGGTGCCGTGGCCATCGGCATCGCGGGGAGAAATAAATTCGTTTTCATCAAGAAACTGTGTTTCAAGAAAGCCGTCGACATAATATCGCGCACCGATGATTTTGTTATTGCAGTCGGTGGAAGAAAAATTGGCGCCCGTCTCGCACGCCCCGTTCCAGTTTTCCGGGGGTTGAAAAGTCAGCACGTCAGACTTGTTTCTGAAGCGCTTGCAAAGCCAGAGGCCGAGCAATGACGATTCACTCCAGGATGTCCGGCACAGTCGTGGCCGGTCGGCATCCCGGCGGTCACGAAAACTTGGGTGCTCGGGTGCGATGCCGCTGTCGATGACGCCAATGATGATGTCCTCGCCTTGCAGCTCGAGGTCCGTGCGAAGTCCGCCGTTCTGGTCCAGCAGGCCGAGAAAAGACGGGCTGCTGCTGGTTTGTAAATAACGGACCTGGTCTTTCCACACCCGCAGCACACTTTTCTGATTTTGCAGTTTCTGTGCCTGCGCGGCCGTCATGCGTGCAGCGAATCCGTTAAAGGTATATCGATAGCTGTACAGCTTGCCCTGGTAAGCGCCGACAGAGTGCAAAAGCGTGTCGTGGCTGTCCGTCAGTTGCCGGGCATACTGGCGAACATTATGGGCGTCGGGGTCAAAGCGTTCGCCGGATTGCGGCCGGGTTTGCGCCGGACCGTTTTCGCTGCCGCGGTAATTCAGTACCGGGGGGGCGGCGAGCTGGACGATATAAACCCCTTCATCGAGCAGGTCCGGATTGTCCATTTGCAGATACAGGTCGGGCCGGGCCGGACGAAGTTCACCCGCCTGGAGTGGGGCCAGTAATGTGCCTGTAACGGCAGCAAACAGTAATAAGAAAACGGGCATGGGTGCTGTTCTGCGTGTCGCGGGCAGGCTTTTCCCCCGCTTAAGAAGTAACTATTTGTTTTATTTAGAGTAAGTTAAGGCTGTTTCTTAAATGAAGATTACCATAATCTGCCGATGATGCGCATCATCGGTGTTAACCGCCGCCAGCCCTGAGTACTGCCCCGGTTCGGGCGTCCCGGATTTCACTGGGTTTCAGCTCTCCACCGGTCGATCCTGCCAGCACCAGGTCGATCTGTGCGCCGAACATCCGCCGCACGCCTAATGCTGTTTTGGCGGGCGGATGGCCGCGTCGATTGGCGCTTGTCGAAACCAGTGCCATCCCGGCTGTTTCGCACAGTGCTGCGGATAACCCGTGTCGGGTCAGGCGCACGGCAACAGAGCCGCGTCCTCCGGTGATCCAGTCAGGCGCGCCGGGATCGGCCGAAATAACCCAGGTTACGACTTGCCTTTGTTCCGTATACAGACGCTGTTCTTCCTCGGGTCCGGGCATGATCCATCCCGTGAGCTGTTCGGGGTTTGATGCAATCAGAATCAGGCCGGCTTTCAGCGGTCTTTGTTTCAGTGTCAGGATGCGGGCGACCGCGTCGCGGTTCCATGGGTCACAACCCAGCCCGTAAACAGCCTCGGACGGATAGGCAATGACGCCACCCGACGTCAGTGTTCGGGCAGCCTGCCCAAGTTTCAGTGCAATTGATCGGGCCATTAACTATGCCCCTGGAATGAATGAGCCGGTCGCCCGTGAATCAGGCCGTCGCCGGACTTTCCTTTGTGTCATCTTTCTTCTTGGCTGCAGCCGTCTTCTTTTTCCTGGTCTTTCTTTTGGCCTTTTTCTTCTTCGCCTTTTTCTTGGTCTTGGCTTTGGCCTTCGTTTCGGTTTTCTTTGCTACCTTCTTCTTTTTACCGCCGCGCTTCTTGCGCAACGGCGCTTTTTCCAGAAGTTCCTGACATTCTTCCAGTGTCAGCGACTTCGGATCCCGGTCTTTGGGGACGCGTGCGTTTTTCTCTTTATTGGTGATATACGGACCGTAGCGCCCGTTAAGAACCTGAATGCCCTGTTCTTCAAAATCCTGAATCAGCCGGTTTGCATCGGCGATTTTCTTTTCCTTGATAATCTCAAGCGCGGTTTCCAGGTCAATCGTGTATGGGTCATGTTCGCGAATTGAAGCGAATTTGTCGGCGTAGCGAACATACGGGCCGAATCGTCCGATGCTTGCTGAAACCGGTTCGCCCTCCGGCGTTTCGCCGAGTTTGCGTGGCAGTTTGTAAAGTTCCAGGGCTTCATCGAGCTCAATCGTGGCCATCTTTTGTCCGGGCTTAAGACCGGCAAACTTGGGCTTGTCCTCGTCTTCTCTCGTGCCGATCTGTACGAACGGCCCGTAACGACCCATACGTACACTGACCGGTTTGCCTGATTTGGGGTCGATACCCAGTTCCCGGGATTGCCCCGCTTCTTCGCGTGTGATGGATTCTTTTTCCATCACCAGTTTGTGGAACGGTATCCAAAAATCGTTGAGCACGGGTATCCAGTCTTTTTCACCGCGGGAAATAGCATCCAGCGTGTCTTCCATCTCGGCGGTGAAGCCATAATCGACATAGCGTGTGAAATGAACCGTCAGAAATCCATTGACGACGCGGCCGACATCCGTCGGGATAAAGCGCTTTCCATCCATCTCCACGTATTCGCGGTTCTGGAGTGTGGAAATAATGCTGGCGTAAGTTGATGGACGGCCGATGCCATATTCTTCAAGTGTCTTGACCAGGCTGGCGTCCGTGAATCGTGGCGGGGGTTCGGTGAAGTGCTGGTCGGCCTGAATTTCTTTAAGTGTGAGGATATCGCCTTCTTCCACTTTTGGCAGGGCCTTGGATGCTTCTTCGTCTTTAACGTCGTCCTGTCCTTCCTGGTAGACGGCGATGAAGCCCGGCTTGACGAGCGTGGACCCCGTTGCGCGGAATCGTCCTGTATCCGGACCCTGCGAGGGCAGCAAATCCAGCGAAACCATATCGAAGACTGCGTGTGTCATCTGGCTTGCGACAGTGCGTTTCCAGATCAGGCTGTAAAGCTTGAACTGGTCCTCGCTCAGATGAGACTTCAGGCTGTCGGGTGTGCGCAATACGCTCGTTGGCCGGATGCCTTCGTGAGCTTCCTGGGCATTCTTTGCCTTGGTCTTATAAACCGGAGGTTCGTCGGGCAGGTTTTCCTTGCCGTAACGCTGGACGATAAAATCGCGAATCTCACTGATGGCATCGGCAGCGAGTGTGACCGAGTCGGTTCGCATGTAACTGATGAGACCAACCGTGCCGTCATCGGTTTCCATGCCTTCATAAAGTTTTTGCGCCGTCATCATCGTGCGGCGGGCGTTAAAGCCAATTTTACGTGAAGCTTCCTGCTGCATCGTCGATGTCGTGAACGGAGCGGTCGGATTTCGTCGTCGCTGTTTCTTTTCTACCTTGCTGACACGAAGTTTTCCGGCGGCTGCCGCGATCAGACTACTGCGGACAGATGTTGCCTGCTCTTCATTGACGAAACTGAACTGTTCGACCTTGTCGCCCTTGTACTCGGCGAGTCGCCCCGGGAAGCCGGCTTCTCCGGCAGAGATATCTGCCTGAATTGTCCAGTACTCCTTGGGTATGAATGCCTCGACTTCGGCTTCCCGCTCGCAAATCATGCGCAGGGCCGGGCTTTGTACGCGTCCGGCGGACAGGCCCTGGCGTACTTTTTTCCACAGCAGGGGTGAGATATTGAATCCTACCAGGTAATCCAGCGCTCGCCGGGCCTGCTGTGCGTTGACCATTTCATTGGACAGCTTTCTTGGGTTCTGGATCGCTTCCAGGATCGCGCGTTTGGTTATTTCATAAAAAACGACGCGATGAACTTCCTTGTCGCCAATAAGATTTCTTTCCTTGAGCAACTCGTAGAGATGCCAGGAAATTGCTTCCCCTTCACGATCCGGATCAGTTGCGAGATACAGGGCGTCGGAATTTTTGAGGGCTTTGGCAATCGCGGCAACATGTTTCTCGTTTTTTTCGATGACCTCGTACTTCATGGCGTAACCATGTTCCGGGTCTACCGCGCCTTCTTTAGGCACCAGATCCCGCACATGACCATAGGAGGCCAGCACCTTGAAACCCTTCCCAAGGTACTTCTCAATGGTTTTCGCCTTGGCGGGCGATTCAACGACTACAACGCTTGATGCCATGATTAATATTATGCACAAAAAACAAACCGCGGCAGAACCGCGGTTGTGAGCATACTAGACTGACCTGAAATCGCCAGTCAGAGTGCTGTGTCAGTTCACCATGCCTGTATTTTCCTCGAACACAAGATCTTCCATACGAGCGAAGGCTTTTTCCTGGCCGGGCTGGCTGAACAGCACCATCAGTACGACCCACTTCACTTGCTCCACATCGATGTCACCCGCGCCCAGCGCCATCACACGGTCAATAATCAGTTCACGTTGCGTCGGCGACAGGATGCCGATCTGTTCCAGGTAAAGAATGTAACCCCGGCATTCCGCATCTATGCGGCTGAGTTCGAATGTATTAAACAGGCGTATCGATCTTTCTGCAGGAGCGGCCGCCAGTGGGTTGATCTGCCGCGAACTCAGCCCTTCAAGCCAGTCGAGCGCACGATCGACCTCGGGTTCACCGAACCCGGCCTGTAACAACTCATCCTTTAAAATACTCTGATCTGGTTCAGGCTCGTGATCCAGATCCTGTTCCGAATAGGTTTCGAACAGGTACATGAGCACGTCAAGCACGTTCTCACTCATTTTGGCGCCCTTCTTCCCTCTGCTGATATCGACCGCCTGTCAGCGGGTCCACGCGATCTTCTAACTCAAGCAATAGCAGCATGGAGGAAACCACTTCTGGCGTCAATCCGGCACGTTTTACCAGGGTGTTAACTGAAACGGGATCCCATCCCATAAGCCCCAGTAATCGTTGATATTCCGGGGATCTCCAAACACCCTCGGCAGCGGTGCCGACTTCATTTTGTTCAACGGGCGCCGCAATTCCTGCAAGGGCACCCGGCAGTTCATTGACAATATCCTGTGCGGTTTCGACCAGTGCTGCGCCGCCTCGAATCAGCTGATGGCACCCCCTGGCAAGCGGGTTATGAATGGATCCGGGTATCGCAAATACTTCGCGCCCCTGTTCGGCGGCGAGCCGGGCCGTGATCAGCGCACCGCTGCGCGTGCTTGCTTCGACCACGAGCGTTCCAACCGACAAGCCGCTGATGATCCTGTTTCGCCTGGGAAACCGGTGCCGTCTAGGCGGCGTACCGGGCGGGAATTCAGAAACCAGGGCGCCTTTTTCGGCGATTGCTGCTGCCAGTGCGGCATGGCGTGCCGGATAAATTTCATCCAGACCGGTGGCGCAGACAGCCACTGTTTTGCCGTCGGCATCGAGCGCGCCCTGATGGGCTGCGGCATCGATGCCTGTGGCGAGGCCACTGGTGATGCAAAAACCGCTGCCGGCGAGATGACGTCCGAACGATCTGGCTGTGGCTTGCGCACCGGCTGTGGCGTTGCGACTGCCGACGATGGCGAACATCGGTAATCCGAGCGCATCCGGGTTGCCTTTGACGAACAGCAGCAGCGGGGCATTCGGGACTTCTCGCAGCAGGGCAGGATAACGATCATCCGACCAGCACAGGGCATGGTGCCGGTCATCTTCCAGCCAGGTTTCAGAATCCTCGAGAGTGTTTGTATCAGGCTCGGTGATCTGCTTGACGGCCGCAGCGGATAATCCTGCGGCGATCAGGTCGCCGCGTCGGGTCTGCGTCAGATTCGATGTACCACCGAATTTTTGCAGAAGCCCGGAAATGTTGCCCGGATGCAAACCAGCAGCAGATGACAAAATGAGCCAGTCGCGAATCGACAAAGAAATATCCTGCGTATCAAAGGTCACGATGATCGCAGGCTATACATCGAAGCGCCCGGTCGCCGTGACGACCGGGACGGTGCAAGGAGCAGAGTCAGTCCGGATTCTCGACCTTGTCCAGAACGTGAATCTCGCTGGTGGCCTCCATGACCAATGCATAGCTGATGCGATCGTAGGTCTTGAATACCATTAGATGCCCGGCACGTTCATCAGGCAAGGTGATTTTCTCGTTTTTAAAGCGACTTGCGAAACGGTCCTCGATTTCGGCCCCCGTTTGCCAGACGCTCAGCACGTGGCCTTCATCCAGTCCGTGACTCGAACCCCTGTTCAGGACAACGATCATGTACTGGCCGATCAGCGAGACGCCGTCGACGACATGAATAATCCGGCCATTAACCTGAGTTTCCGGAGATCGCGGATAAAAATTCAGCGGAACCCGAAACTCCTGCTCGACAAGTCGGTCGCCTTCGAGCGCCTCACGCCGGGTCTTGTTCAAAAACATCGTTGCCGGGTCGCCGGCTCGCGTGATGGTGCCCTCACCGGCAAAGATACCTTCATAGCCTACGACCTCGTCGTCATCGGGCTCGATCAGTTCGTCGCCGATATGCACGATGCTGTAGCCGGAGCCCACGCCACCCGTATTGCCGCGCACATAAACATCGTTTCCGGCGCTTGCCATCAGATGGCCTTCACGGATTGCGACCATGTAGGGCAGTTCGTCGATTTCATCTTTTTCCAGCACCGAGCCTTTGCTCAGAAATGCCGAAATCACCTCGAACCGAATAGTTGTGATGGCCGCGTCGAGTGCTTCCTCGCGAATGCGCGGTGAGAGCCGTTCAGTGTTGCCTGCCTGCACCACGCCGCCGCGTTCCAGCCGTATTTGCGGCCGTCCGTCTACATAGACGAGTGTCAGCACGTCTCCCGGATAAATAAGGTGTGGATTCTCAACCTGGGGGTTGGCGTACCAGATCTCGGGCCAGTACCATGGATCACGCAAAAACATGCCTGATATATCCCAGAGCGTGTCGCCCCGCTGGACAACATAACGTTGCGGATGCTGCGGATTCAGCGGTATTGCGGCTGCCGCACCGGCCTGTCCGGCGAGTATTGCCGCCAGACTGCCTGAAGCGGATGCAGGACCGCCGATCGACAGCATTCCGATCAGAACCACGCTAAGCAAGCCGCTGAGCAAGGGGCTTGATCGGTGTGAAGGCAGGGAGATATTCATGAGCACTTCATCCCTATGTTTAATGCGCGCCGGGCTGAATACCGCCACTGGTATAATTTCCATACGCACTCAAACACGATATTTTGTCAACAACATGGCCGACAGCCTGACCCAAACTGGTTTTCGGATCGCAGGCAGCCGCTGTATATGTCGATATATCATAAAATTATCAACAATTCATAGGACTCTGCACGAATTTCTGAAGGAAGCCGAATGGCGCTGCTGAAAATACTGGAGTATCCGGATCCGCGGTTGCGCACCAGAGCCGTTCCGGTGGAGGCCGTTGACGACGAAATACGGCGTCTCATCGATGACATGCTGGAGACCATGTATGCGGCTCCTGGCGTGGGTCTGGCCGCTACCCAGGTGGATATTCACAAGCGTCTGCTGGTGGTGGATGTGTCGGAAATCAAAGACCGGCCCCTGTGCCTGATCAACCCGGAGATTGTTGAAAAAGATGGCGTTGAGATCAGTGAAGAAGGCTGTTTATCGGTTCCCGGCGTCACGGAACTCGTAGAACGCGCTGAACATATTAAGGTCCGGGCGCTGGACCGCAACGGGGATGCTTTCGAACTGGAGACCAAAGGCCTGCTTGCCGTGTGCATCCAGCATGAAGTGGATCATCTGGAAGGCAAATTGTTTGTTGATTATCTCTCCGAGCTGAAGCGGCAGCGGATCAAGAAAAAACTGATCAAATCGAAAAAACGCGGCTTCGGGGACGATAGTGCACGTGCTGCACCGCTCATTTAGGGAACCTCTGATTTATTCATGAACTCGTATCTTGCGCCCAAAATGTCCAGCTTCTGCGTTGCGAATCTTCGCAATAGCCAGCTATTACGTGCGATCCGCGCCTTGAATCTGAACATTTTGGACACAATCTACTTCGCCCAGAATAAATCAGAGGTTCCCTAGTGTTCTGTACCGGGCTTATTGATTTATAACTATGGGCATCAGCAGCTCGGCACGTATCGTTTTTGCGGGTTCCCCGGAATTTGCCGTGCCCATGCTCGAAACGCTCGCATCGACGCGCCACGAAGTCGTTGCCGTGCTGACGCAGCCTGACCGCCCGGCCGGGCGGGGTCGAACACTCAGCCCGGGGCCGGTTAAAATTTGCGCCCGCAAACACGGCATCGAAGTTTTTCAGCCGGAAACGCTGAGCGAGCCGTCGATTCAAAAAACACTGGTTGGCTTAAGGCCGGATCTGCTGGTTGTGGTTGCATATGGCCTGCTATTGCCGCCTGCTGTGCTGTCAGTGGCACGCGTGGCCTGTATTAACGTACACGCATCCTTGTTGCCGCGCTGGCGGGGTGCGGCGCCGATTCAAATGGCGATTCTCTCGGGAGATGCTCATACCGGCATCTGCATCATGCAGATGGAAGAGGGTCTGGATACGGGTCCGGTTTACGCTTGTGCGTCCGTGGAGATTGCGCTTGGTGAAACTGCGGGCGAACTTCATGATCGTCTTGCCGTACTTGGCGCCCGGACACTGGACGTCCATCTGGACTCGATTCTGGACAGATCGTTGCAGCCGATTGCCCAGTCCGCGAGCGGAGTAAGTTACGCCCGACGTATTAAAAAATCCGATGCCCGGATTGACTGGGCCGATAACGCCACAGCCATCAGTCACAAGATCCGGGCGTATAACCCCTGGCCTGTTGCCGAGACCTTGCTTGATGGGCAGCGTCTGCGTTGCTGGACTGCCATGCCCGTGGAAACGAACAAGCTGTGCGGCAGTCCGGGTGAGATTGTGGCCGTTGGCGAGTCAGGTATTCAAGTACAAACCGGAGACGGCCTGATATCCCTGACGGAAGTACAAATGCCCGGAAAACAAAAATGCGCGGCTGGCGAATTTGCCAACGGCTATCCGCTACTGGGTAAAATCCTGGGTTCGTAGCGCGATGCAACCACGCAAAATGATCAGGCTATGAGTCAGGCCATGAGTCGGACCGACAAGGGGCGCGATGGTGCAAATTCCCGCGCGGCAGCGGCGATTGCGGTGGACTGCGTTCTGAGCCGGGGCATGACTCTGGACAATGCGTTTGCCGAAACGCTGCCAAAGGCTGCCGATTCGCGTGAAATCGCCGAAATCCGCGCACTGGCTTTCGGCGCACTGCGATGGCACAGCCGGCATCGACTGATTATTAATACGTTGCTCGATAAACCGCTGCGGGCCCGGGATGCAGTTCTTGAATCGCTGCTTTCAGTCGGGCTTTATCAGCTACTTCATTCACGGCAGCCTGAATATGCCGTGGTGTCGGCCACCGTCGCGGCGGTGCGCAAACTCCGTCGTCCGCAGGCCGCCGGGTTGATTAACGCGATGTTGCGCCGCTTTGGCCGTGAGCGTGATGCGATTCTTGCCGACGTCATGTCTGTTGATGAAGGCCGATTCGCGCATCCCGAGTGGTTGATCACTGCTTTTCAAAATGACTGGCCGGATTGTTATCAGGATATCCTCGCCAGTGGTCTGACCAAAGCGCCGCTGTGGATACGCGTCAACCGCCAGATGATGTCGCGCGATGACTACAGGCGCGAACTGGCTCAGCGCGATATGCCGGCATTCACACTTGACGGCTTTGCGGATGCACTGCGCCTGGAAAAGCCCGTAAACGTGACCGATCTGCCCGGCTTTGCCGAAGGGTTGGCATCGGTTCAGGATGCGGCATCACAACTGGCCTGTCCGATGCTGGCTCCCCAACCGGGGATGCGTGTCCTCGATGCCTGTGCCGCGCCGGGCGGTAAAGCCACCCACATGCTGGAATACTGCGCCGGCGATCTCGATCTGGTTGCGGTGGATGTGAGCGAAGCGCGGCTCGCACTGGTTAATGACAATCTGAACCGGCTGCATTTTCACGCGAATTTAATCGTTGGTGATGCACTTGATCCGGCCTCCTGGTTTAACGATGAACCGTTCGACCGCATCCTGGTCGATGCGCCGTGTTCTGCGACCGGCGTCATACGGCGACATCCGGATATCAAGTTCTTGCGGCGTTCTGACGATATTGCGCCGATGGCGGCCCGACAATCAGAAATGCTGGCCAGGCTGTGGCCGCTGTTAAAGCCCGGCGGCCGACTGCTCTACTCCACCTGCTCGGTCCTCAAAGATGAGAACATACGAGTGGTCCGCGCATTTTTGCAGCGGCAACCGGGTGCCCGACTGGTCGAGCCGGATGCGAATGAACTGCCTTCGACTCTGCGCATTCTGGAGAATGGTGGTTGCCAGTCGTTGCCGGGTTCCGCAGAGTCCGATGGACTTTATTATGCTTTAATGACAAAGGAGCCTTGACGTTTGGTTACCGGAGAGGGTCGTCGGGCGAAATGATTTCAAGACGAGCAGGTCCGGATCGAGCGGTCGCTCCGGGGCCCCGGAACGACAGGGGTAATTGCGCCCGCCGTTTACGTGTCCGATTTATGACTTTGTTGCTGCTGGCAGCACTGCCGATGACGCCTGCCCAGGCAGAATCGGGCGAATTTGAGGTGCGCAGCGCCAGTTCACAGCTGGTCGATGGCGTATATTTTGTTGATGCCCATATCAATTACCGGCTGAGCGAAGCAGCACTGGAAGCACTCGACAGCGGCTTTACGCTGACGATACAACTGCAGATCAACCTCACCCGCTCGCGACGATTCTGGACTGACAAGGAAGTGGCGAGCCTGTCAAAGGATTACGAGCTCAGCTATCAGCCGTTGAGCGAGCGTTACGTGGTCAAGTACGTGAACAGCGGCGTGCAATTATCTTTCTCTACGCTTTTTGCGGCACTGAATCACTTCGGTCGCGTGGTTGATTTGCCCGTACTCGATTCATCATTGCTGAATCCCGGTGGACGGTATCTCATCGCATTGCGGGTCGTGCTTGATCAGAACACATTGCCCGGCCCGCTGCAGATGCTTGCATTCTGGAGTGACGGGTTTCGACTGGAAAGTGACTGGTACCAGTGGAAATTAAACGACTAAAACGGGGTTTCTATACCGGGCTGATCGTTGCCGCGATTATGCTTGGCATATCAGCGCTGATTTTACTGGGTATCACTACCCAGAATTCTCAGGAATTCGGGCGGCTGCATAAGCTGTTGCTGATCATCAATGCTTTGGCGGTGTTGGTGTTGCTACTGTTAATTGTCGGCAACCTGATCCGGCTGCTTCGTGATTACCGCCGCAACCTGCCCGGCACCCGCTTAAAGGGGCGCATGCTTACGGCATTCGTCGGGCTGGCTATTGCACCTTTGCTGATAGTGTATCTTTTTGCCGTTCAGTTTCTGAATCAGGGCGTGGAAACCTGGTTTGATATGGAAATGGACCAGGGCCTTGGCGATGCGCTGGTTCTCAGCCGGGCAGCGCTCGATGTGCGCATGCGCGGAAACCTGGAATCGACCCGGAATATGGCCATGATACTGGCCGCATCGTCACCGGATAAACTGGTCACACGGCTGGGTGAGTTACGCCGTGAATCGGGTGCACTTGAGCTCACGGTCCTGGGCCGGAACAATCAAATACTCGCCACGAGCACCCAAAATCCGTCTGCCCAGCTGCCGATATTTCCACCTGAGGATATTATTCTGCAGGTTCGCCAGTCTGGTACTTATGTCGGCCTGGAATCGTCATTGGAGGGCTTCTACCAGGTTCGCGCCGCAGCGCGTTTGCCGTTGTCACGTCCTGGTGAAAACAAACGAATGTTGTACGCATTGTTCCCGGTCGGCGAGCGGCTCGGGTCGCTGGTGGATTCGGTCGAGAATACTTACTCACGTTACCGGGAGCTGGTATTTTTGCGTGAGCCGCTCAAGATAAGTTTTACGTTGACGTTGACGCTGGTCGTATTGTTGTCTTTCCTGGTAGCGGTATACGGTGCTTTCTTTTTCGCGCGACGACTTGTCGCCCCTATTCAGTCTCTCGTGGCGGGCACGCGTGCGGTAGCGGAAGGCGATTTTGATACACGCCTGCCCACGGCAACCCATGATGAAATCGGTTTCCTGATCGATTCGTTCAACGCCATGATTCAGCGACTGGCCCAGGCGCGCGAGGAAGCAAGCTTTAGCGCCAGACAGGTGGAACGTGAGCGCGCCAAACTTGAAGCGATCCTTGCCTGCCTGTCCACCGGTGTTATCGCTATAGAAGGCGACGGCAGGCTGCGTACGGCAAACGCAGCGGCCAGTTCGATCCTGCATTTCGATTTAAGCGAATATACCGGCAGATCGCTGACCAGCCTGTCGGTCGACCATCCTTTTTTGGAGCAATTCATGGCGGCGTTGCAGAGTCATCTGGACAGCGATGAACCGGAATGGCGCGAACAGGTTGTACTGCGCGGCGACGGCGGCCGGCGGGTTCTGGTTTGTGCCTGTACGGAATTGCCCGCCGGTGAAGGCCAACCGCGCGGAAATGTGGTCGTATTCGATGATGTCACGGCACTGTTGCAGGCACAGCGAGACGCGGCCTGGGGTGAGGTGGCTCGCCGCCTGGCGCATGAAATCAAGAATCCGCTGACCCCGATTCAGTTGTCAGCAGAACGAATTCGCCGTCGCTACCTCAAAGGAATGAAAGACATGGAGGCACAGGTTCTCGACCGCGCCACCCACACGATCGTCCAGCAAGTCGAGGCGATGCGCGACATGGTCGATGCATTCAGCGAGTATGCACGGGCACCGGAGATCACATGGTCGCGATTCGATCTGAACCGTCTCATCCGCGAGGTGGCTGATCTGTACAGAACCCGCGATAACCAGCCTTCACTGGAGCTGGATATGGATGAACGGATCGGCGACATTGAAGCTGATGCCGTCAGGGTTCGGCAGTTGCTTCATAATCTGATTCGCAACGCGATGGAGGCGATGGAAGGACAGGAAAACGCAATCGTGAAGATTGCCAGCCGCCGGATCGTCGACGGCAAACGGGATATGGCGGAAATCAGCGTTCGCGATAACGGCCCGGGCATTGATGAGGAGACGCTGGAACATATTTTTGAGCCCTATGTCACGACCAAGACCAAGGGCACCGGACTCGGACTGGCTATCGTCAAAAAGCTTATTGAAGAACACGGCGGTACGGTATCAGCCGAAAGTCCGCAGGAGGGCGGCGCATTTATCTGCGTACGTCTGCCTTTAGAGGAGACAAGCAGGGACGGTTCGGCTGACGGCCGGGCGCGAAAACGTCCCGAAATTCGGAGGGAACGCGCATGAGTGCGCCAGAAATTTTAGTCGTTGATGACGAAATCGATATCAGAACCCTGATCGAGGAAATCCTCTCGGAAGAGGGCTACCGCGTTCAGACCGCCGGCGATGCGGGTGAGGCACGTGCGCAGATTGCTGCCCAGAACCCGGACCTGGTCTTGCTCGATATCTGGATGCCTGACACCGACGGCATTACGTTGCTCAAAGAGTGGTCTCACAAGGAAGAGCTTCATTGCCCGGTGGTGATCATGTCGGGCCACGGCTCGGTCGAAACAGCGGTGGAGGCGACCCGGCTGGGTGCCGTAGATTATGTCGAAAAGCCGCTATCTATCGCGAAATTGCTTCGAACGGTTGAGAAAGCGCTGGAAAAGGGCGAGCAAGGAGCGCTCTTGGCAGAGCATCATTTAGCCCCGTCGCTGTTGGCCCCGCTCGGCAAAAGCCGGGCAATGACCGCACTTCGTCAGCGCGCTGTGGAGATTGCACCCCATCAGCAGCCGGTATTGATACTCGGTGAAAACGGCACGGGACGAGCAGCGCTGGCACGCTACATACATGCTCACAGTGGCCGTGCGGATGAACCGTTCATCAACCTGGTGCCCGCGACCCTGAACGCCGACAACATGACCGAATTGCTGCTTGGCGCGGATACCGCTACTGGCGTCGAGCCCGGGTATCTGGAACAGGCTGCCGGCGGAACGTTATTCATTAATGATCTCGCGCTGATGCCTCAGCAGGCCCAGCGCTTGCTGGCCGGAGTCATGGAACAGGGCAGTTTTGCCCGGGTCGGGCGGGCGGAACAAATGCCGGTCGATATCCGCTTTATTGTTTCCGCAGTGCCCGGCGCGGACGGTAACGCGCAGATTCCGGGCATTCTGCCCGGGTTGATGAGCCACCTCACTATTCTGACCCTGGCGGTGCCACCGCTTCGTGAATACCCCGAGGATATTTCGGAAATACTGCAGCATTTCGTTGACCAGCTTGTTGATACGCGGGGTTCAAAATTCAGACGATTCAGTGTGGCGGCCCAGAACAGGCTGCGAAACTATCCGTGGCCGGGCAACATTCGTGAACTCAGCCAGCTCGTCGAGCGACTGCTGATAGCTGATGGTACTGAAGAGATCAGCCTGTCCGAAGTCGAACGCGAACTCAGGCCGCCATCAGCCGGTGCGATCGGATCCTCGGTCAAAAAAGATATGCTGGCAATGCCGCTGCGTGAGGCCAGAGAACATTTCGAACGCGACTACCTGACGCAACAGCTTTCATTATGCGACGGCAAGGTCGGGCGTCTGGCCAAGCGGGTCGGTATGGAGCGCACCCATCTTTACCGCAAACTTCGTGCACTGGGCGTTGAATTTCGCCACATCGGCGAGGACAGTTAAATATCCGGCGGCAGGATTTGCCTGGTCACGGGTGCGACCAGCGGCATCGGCTTGGCGGTCGCTCACGCACTGGCAGCGCATGGATTCACGCTGATTGCTGCCGGTCGGGATGCGGAGCGGACCGCTTTGACTGTTGCATCCATCAAGACATCCTCCGGAAATGCTGACGTGCATGAAATCGTGGCGGATTTTTCTTCTCTGGCATCAGTTCAGGGTCTTGCGCACAGTTTCCTGCAGCGGTTCGGGGGGCTACATATTTTGTTTAACAACGCCGGGCTTTTGACGGATCAGCACCAACTTAGCGAGGACAGATTTGAGCTGACATTTGCCGTCAATCACCTCGCACCGTTTTTACTGACCCATCTGCTTTTGCCACATATGATTAAAAGTGCACCAGCACGAATTATTAACAATTCCTCGTCGGCAATGGGCGGCGGAGTGATCAATTTTCAGAATCTCCAGTCAGAGGGCCGGTTCGACGGCTGGACCGCCTACGCCAATACCAAGCTGGCGAATGTGCTGTTTAGTAACTGTCTGGCCGAGAAACTGGTGGGTACGGGAGTTGTCTCTAATGCCCTGTGTCCCGGACTGATTGATACCAATTTGCTGAAGAACAACCGCGATTTCGGATCGGCCATGATGCAGCGGCTGCAAGCGCGGATGCGAACGCCGGCAGAAGGGGCTGTTACGCCGGTTTATCTTGCGACGGCACCCGAGGCGGCAGAAATATCGGGGGCCTTTTTCTTAAAGTCACATGGCGGAGGCAAGGAGCCTGTGCAGCTTCAGTGGGATCGCGAAACAGCCGGACGGCTCTGGGATATCAGCATGGGCATGGTGGCACCCTGGCTTGATGCGCCGTTATAAATATTCTTGCAGCGACTCCGGCAGCTGTTCGGTCGATGCATGCGTGACCTCACCAGGATACGCACGGCTGTTGTATGTATTCCAGAACATCACCTTTTTTCCGCTCAGCTTCCCGGTACGTGCATGTTCCAGCAGTGCTGCCAGCGCTTTACCGGTGTAGGTGGTTTCAAGTTTCAATCCTTCTGTTTCGCCGATCAATGCGACGGCTTCGCGCGCCTGTGGTGTGGCAATAGCGTAACCGTCGCCAAAAAAATCAGTATATGTGTCAACGTTCAACAAAGGATCCTCAAGCAGAGGTAGTGCGGCATCGCGTTCGTGTAAAGCCGCGTTCGTTGCTTTGAACAGTTTTTGAAACCCGTTTTCGGAATACACAGCCGGTGGCGTGACCTGCACAGCCTGAATCCGTGTGGGCAAACCGGCGAGACGGCAACCCAGCGCCAGCCCGACTACCGTACCCATCGTACCGCAGGCGGCATAAATGACATCGGGAGCCGCGACTATCGGGATCTGATCTGCGAGCTCCATCGCTGCGGCGACGAAGCTGGTTGCGCCCAGCCATGATGAGCCGCCCCAGGCGACTTTATAAACACGTTCGGCTCCGGTCGGATGGTTTGCAATAATATGCTCGTAAGCAGCGACAGTGTCCTGGTAGCTGCTCACATGTACCAACGTGGTGCCCAGCGCCGCATGGTAATGCAGCGTACTGACTATATTCGGTGTAACGGGCTGATCGGTCAGCACGACATAAACTTTTAATCCGAGTTGCGTAGCATAGATCGCAGTTGCCAGAGCGTGATTCGAACCAACTGCGCCGAAGGTCACTACGGCATCACAACCTTTGTCCAGTGCATCTGCCAGCACGAATTCCAGTTTGCGCACCTTGTTCCCGCCATAGAGCAGCGCGGACTCATCGTCGCGCTTGATCATCAGCGAGTCGAGTCCGAGGCGGGCGCCTAACTGGTCAGCACGGCTGATCGGCGTAGGCAGTTCCGTCAGCTGCAAATAAGGCAGCTTTGCTTTTAATTGCGGGTATCTGACGATCAGGGCGTGCACGAAACCAGGTACTCAGTGACTGCATTGAACAGGCGCAGGGTTGTGTGGTTTAAATGTACCACCATCGTCGAACCGGATCGCATCACCGCCAAAATCTTCCATGGTCAGCATCCGGATCATGTTGTAAGCGCGATTGCGCGAGTCCGGCTGCGGGCCGATTCGAGGAGCGGGTGGGCGGATCTGGATGGTGGAGACGATTCGGCCGTCGATGAATTGCCCATTGCCGTCGAGCGTTGCGACAAGAATGGGTGCATAGCCTTTTTCGCCGCTGACACTGATCCCGTAGTAAGTGGCGAAATTGCCCAGACTGTAGGCAATCAGGCGTTCCCGGTAGATTTCCATGGCGCGCGGTACGTGAGGGCCATGGCCAATAACGAGGTCGGCGCCCGCGTCGACCATGCCGCGTGAAAACTTCACGACATCGCCGCGGTTTTCGCCGTAGTAAGTTTCAGTCGTAAAGGGGATTCTTGCGGCATCCACGCCTTCCGCACCGCCATGAAATGAAACAATAACGATCTCGTGGTTTTCGGCCAGCATTTCGACTTCACGTCGTGCGCCGTCAAGATCAAGCATCGGCCAGGAATTTGTGAACGGTGCGAAGGCGATGAAAGCGAGCCGGATTTCTCCTTCACGCCAGCTGGCAATATCGCCCTGACGGCCTGAATGCAGAATACCTGCATCATCGAGCGCGCTCATGCTCGCGGTTCGCCCGTCTTCGCCAAAATCACGCGCATGGTTATTTGCAAGGCTCATGACATCGAACCCTGCGTCCGTGAGACGCTGTCCGTATCGCGAGGGCGATCTGAACAGGTAACACACATCGGGATTCCTGCATTTTTTTACCGGCTCGCCGCCGTCCATCAGGACACCTTCGAGGTTACCCACAGTCACATCAGCTTCGCGCAAGACCGGTGCGACGCCGTCCAGCAGGCTGACCGCATCATCGTCGGCCAGATGGTTTTTCGGGAAGTCCGTGCCGAGCATGATGTCGCCCACTGCGGCAATCGATATTTTTGTGCAGGCCAGCCGCGCAGCTTTCAGTGCGGCCAGTTCTTCGGCGGTCGGTGGCAGTTGTTGCTGTGTAACAGGTTCCGGTTCGATGTCGGCGGCAGGGCTCGTGACGGGCGGCGAAGTGGTGGACGTGCTGACGCTGCAGCCGGAAACGAGCAGCGTCAGGGCAGGGATGATGAAGCGAGCTTTATTCACCCACTCGAATGACCATAATTTCGATGTGAGCAGCGCGCAGGCGCTCACGCAGCGAATTGAGTTCCTCGAGACTGTTTACCGGGCCCACTCTGACCCGGTGATAGGTTTTGTCGTCCACACTGACTTTCTGAATTCGGGATACCACGCCGAGCAGCGCCATTTGCGCTTTCCTGCGATCCGCATCTTTATAGCTGGAAAATGAGCCCGCCTGGAGTACGTAGATGCCGGGTGATGCCACGGGTTCGGGTGTGACATCAGGTCGTGCTTCCAGATCTTCCTCGGGAATGATCACCTCAAAATTCGGCAGCATGTCGTAAAAATCGAAGCGGCTGTCCGGTTTCGGCGCACTGGCTTTTGGCGCCGGTCTGGTTTGCGCCGGTTGGGCCGGTTTTACGACGGACTGAACCTGTCCTGGTTTGCGGTCATTGACATAAATGGCTGCTGCTACGGACAGACCCACGGCCAGGCCTAAAAACATCCAGACCCAGCCCGCCGTCGAAGCGGACTGCTTTTTGCGTCGGGGGGGTTTTTCTTCTTGTTTTAGCGCGCGCCATGATTACATGGCCTCCGGTGCCGAGACGCCGACCAGGTCGAGCCCGTTGCTCAGCACTTGCCGGGTGGCCTGTGCGAGCAGCAATCGTGCGTTTCTTAAGTCTTCGTCGTCAATGATGAAGCGATGAGCGTTGTAATATGTGTGCAGGTCCTGAGCCAGATCGCGCAGGTAATGCACCAGGTGTTGTGGTGCGCGCTGACGGGCTGACAGCTCGATGATTTCCGGATACCGCAGCAGCGTCTGCATCAGTGTTTGCTCATGTTCCTCGGTCAGGCGGCCGAGATGTGCGCGGGCCGATTCGGCATCCCATGATAATTCACGTGCTTCCATTTCACGCATGACGCTGCAAAGGCGTGCGTGGGCATATTGAATGTAATAAACGGGATTTTCGTTTGAATGTGACTTGGCCAGTTCGAGGTCGAAGTCCAGATGTTGATCGTTGGACCGCATCACGAAGAAAAAACGCGCGGCGTCGTTGCCTACTTCTTCGCGTAACTGACGCAGAGTGACAAACTCACCCGAGCGTGTCGACATTTGCATTTTTTTCTTGCCCCGATACAGCGCAACGAACTGAACGAGTTGCACTTCGAGACTTTCCGGCGGTTCACCCATGGCATCCAGTCCGCCCCTGACCCGTGCGACGTAACCATGGTGGTCGGCGCCCAGAATATCGAGCAGCAGGTCGAAGTCTCGTTCCCTTTTTTGCAGGTGATACGCGATGTCCGATGCAAAATATGTTGTGCGGCCGTTTTCTCTGACTACGACACGGTCTTTCTCATCACCGTAATCGGTTGCGCGGAACCAGATCGCGCCATCTTTCTCATAACTCTTGCCATTCTCGGCGACACGCGCCAGCGCGCGTTCCACCGCACCGTCATCCATCAGGCTTTGTTCTGAAAACCATCGGTCGGGCATGACGCCGAATTCCGCCAGATCATTCTGGATATCAGCAAGGATTGAATCCAGCGCGCCATGCAGCACGGCGGTGAACCCATTCGCGCCAAGCAGTTCACGCATTCGGCTGATCAGGGCATCAAGGTAAATGTCAGCGTCGCCTGCAGGTGCGTCTTCCGGAAGACCGGCAAACAATTCCACAGTATCGATGGTCAGGGCAAGTTGGTTGATGTCCTCAGACGCGGACTCAGCGATATCGGTCACGTAGGCGCCACGGTAGCCATTGCTCGGGAAATCAAATTTCGCAGGTGTCTTTTCCAGCATTCGCAGGAACAGGCTCAATGCGAGTATGTCCATCTGCCTGCCGGCATCATTGACATAGTATTCCTGATAAACATCGTGGCCGGTCGCGGCCAGCAGTTTACTGACGCTGTTTCCGTAGGCAGCGTGGCGCCCATGGCCAACATGCAGTGGCCCGGTCGGATTGGCCGAGATGTACTCGACGATTACTTTGCATCCGTTGGCCGTATCACTTCGCCCGTACCCGGCGCCGTGTTCGATAATGTTCAGCAGTTCACGGTGAAAGGCATCGGCACTTAAGCGGAAATTGATAAAACCCGGTCCCGCAATCTCGGCCGCATCGATGAGATCCGATACAGGCAATCCGTCGATGATGTTCTGCGCAATTTCGCGGGGATTTTTCTTTAAGGGCCGCGCCAGCTGCATGGCAATGTTGCATGCGTAATCGCCGTGCCGCGTATCCCGGGCGCGCTCGATATCCGGGCGCATGCTTTTGAGCTCGGGATGATCCGCGATATCAGGCAGGCTCATCAGAGCCGTCGTAATCAGGTGTTCGATATGTGCCTTCACCAGGTGATATCCGTCATGAGGCGGCCGGAAAAGCGCGCATTCTATCAGGACGCCCGGTAAGTCTCCGCAGTTTGACGCGGGGCGGGCTAAAAAAGCTCGATGGGGTCCACGTCCAGTGACCAGCGGGTTTTACGGCCCGATTTCAGATCATCGAGCTGGTTTCGCCAGGTACCGAGAAAGCGCTGAATTCCCGGTCTGTCGTCACCCTGAATCAGCAGTTGGCCCCGGTATCGGCCCGAGCGGCGCTCCATCGGCGCCGGTGCGGGCCCGAGCACCCGGACATTGCGAGTTGCGAGTTGATCAGCCAGTTCTCGTGCCTCGTTAAGAAAATCGAACGCCGCTTCACGTCGCGCCGCTTCAGCGCGCAGCAATGCCAGGCAGGCGTAGGGCGGCCAGCCGGCCTGGCGGCGTTCGGTCATGGCCTGCTCCGCGAACCGGCCGTAGCCCTCGCTGACCAGGGTCTGGAGCAGCGGATGTTCCGGAAAATAAGTCTGGATAAACACTTCACCAGGCCGGTCCGCGCGCCCTGCGCGCCCGGATACCTGAACAAATGACTGGGCGAGACGCTCACTGCTGCGAAAATCCGTGCCGAAGAGCCCCTGGTCTGCATCAATGATGCCAACCAGAGTGACACCGGGAAAATCGTGTCCCTTGGTCAGCATTTGTGTGCCCAGCAAAAGCCGGGCTTCACCGGCCCGAATTTTTTCCAGACGCCGTTCTATTTCTCCGCGGCGTCTGGTTGTATCGCGATCCACGCGGATGACAGGTTCATCAGGGAACAGTCTGGTCAGGGCTTCTTCGACACGTTCCGTACCCTGACCGATGAACTGCAGCGTTTCGTGGCATTGCGGACATTTTTCGGGAATCTTCTGTTCCGAACCACAGTGGTGACAGACGACGCGGCCGCGACCCTGATGGACCACCATGCGCGCATCACAGCGACGACATTCGGTCATCTGGCCGCAGCCGGTACACATCAACACCGGCGCGAAGCCGCGCCGGTTCAGGTAAAGCAGGACCTGGCCGTCCGCAGCCAGATGGCGGCGGATGGCCGCAATCAAAGGCTGGCTTAGCCCGTCCGGCGCGGCATGCAGTCGCTGATCAATCAGGTGGATATCGGGTTGACGCGCAGTGCCGGGGCGCTCGGGCAAAGCCAGCCGCTGGTAGCGGCCGGCGGCGACATTTTCCAGCGATTCGAACGACGGCGTGGCCGAACCCAGGACGATGGGAATATCAAGTTGTCTTGCACGCCAGACGGCCAGGTCACGCGCCGAGTAGCGAAAGCCATCCTGTTGCTTGAGAGAGCCATCATGTTCTTCGTCGACAACGATCAGGCCCGGGCGGATCATCGGTACGAATACAGCCGATCGTGTACCGATAATTACGGCCGCCGAACCGTCACGTCCGCCGCACCAGGCTCGCAGCCGTTCCGTATCGCTCAGACCCGAATGGATAACGCCAATCGGTACATCGAGGCGGCGGCGAAAACGATCAAGCAGCTGCGGAGTCAGTCCGATCTCCGGAACCAGCACGAGGCTTTGGCGGTTTTGTTCGAGCGCTTTTTTGATCGCCTGCAGGTAGACCTCGGTTTTGCCGCTGCCCGTCACGCCTTCGAGCAAAAAAGTCGAAAAACCATTTGACGCGGTTATGACTCCGACCGCTTCGCGCTGAGCGTCAGTCAGCGCAGGCGCCGGATCTTTCTTGCCGGTGGGTAAAAAATCCAGTGCGAATTCAGCATCACGCTGGCTCAGCAGATCTTTTTCCACGAGTGTTGCAACGCTGTCACGCCATCCTTTGCTCAGTGATGTCAGCATGGTCTGGTTCAGCACGCCGTTACCGGCGTGTGCCAGGCGAAGTATTTGCGCCTGAACCGGCGCGCGCTTTGCTCTCGCATCGGGGTCGGTCAATCGGCCTGCATCGGTGAGTGTCCACTGTGTTTCACCACGCGCCAGTTCACCGCCTTTTCGGATCATATTCGGCAGCGCTGCCGCGAACACCTCGCCCGGCGGAAACCGGTAGTAGCGGGCGGCCCATTCAGCCAGGCTCATGACATGTTCATCGAGTAGAGGATCGTTATCGATCAACGCCATTGCACATCGCAACTGATGCGCGGGTACCTCGCTGTCGGATTTAACGCGCACAATAATACCGATGCGGGTGGATTTGCCGAACGGTACGCGCACACGCTGGCCGCGGCGGGGCGGGAAAGTGATTGTCTCGGGCGGCAGGTAGTCGAACATGCGCATGACCGGGGCTGCTAATGCCACCTGTAGTATCAAATCCGGTTTCATATCAGAAAAATGACGCGGTGAGCGTCAGGCCGCCGAGTTTTCCACAGAACCTGTGGATAACATTGTGGATAACGTGGGGCAAATATGCCGAATGCCGCATTGCCAACGAAGTTCTTTTAGTATGGTCAAAAATTAATCGAAGCCTATAATTATTTATATATCAAGTAGTTATCATTATTTTCTGAGTTAGGCTCGTTAAATATAGTGTAAGGCCCCAACCTTATTGGTTGAATGTGAATAAGTCGTTTTTACTGGTCGCGTATTCCGGGTGCTTTTGTCAACCATCGACCATTCGGTACGTTATATTGCCTTAAGTACGGATCAAAAGCTGTCATGAGCGTCAGCCAATTCGGGCGGCCGGATTCTGCGGCCAAACCCGCGGGCATCTATATATGAGTACTGCCAATTTAACGATCGTGCATCCGAACGAGGGCAAGAGCCTGGACGACGAACGCCTGGACAAGCAGATCCTTTTGCGCGCGACGATGGATCGATTCCTCGCCAGTGTCGAGCGGCGGGCATTAACAATGGCGCAGATCGCGGTATCGGATCCGGACGAGGCACTGGATATCGTGCAGGATGCGATGATCCGGCTGGTGCGGAAATACTCCGCACGTCCGCAAGACGAGTGGCGTCCGCTGTTTTTCAGAATATTGAAAAACCGCATTCTTGATCACCAGCGGCATCAGACAGTCCGGCACCGCGTGATTGCCTGGTTCAGCCCGAAAAATGCCGATGAACCGGGTCTTGATCAGATCGCGACGGCGCCGGGCGCACCGGCATTGCAACCCGATCGACAAGTGGCAATGGCAGATGCGATGGAACGTCTTGAAGACGCCGTGCAGAATTTACCGGCGCGTCAGCAGCAGGCATTCCTGTTGCGCGCACTGGATGGCCTGGACGTCGCGGGCACGGCACAGGTGATGGGTTGTTCGGCGGGCAGCGTGAAAACGCACTATTCCCGGGCGGTGCATGCATTGCGCGTGATACTGGGGGAGCACTGGCCATGAGCAGGTATGAAGACAATAAACAGGATCAGGAATTCGGCGCGACTGCGATCGAAATGCTGCGCGAGAGTGCCGATCATCTTGATGCGGCCACCGCGTCGCGCTTGAATCGTGCTCGTCAGCACGCACTGTCCGAACTGCCGTCATCCGGCCGTCTGCAGTTGCCAGGCCGTGAATGGCTGCTCACAGGAGCTGCTGCTATTGCGCTGGTTGCTGTGCTGCTGTGGCCGGGTGGCGCGCCCGGACCCTCGATTGAATCGACACCGGCTGCACCGGTGGCCGATAAAGCCGTGGATTTTGAACTGCTGCTTGATGAAGAGAGCCTTGAAATGCTCGCAGAGCTCGATTTTTTCGCCGGGTTGTCCGAAGAAGATCTGGCGAAGGTGACCGGTTGAGTCATGAATACTCGTTGCTGGGCGTATTATTTGGTATCGGCATGGCGCTGGCTGCCCCGGCCGGGAATCTCGATACACCCGGCGAGGCATTTCTGGAATTTCTCGGCAGCCTTGAGCAGGAAGATGATTGGGCAGAGTTTTTCGACAGCGTGCCGCAGCCCGTGGATAAGACACCCGGAATGGCCGATGAGTCTGACAGTGGAGAACCGGTGAGTGAAAATCACTAGAACAATTCGAGTCATGCTGCTTCTTGCTGCACTATGCGCTGCCGGTTTCGTGGCCGCTGCAGATGACCCGGTCTCCTGGGGTCAACTGTCGGAGCAACAGCAGAAGGTACTCGAGCGTTTCCAGGGTCGCTGGGAGAATCTCACGCCGACACAGCAGCAGCGTTTTGCGAACGGCTCGGCTCGCTGGCTGACCATGGATCCGGAACAAAAAGCACAGGCGCAAAACAGATTCCGGCGATGGAGTGAATTTAATCCTGAGCAGAAAAAACAGCTGCGTACCCAATTCGGTCGTTATCAGCAGATGCCGCCTGAACAACAGGCCCGGGTACGCCGCAATTTCCGTCGTTTCCAGGACCTTCCGCCCGAGCGCAGACGCCAGCTTCGTGACCGCTGGCAGGAAATGACGCCTGAACAGCGGCAGAGTTTTCGTGACCAGCGCACAATTCGACAGAAAAAAAACCATGATAAGCCGCCGCCGCGAAACGGACGCGATTAAGTGGCTGCGATTCGAATCATCCCTGACGGTAACAGCGGGATGTCCGGACAATGTTAGAGTGGCAATGGTTGCTGTTTAACGAACTCTCACGGGACCAGCTTTACGAAATTCTGAAAGTTCGACAAGCGGTGTTTACGGTTGAGCAGGATTGCGCGTATCAGGATGCTGATGATCTTGATCAGAGGTCATGGCATTTGATGGGCTGGCGCAATGACCCGGAAGAAAAGACACTGGTTGCTTACCTGCGGGTCGTCATTCCGGGAAGTAAATATCCTGAGCCATCGATGGGCCGGATTCTTGTTGCCCGGTCGGTCCGCAGGACAGGTCTTGGCAAGACTCTCATGCGTGAAGCGATCACCCGTACATTGACCGAATATCCGGGTTCATCTATTCGGATATCCGCTCAGCAACATCTCGAGAACTTTTATTCGACCTTCGGTTTTACAACAGTATCCGAGCCCTACGATGAGGACGGCATTCCTCATGTAGAAATGCTACGCAACCCACAGTCATGAACAAAGCAGAAGCTGAGCAAATAAAACAGGCACTACATCGTCTGCAGGCAGAGATTGAAGAGCAGGAGAAAGCATTCAGCGATGCCGGTAGAACAGTAGAACTGGACCAGACCCGGGTCGGCAGGCTCTCCCGGATGGATGCCATGCAGGCGCAGCAAATGGCGCTGGAAACGGCCAGACGACGTCAACAGAAGCTTTCGGGAATTGAGGGAGCTTTACGCCGCATCGAATCAGGCGATTACGGTTACTGTTTCGTGTGCGGCGATGAGATTGTCATAAACCGTCTGATGGCAGACCCATCAATTACGCGCTGTATTAAATGTGTTGAATCGCATTAATTCCGGGGATAGTTGACTAATTGTACGTAGAGTTTGTTGAGGTGGGCGGGTCGGCTGGTACTGATTCTTCATTTATCCAGAGCCGTCCGGAACCTGGAGTCTGAGCTCTGTCTTTTACAATATTCAACTGGAATCAGAAGTTAACGGCGAGACTATTTCCGAGACACTTGCCAGTGCGAACGCCAATGTAATCAGCCTCACCCTCGTGCCCGTATCCCTCACCGCCTGGCTGTTCTATTCGGCCCTCGGATTGTTCGGTTGGATGCAACGAAAACTAGCATGGCCGCTGACACATTCTTGAAGGGGGTTATCCGGTGCGAGGCCGCGTTTTTCTTACCAATGAATGACCGCTACTGTCAGAAGGAGTCATTCCATCCTGGAAATAGAAAATCCTGGCCTGGGCGGCTGGAAACCGGCTGATCGATTTGGCTAATGTGTTGCATCGACCGATTGAGCCCGCAACCCAAAGTGCCCATTCAGGCTTTCCGGAAAACAAAAGGCAGCACTAGAATCAGCTGTTAGGCGGCGCGGTGGAGTGCATTGCTACTTGCGAGTATCTTAGAATAATGAAAGACGAAATTGAGATCATAATGTCACCTCTATGCCAATCTTTTGAAAGGGATGGCATTGCTTTGCAAATCGAGATTTACCGATCCCAAGAGAGCGATTGGACGCTGGAGATTGTAAATCCGACCAATACGTCAATTGTATGGGATGAGACCTTTCAATCGGACAAAGAAGCACTAGAAGAGTTTCAACGAACTATCAAGACCGATGGGATTCAATCTCTCTTAGACAATCATGGTGATGGCGCCGCCTAACCAGTGTGAGCAGTACGCGCAGCAAGCTGCGCCAGACGGCCAAACCGCTGCGCGCTTTGTCCGCCGCTGTCACAGGCGTTAAGTTTCTAGCTAGGAAAGATCGTGCTTTATTCAGGTCATTGTCATTGCGGTGAGGTGCAGTACGAAGTTGAAGCACCGGAGCACGTAGATTGCCAGGAATGTAATTGCTCAATCTGCGCAATGACCGGCTTTCT
>PVMK01126439.1_pt1 | contig 30027 bp, 28 predicted proteins | sample 1853481 | NCBI WGS metagenome assembly PVMK01 (sample SAMN08533507, study PRJNA380276) | Marine sediment metagenome, whole genome shotgun sequencing project.
CATTTTGAGCATGAAATCACGTACAGCGGCTTCGACCATTACGGCGAGATTTCTACCCGCCACCACCGGCAAGGTGATTGAAGGATTTTTGCCAACCTGAACCGCAAATTCCTTTAACAGTGCAGCCGGCAGATTATCGACGCAATAGCAGCCCAGGTCTTCCAGCGCACGCAGGGCGGTAGACTTGCCGCCGCCGGACAGGCCGCTGACCAGGACCAGGTGCTGCTGTTTTTTTTTGCCATTCAACGCTTCAGATCCTGTTCCTTACGCCTGAGTATGCGGGAATGTCTTTCGACAAAGGCTGATGTCGCGTCATAGCCTTTCATTTTGAGCATGAAATCACGTACAGCGGCTTCGACCATTACGGCGAGATTTCTACCCGCCACCACCGGCAAGGTGATTCTTGCAATTTCCAGGTCCAGTACTTGCTGGGTACTCGTGTCACCACGAAGCCTGTCCCTGATATCGGTCCTGGACGGGTCCGCCGGAATATCGAGATGAATGATCAGACGCAGAAACTTGTTGAGCTTGATCGCCGCATCGCCAAACATGCGGCGTACATTGAGCACACCGAGGCCACGGACCTCCAGGCAGTCCTGCAGCGCTTCCGGGCAGGTTCCGTCGATGATCTCAGGTGAAATCTGGGTGAATTCCGGCGCATCATCCGCGATCAGCCGGTGGCCGCGGTTCAGAAGTTCCAGCGCCAGTTCGCTCTTGCCGCTGCCCGGGTCGCCGGTGATCTGCACGCCGATGGTGAAAACCTCCATGAACACGCCATGCACGGTGGTTCGCCGGGCCAGCTTACGCGCAATGCAATACTGCAGGTAGTTGACAATTTCCCAGGACGGCATGTCTGTTCGCATCAGGGCCGTTCCACTGCCGGCTGAGCCTGAAATAATTGATGCCGGTACCTCGAGGTCTTCTGTAATGACTATCGCCAGGGGCTTGCTCTCGATCATTCGCTGAACGGTTTGCCTGAGTTCTGCTGCTTCGAGGGAATCGAGGAAGCGGATTTCCTCCTCACCCATGACCTGGACTTTGTTGGGGTGGATCAGGTTCAGAAATCCGGCCAGCGCGGGTCTTGCGGTCAGGTCTCCCGCAGAAACGAAATATTCAGGGCCGTCGCCGATACCTGAGACCCACCGCAGGTTCAATTTTTCATGCAGCTCGTCGAAAAGATTTCGTGCTGTGATAGAAGTTGCCACTGAAACTCAGTGCTGCGCAGGGCTCTGCGAAGTGGACAGCAGTTTCAGCAGTTTTTTTGCACTGTCCGCTTCGCGCAGTTGCCTGAGAAGGTCCGGGTTACCGAAGAGTTCCGCCACCTGCGCCAGAAGTTTCAGATGATCTTCGCTGCAGTTTTCGGGTACGGCAAGAGCAAAAAGCAAGTCCACCGGTTCACTATCTATGGCGTCGAAAGGCAGCGGCTTTTTCAGCCGGATGAAACAGGCCTGAACATCAAGGCTTCCTTTTACGCGGCCGTGGGGGATGGCTACGCCCTTGCCCAGGCCGGTGCTGCCCAGCCGCTCCCTGGCGCACAGGCTTTCAAATATTTCTCTCTGGTCCAGTTCACCGCTATTGCGGGCGAGTTCCTGGCTGATTATTTCCAGCAGGCGCTTTTTGCTGCTGCAGTGCACGCCACATCGAATCCGTTCCGGACTGAGCAGGTCACTGATTAACATTTTGGACTAAAGCCTATTCGGAAAAAATGCTGTCTTTTCAGGGCCGGTCGTCAATTCATTGAGGCCGCCCGGTTTGCCCGGCTTGCATGGTGACTCCGCACACGGTCCTTGAAACGCCTGACCTGTCTGTCCAGCTTGTCTGACAGGCCGTCGATCGCGGCATACATGTCGCTGTCGGTTTCCTGCGCGAAGAGGGGTTTGCCAGCAGCATTGACTGTTCCTTCAGCTTGCTGCTGGTGATTGTCGACTTTGAGAATGACATTGATCGAAATCACGTGATCGAAGTGCCTGCAAATGCGTTGCATTTTTTCAGTCACATATGCTCTGAGCGCGGGTGTAACTTCTACGTGATGTCCGGTAACGTTTATCTGCATGTCGGTCTCCTGTTACCAGGCCGGAGCACGGCAGGGCCGGGCACCGGGTCTGGTTTGGTTATTAGGGAGGTTGCTTTTGGCCTATCCTTCCGTGGGGCCTCGATCTTCCATTTGTAGCGAACAAGGGGGATTACACAATCCATGACTTAATCTTATACCGGAATTTAGAAATTGCCTAGTCCGCATATTGCGTGAGTTGCCGGATTTTTCGGTTGATTTCACGAGTGCAGCCTGGTTGATCGTGCGCCGAAGCATAGCAATAGCTATGGTTCAAGCGGGATCAGCCGGGATGTGCCGTGCAATCAGGCGACAAACCGGCAGCAATACACTTTGTATTTCTTCACAGTTCTTTAATATCCCGACAGGTAATTGATTATTTTAAATAATATAGTGAAGACTAGCGAAACTCATGCAATATGCGGGTTAGTGACTCGGATCATCAAAACCTGCTCAGGTTCCAATATGCCTGCTCCTGTACAGGCGGCGGCGCTCGCTTGATGAACCGATTCCGAGGGATTCCCGGTACTTGGCGACTGTTCTTCTTGCCGCGCAGATGCCGGTCCGGCGGAGTAGTTCCGACAGATCCTGATCGCTCAGGGGACTCTCGTGCGGCTCCTTTTCGAGCAGCAGTTGAAGACGGGCCTTGACCGCGGTAGCGCTGACCGTACCACCGCTGTCCGTACGTACATGGCTGGAGAAGAAATACTTCAATTCGTAGATGCCCCGGGGGGTGAGCATGTATTTGCGCGTGGTGGCCCGGGATACAGTTGATTCGTGCACCTCCACGCTTTCAGCAATATCCCTCAGTACGAGGGGTTTCATCGCGATGTCTCCGTGCTCGAGGAAATCCTCCTGTAATTCCACGATACTCTGCGAAATCAGCAACAAGGTGCGGTTGCGCATTTCCAGGCTGGACATCAGCCAGCGTGCTTCCTGCAGCCGGCCGCGCAGATACTCTGCTTCCTTGTCGCCGGATTTTCGCAGCAGATCGATATAGTAGTTGTTCAGCCGCAAACCCGGATCATTCTCAGGGTTCAGAGTGACACCCCATTTCCCCTCCACCTTGGTGACGTAGACATCCGGAACCAGGTATTCATCCCTGCGGTTGTCATAACGCGCCCCGGGTCTTGGTTCCAGCGACTGGATCAGATCCAGGGCTTGTGATAACGATTCATCGTTGGCGCCGGTGCCCTTCTTCAATGCATCGAATTCATGCCGGGCGACCAGTTCGAGAAAATCACGCGCCACGCGAAGAGCAAGCTCACGTGCGGGTGTAGCCCCGGGGAGAACGGACAGCTGTACCAGGATACATTCGCCAGCATCACGGGTCGCCACTCCGACCGGTTCCATGCGCTGAACGCGGTGCAATACGGCCAGTACCTCATCTTCTTCGACCAGCAATTCCGGCGCCAGGCTGGCGCGGATAACCTGGATGCTGTCATGCAAAAAGCCATCGTCATCCAGCCCGTAAACAATTGCGGCCGCAATCTGCGAATCCACCGGGCTGAAGTGCGCCAGGTTGATTTGCCACAACAGGTGCTCCCTCAGCGAGTCGCTGCTGGGATCGGCAATCTGCGGCTCCAGGTTAAAGCCTTCAAAGCCGCCGCGTTCCATCCACTGCTCGTCACCCGGGCTGGAAGCCTCCCACTCTGAGGCTCCGAATTCATCGGCTTGCTGGTAATCGTTATCCCCCGGTTCCTGTTCAACATCGGACGATACCTGTTCCGATTCAGCGTCAGATTCATCCCGCTCGAGCAATGGATTGGCATCCAGAGCATCCTGGATGTACTCACGCAACTCAATCCGGTTGAGTTGCAGCAGCCGGATTGCCTGCTGCAACTGTGGCGACAGCGCCAGCTTCTGCGTGAGTCTGATTTGGAGTGACTGGTCTACCATTTGGGTGCGCTATGTGACTTGGTCATTCAAAGGCTGAATTCCCTGCCCAGGTACACTTTACGCACCTCTTCATTGGCAAGTATGGCTTCCGGCTCACCCTCCGCCAGCACCTGGCCGTCATTGAGGATGTAAGCATGATCGCAAATGCCAAGGGTCTCCCTTACGTTATGGTCGGTAATCAACACCCCGATGTCCATGTCGGTCAGGTGACCGACGATCTTCTGGATCTCTATTACGGAAATGGGGTCGACACCCGCGAAAGGCTCATCCAGCAGAATAAAACGCGGGCTTGCAGCCAGCGCCCTGGCAATTTCCACGCGCCGCCGCTCACCGCCGGAAAGACTGATTCCCTTTTGTTTTGCAAGATGTGAGATTCCCAGGTCTTCCATCAGTTTTTGCATCATTTTTGTCCTGCCGGAGGCACCGAGCTCAGAACGCATTTCAAGGATCGCCATGATGTTGTCTTCAACACTCAACTTGCGGAAAATTGATGCGTCCTGCGGCAGGTATCCCAGCCCCAGGCCTGAACGGACATTGACCGGTTCATGAGTGACGTCGGTGCCGTCCACCACGATGTTGCCTTTGTCAGCTGAAACCAGGCCAACAATCATGTAAAAACAGGTTGTTTTTCCTGCCCCGTTGGGCCCCAGTAAGCCGACGACCTTGCCCGGCTCGACCTGCATGGTCACGCCCCGAACGACGTTTCTTTTGCCAAATGACTTGTGGAGATTTACCGCTTTGAGCATATCACTGGGTCGACTCTTCCGCCGGCGGGTTATCTACCTGACCTTCTTCACTGATATCCGGAACGACTTCCGGGTCCAGCTGGATTCGAATTCTTCCATTTCCATCGCCGCCATTGCCCTGGAAGTGCTGAAGATTCATATCGTAAATCAAGGTTTCCCCTCTGATTTGATACTGAGGATGAACCACGTCAGCAGCGCCGGTCAGAGTAATGATCCCGGAAGCTACTTCGTATTCTATTCTGCGGGCTTTGGCAGTGACCAGTCCTTGTTCTTCGATTTCCTGCTGGAGTAAAACGGGTTGTCCGGTCAATATGACTTTCCGGACCTTGCCTTCCATTTTTTCAACTTCCGCAACGTCTGCCTTTACCAGCAAGGTGCCCTGGCGAATTTCCACGTTGCCCCTGAGTATTGCTTTGCCATCACCCAGAGTGCCCTCTGTGGCATCGGCATGCACCTCCAGAGGCTGCTGGCGGTCCGACTCCAGAGCCATTAAAGGGCCTGCCTGCATCAGCAAGATGGTGCACGCCACCAGGCAACGGTGTCCGCAGAGCATGCTCCTAGGGGATTTCATAATGCGCCTGTACATCTTCCAGCAATTCATAGCTGTCATTGATCATATCCAGGTTCATGCCCAGGGATTCAAGGTGTTCTCCAGGCTGCCTGATGGTGACCAGCGCTTCGGTACTTGCGGTTCTCGGTGTTACTCTCAACATCACGTCCCTTGTTGTGATTTCAAGTGTCTTGCTACTGTTCCTGGTTACTCTCAGTAAATTGACAGCGCCAATGAGCGAGACGAATTCCCTGTCAGGGGTGATGATTGCAGACTCTGCGCTGATGTACCACAGATCATTTTCCTGTTGAATGCGAATTTCCGGGCTTTCTATCGTGCCTACCTCACTCTCAGCATTTTTCCTCAGTACCGGTGAAGAAATTTCCAGGCTGATATTTCCCTGGTCATCCAGCAAGCGGCCCTCGAAATCACGTAAAGCGTAATTAAGCCGGGTATCGACCGCGGACCGTGGTTCATTACCCTTATCGGCGGGATTCTGGGACACAAACCAGCTGGCGATTGCCAGTAAAGACAAAACGAAAATACCCCGCCTGGTTCTGCGCTTGATCATGGTCTAAGCCGTATTTTGCGCAAGAATCTCATTGAGTACTTTCTGATCCAGACCTCTGGCAACCAGGATGAGGTTGCAAATCTCGCGTACCGCCCCCTTGCCACCGCCCCGGGATGTGACCCAGTGCACCCTTTTGCGGACCAACTCGTCTGCATCGGCCACGGTAACAGCAAGGCCCACCCGCTCGAGTACCGGAAGGTCGATCCAGTCATCGCCGGCATAGCAAACGGCCTGTTCAGGGATGCCGGTCTCGTCCAGCAATTCGGTGAACGCCCGCAATTTATCATGGCGACCCTGGTACAGGTGTTTGATTCCCAGTTGCTGCGCCCGCCACGCAACGATCTCCGACTTCCGGCCTGTGATCAGGGCCAGTTCGGTGCCTTGACTCTGCAAGAGCCTCAGGCCAAGGCCATCACGGGTCGAAAATGCTTTCATCTCGTTGCCGCTGTTATCGAAATAAAGGTTGCCATCTGTCAGCACGCCATCAACATCCAGAACCAGCATCCGGACTGCCGCGGCTCTTTCAAGCAGCAGAGGGTCAAAGCCACTTTTATCAATCACAGACATCTGGACACTCCTGTTCTGGCAAGTTTTAGCATGCGCTGGTATTTTAACCCCTGGAAGCACGCAGGTCAGCCCGCCTCTCCTGGTACTACCGGTGTTGCGGTAACCCAGATCATCGCCTGGTAAGTAAAATAGATGGTCAGCAGCAACAGGCCGGACTTGCGGCTGATTCTGCCCGGTCCGTGAATGCCATAGGCCATGAAAAACAACAGCACCGTGAGCAGAAACATGACAGGAAAATCCTGTTTGAGCATGAGTGCATCGACCGCAACCGGCGTGATGGTTGCGGCAATTCCCAATACACCCAGGATATTGAACATGTTGGATCCGATGATATTACCAATGGCCAGGTCATCTTCCTCCCTTAGTGCGCTGGTCAGGGCCGCTGCCAACTCGGGCAGGCTGGTCCCGAAAGCAACAATTGTCAGGCCGATCACCACCTCGGACACTTCCATCGCGCGGGCAATCGTGACGGCGCCTTCAACCAGGAACCGTGAGCTCAGTGGCAGGATGATCAGGCCGATAATTAACCACTTGACGGCGGTCCGCGTTGGCATATCGCTTGGAATTTCTGCAGCAAATTCCTCAGCCAGCGGGTCTTCCGGCCCGCGCCTCAGCCCATATCGCACCATCCATACTACCAGGGCGGCCAGGCCGGTCAGCAGCAGCCAGCCCTCGGTGCGGCTGTAATTCAGATCTGCGGCCATGATGAAGCTGGCGATCATGATCAGCACCAATAGGGGGTACTCCCGCTTCAGGGTCTCTGACTCGACCTTCAGCGGGTATACAACAGCCGTTATTCCGAGGATCAGGCCAATGTTCGCGATGTTGGAACCGATGGCATTACCCACGGCAAGCCCGGGATTACCCCGGCTCGCGGCGACAGCGGACACCACCAGTTCCGGTGCGGATGTACCGAAGGCGACAATGGTCAAACCGATGATCAGCGGCGACACGCCGAGATTTCTGGCCATTGCCGATGCACCCGCAACGAGCCGGTCGGCCCCCCAGACAAGAAGAATGAAACCGCCGATGATTTGGGTAATGGAAATCAGCATCTGCAAAGATCGTTTCCGCCAGCAGGTTCAGAGCGTTTGAGTTGAATTATCATCAGTGGAGTGTAAATTGCTTTTGTTATCAGTTCTGGTTCCATTATGATGACCGGCTTTCCAAGCGTCACTTTAAAGCTAATCTGATATGAGGTTGCATAGTCTATGGATAGCACAACTATAGAGCAAATGATCCGCGCGGGACTACCCGCTGCAGAAGTTACCGTGAGCGGTGACGACGGCGTGCATTTTGAAGCGCAGGTCATCTGCGATTCGTTCCGCGGGAAACCGACCCTTCAGCGTCATCGCATGGTCTATGCAACCCTCGGTGAACTGATGGGCAGGGAGATCCACGCCCTTGCATTGCAAACAGACGTTCCCGGAGGAAACAGCTGATATGGCTCGAATCCAGATTACAGGTGGTGTCCCGCTGCGCGGCGAAGTCTGGATTTCAGGCGCCAAAAATGCCGTTTTGCCTATCATGGTGGCTAGCTTGCTGGGTGAAGAGCCCTCCAGAATCAGTAACGTGCCACACTTGCAGGACGTCACCACAACGATGGAACTGCTGGGCCGGATGGGCGCTGAGCTGAGCCTCGACGAGAAGATGCAGATCGAAATCGATCCGCGTGGTATCGACCGTTTCGAGGCGCCATATGACCTGGTCAAGACCATGCGCGCATCCATTCTCGTACTGGGCCCGCTGGTGGCCCGGTTTGGCCGGGCCCGGGTTGCCCTGCCGGGTGGCTGCGCAATTGGCTCACGGCCGGTCAACCTGCATTTGCACGGTTTACAGCAACTGGGTGCCAACGTTGCCGTGCGCAACGGCAATATTGAAGCCAGTGCCGACCGCTTGCGCGGCGCGAGGATCGTACTGGATACCGTGACCGTGACCGGGACCGAGAACATCCTGATGGCTGCAACCCTGGCACAGGGAACAAGCATCATCGAAAACGCCGCGCAGGAACCGGAAGTCGTGGATCTGGCAAATTTCCTGGTCTCCATGGGTGCAAAAATAGAGGGTGCCGGTACCAATACGATAACGGTTGAAGGGGTCGACAGTCTCAACGGAACAGACTATTCGGTATTGCCTGACCGCATCGAGACGGGCACTTACCTGATTGCATGCGCAATGACCGGCGGCAGGCTGCGCTGCACGCGGGCCCGCCCGGGGCACCTGGACGCAGTCCTCGACAAGCTGAGTGAAGCCGGCGCGGATATCAGTCTGGGTGAAGACTGGATTGAAATGGATATGGGCGGGCGCAGGCCGCGCTCGGTCGATATCACCACCGCCCCGTATCCTGGTTTTCCTACGGATATGCAGGCCCAGTTCACCGCCCTGAATAGCATTGCCGAGGGCACCGGGGTGATCACCGAGACGGTCTTTGAAAACCGCTTCATGCATGTGCAGGAACTTCAGCGCCTCGGCGCCGATATCCAGGTGAAAGGGAATACGGCCATCATTCGCGGCGTGCCCAGGCTCACCGGCGCACCGATCATGGCGACCGATCTGCGTGCATCCGCCAGCCTGGTGCTGGCTGGCTTGGTAGCCGACGGAGTCACCACCGTCGACCGCGTATACCACATCGACCGTGGTTACGAAGTCATCGAGGAAAAACTCAGTCAGATAGGGGCTAGAATCCGACGTATCAGCGAAACTTGAGTTGCCATTGTTGAAGAGTGCGGCGCCGAATTTATTCAGCCACCGAGGCGGCGGTGACTTCGACGCGGACCCGTCGGCTGAGCTCTCTGGCGTTACTGAGCTCTATGCCCGGTTTGAACTGGTCTTGCTTGCCGCCACCGAGGGGGCCGCGATAGGTCTTCGCGCCCTGGCGGGTCTGACCCTGGTCATCCAGCCAGGCGTAGCTGATTTCAATATTCTTCATCGGCACTGAAGTCAGGTTTTCAATTTGAATCCAAATCGTATTGGTGTCGTCAATTACCGCTCGTGAACCGATATACCTGGACGGGTTGATGGCCAGGTCCATCAGGATCAGTTCGCGCTTCGCCTGTTGGCCCGATTTTGATTCTGACTGGACCGCAGCCTTGAAATGGACCGCGGCGTTTCCCACTTTGCCAGCGTCTTTGTCTATCATTCCCAGCAGGTAATGCGCTTCTGCGGTGGGCATCAATTCCAGGCTCCTGGTCAGGTCAGCCCGGGCCGACGGAAATTCTTCCAATGCATATTCCATCTGTCCTTTGCGAAGGTAGCCATAGAAGAAGCCGGGGTTGGCCTCAATGGCCCTCCGGTAGGAAGAGAGCGCACGACTGGCTTTCTCGTTCAAGGCATGGATATCACCCTGCAGGGCCAGGAATTTTGATTCCCGCGGCTCGATTGCCATGGCTTCGTCCAGCTTGCGTTGGGCCAGATCGAGGTCATTGTCACTGGCGGCCTTGTTGGCTTCGTCAAAGGCCGCATAAGCCGGCTTGACCCGTCTCAGGTATGCCGTTTTGGCCAGGTATCTCGCGCCGCCCATGTCCCCGCCAGCAGGCAGACCGGAAGCGGTTTTACGGTTGTTCTCAAGCCGTTCCCTGGATGGTGGATGAGAAGCGAACAGGCCACTTAACCAGTCCTCGTTACGGCCTTCTGAAAGCTTTAGGAATGTTTCCTGCAGTTCTACCGCACCCTGTGGATCATAGCCGGCTTCTGACATGTACAACATGCCGAACTCATCGGATTCACGTTCCGCGTCCCTGCCGTATTTTTGAGTCAGTAGCTGGGCGCCCATGGCTGGCACGATCATCGCTACTTCGCGCGCAGCTTGCGAATCCACCGTGCTGCCGAGGACGATCATGGTGGCCACTGCACCAAGCTGCGTGAGCATGGCCTTGGACTGGGCGCGGGCCCCGTGAGCAGCGTCGGCATGGACGATTTCATGCCCCAATACAGCAGCCAGCTCCGCTTCGGAATTGAGTTCGGTGAGGAGTCCGCGATTAATCACCAATTTGCCTCCGGGCAGAGCCCAGGCATTTGGTGAGGAGTCGTTGAGAATGGTGAATTCGAAATCCAGCTCTTCTTTTCTGCGCGCCTGGTCAGCGAGGCGCCCGCCCACTCCCCTGACATAGTCTGTCAGTTCAGGGTCGAGAATGAACTCGCCGCCCTGGGACTGCTTCATCGGCGCATACATTTGCGCGCCCACTTCCTGTTCCCAATCGGTTCCGTAAACCTGAAAATTCCGTTCGCCGGTCACGGGGTTCACAGAACAGGTCGCTATCTGGGCTGTCAGGACCAGCCATAATGGGATGAGTTTTTTCTTCACACGCCAGCGCTCGCAATCACTTCTCCAATGTCAAAGCAATCGATGCCAAGGTCAGCCGCGTCCGTAATCAAGGGATCGACTGCGTCAGGTTCTGCCAGCATGACCATGCCAATTCCGCAATTGAAAGTACGCAGCATTTCAGTTTCAGAAATGCGGCCTTCCTGCTGCAACCATCTGAATATGGCGGGCCGGCGCCAGGCGCTGGTATCGATCGCCAGGCCCAGGCCTGCAGGAAAAACCCGGCTGATGTTTTCGGTCAAACCGCCGCCCGTGATGTGAGCCAGACCGTCGATGCGCCCGGACTCGAGCAGCTTCAGGACCGGCTTGACGTAGATTCGCGTCGGGGCCAGCAAAGCATCACCGAGTGTGGCCGGCTGATTGTCGTCGCCCGGCAGGGGATCGCCCAGCTCAGCCGCGGAGCGTTCGATTACTTTCCTGATCAGTGAGTAGCCATTGGAATGAGGTCCGCTGGACGCCATGCCTATCACCCGGTGTCCCGCTGCGATGCGGCTACCGTCCACCAGTTGCGAGCGCTCGACAGCGCCCACTGTGAACCCGGCAAGGTCATAATCCCCGGCACCGTACATGCCGGGCATTTCCGCGGTCTCGCCGCCAATCAGGGCGCAGCCGGCCTGGCGGCAACCCTCCGCGATTCCTTCAATCACCAGCACGGCTTCGTCCAGCATCAGTTTTCCGGTTGCAAAATAATCCAGAAAGAACAGGGGCTCCGCGCCGCAGGTGAGAATGTCATTGACACACATAGCAACCAGGTCGATCCCGATCGTGTCGTGACATCCAAGCTGGCGAGCGAGCATCAACTTGGTGCCGACTCCGTCCGTGCCGGAAACCAGCAGGGGATCCCGCCACTTGTTGAAATCCAGTTCAAACAGTGCGCCGAACCCGCCGAGGCCGGTCAGGACTTCGGGACGCATGGTGCTTTTTACCGCCGGCTTGATCCGCTCGACCAACTCATTTCCGGCATCGATATCGACGCCAGCGTCGCGGTAGGAAAGACTGTCTTTTGGTGTTTGCATGTTGTTCAATGACCTGTCCGGGCGATGGTAGATTCGTTACGGTTGACAGGTGGCATATGGTATCTTATTTGCCTGGCAGATGGCGTACCGGAGTCTGCTATTTTCATTATCTCTTAAGGCGCATGAAAAACATTTTACTGACCTTGCTGATGATCCTGTTGCCGGTTGCCAGCTGCCTGGCAGCACCGGCAGATCTGTATACCGGTAAAGTTGTGGTTGAGAACCAGCAGTTGTCCGAGCGTAATCGCGCACTGCCCCTGGCCTTGATGCAGGTTTTGCAGAAACTCAGTGGGCTGAGGCATTTCGATATGTATCCACTGGTGGAGGATTCATTGGACTCGGCCGGGTCCATGCTGGTTTCTTTCCATTACCGAAATGCGGAGGAAATACTGGCAGACGGCAGTGTTTTCAATGAATTGCGCCTGGTTGCGCAGTTTTCGGAGCCGGAAGTGAATGAGCTTTTCAAGTCACTGCAACTGCCGTTGTGGCGACCGGAACGCCAGGCAACCCAAGTATGGCTGGTGGTGGACGACGGTCTCGATCGCCGCATCATGCCGCTTGAGTTTGCATACGCCTGGGAGGCAATGGATAAGGCCGCAGCATCCCGTGGGATGCCGGTAGTGTGGCCACAGCCCGATGATGAGGGCAACTATCCGGTGGACGTGCAACTGCTCTGGGGGGGATATACCGAGGACCTGGTCCAACTGGGGGCCAATGCGGTGATGGTGGCTGCCGCCCGGCGCGAGGGGCCCGAGTGGAGTGTGCGCATCAACCTGGGTTATGAAGGTCAAAACTGGACCTGGCGAAACCGTGATGTCGATCTTCAGCTGGTGCTCAGCGAAAGCATGCAGCAGGCGGTGGATCGGGTAGCGCAAGCAAATACCATTATCGCTGCCGATCAGGGCAGGTGGCCGCACGAATTGACGGTCACCGGTATCGCCGCAGCAAATGACTATGCCCGCTGCCTGGCCTATTTGCAGAATCTGAGCGTGGTCGAGCAGGTGCGTGTGGCCAGGGCCAGTGCCGGACGGGTTCGATTCAAGCTGGAACTGAATGCTTTACCCCAATACCTGGACCAAGCTCTGTCCTCAGGCAGCATGCTTGAATTTATCGATTCTGAAGACGCCTACCTGCTGCGGCAATGAGAGAAAGCCATGAATTCTGAATCAAGGAACTGGTTTGCGCTGGCATTGACCGCCGCTGCCCTGTGGTTGATCTACCTGTTGGCGCCGGTGCTTACACCCTTCGTGATATCCGCCGCGCTGGCATTCCTGGGCGATCCGCTGGTCGACCGGCTGGAAAGAATCCGCATCGGAAAATGGAATATCAGCAGAACCGTGGCTGTTGTGTTTGTATTTATCCTGATGTCGGCCGGCCTGTTTGTCCTGTTATTGATCTTCGTTCCGCTGTTGCGGGAACAAATTCAACATCTGGTTGAGAATGCGCCCAAAATGCTCGATTGGGTCGTTGGGACAGCGTTGCCGTGGATTCAGGCCAAGCTGGGATTGAGCGGATTTGCACTGAACTCCGAAACGATCAGTGAAGCCCTTAAGTCGTACTGGAAGGAGGCCAGTTCCGCCATGATAAGCGTGCTCGGTACGGTTTCCAAAAGCGGCCAGGCCGTGCTGCACTGGATGATGAATCTCGTTTTGATTCCGGTGGTTACATTTTACCTGCTGCGTGACTGGGACAAGCTGGTGGAAGGTGTTCGCACACTCATTCCCAGGAAGATCGAGCCAATCGTCAGCAACCTGTTTGGCGAAATCGAGACCGTCCTCGGCGCGTTCATACGCGGGCAGTTGATGGTGATGTTCGCGCTCGGCGCCATTTATTCTGCCGGACTCTGGCTGGTGGGCCTGGACCTGGCTTTCATGATCGGAATGGCTGCCGGTCTGCTCAGCATCGTTCCTTACCTGGGAACCGCGGTAGGCATAGTCGCAGCGCTGGTGGCGGCAGCTTTCCAGTTTCAGGACATGTTTCACACCATTCTGGTCATGCTCGTTTTCGCTGTCGGGCAGTCTCTGGAAAGCATGGTGCTGACACCCAAACTGGTAGGGGACCGGGTGGGTCTGCATCCGGTCACGGTGATTTTCGCGGTACTCGCCGGTGGCCAGCTGTTCGGCTTCCTGGGAATTTTGCTGGCCTTACCTGCGGCCGCCGCACTTAATGTGCTCATAGGCCATTTGCATCGGCAGTACACCAATAGCTCGCTTTACCAGGAAAAAGCAGAAGAGGGTGGAGAGCCCTGAATGCTGTTCTCTCCTCAAATTCCGCTGCAACTCGAGCCGAGACGGCCTGACCGTTTCGAAGACTTCGTGGCCGGTCCCAACAAAAGTGTTTTTCTTGCCGTCAGGCAGTTGCTGGATGAGCAAGGCGCCAGCCTGTTTCTTTCCGGGCCGCTGGGATCCGGAAAATCCCACCTGTTAAACGCCTTGTGCCATGCAGCCCGTGAAAAAGGGTTGGGCGCCTTCTACATCGCCCTCAAACAGCTCCCTGAAGAAGCAGCGGCCGGGCTGGAGGGATTACAGGGCCTGGACCTGGTTTGCGTGGATGACCTGGACAGCGTGACAGGCAACGCCACCTGGGAAAACGCCCTGTTTCGTTGCTTCAACGAAGTTCGTGCTGCGAACGGAAGGTTGGCAGTCAGCAGCCGACAGCCCTTGTCTTCTCTTCAGTTTGACCTTCCCGACCTGGAATCGAGGCTGGCCTGGGGTTTGCGGCTGAAACTCCAGTCACCCGACGACGCGGGTAAGTTGCAGGTACTGCAGCAACGGGCGCGTGTGCTGGGCATTGAACTGCCGCAGGACGTGATGCACTACCTGATCAAACACAGCAAGCGGGATATGGGCTCTTTGCTTTCCGCGCTGGAACGTCTCAAGGATGCCGCGTTCGTGGCCAAGCGCAGGATTACCATTCCACTGGCCCGGGAAATACTTGTCTCTGACCGGTAGTTACAGATCCCTTGCTATACTGCTGCGTTACGGAAAAGGACTTGGGGCCTGCAACGCAGTGACCCGGTAAGTGTTATCAAGTCCCGGGAGAGAGGCATGCTGAGAAAAATCGACATCGCGCGAAATTGGTTACCCAGGTATACAGGCATGCCGTTGGGGCTTTTCGGCGACTACATTTTGCTAACTAATTTCGGTAATTACGTCAGGTTGTTCGCGCAACAGTTTAACTGTGATATCCATGGCGAAGATCGCACGATGCAGGCCGCCACCAATGACGCGGGCCTCACAATCATCAATTTCGGCATGGGTTCCAGTCAGGCTGCAACCGTCATGGATCTGCTCAGCGCGGTCGCTCCCAAGGGCGTATTATTTCTCGGCAAATGCGGAGGCCTCAAGACGTCCACAGAGTTGGGTCATTTCATATTGCCGATTGCTGCGATCCGGGGTGAGGGCACCAGCAACGACTACTTTTCGCCGGAGGTTCCTGCTCTACCCTCATTTAAACTGCACAAATTCGTCTCCAACAAAATACTGGAGCATGACCTTGACTACCGGACTGGTGTTATCTACACCACCAACCGCAGGCTGTGGGAGCATGATGATGCTTTCCACCACAAGCTGCAGGATATGACCTGCATCGGAATCGACATGGAAACCGCCACTTTGTTTATCGTTGGCCACGCCAACGAAATTTCGCGTGGCGCCCTGTTGCTGGTATCCGATGTACCGGTAACGCCGGATGGTGTCAAAACCGAAGAGTCAGACAAAATCGTTACCCGGGACTGGGTGAAACTGCATCTGCAGATCGGCATCGAAGCGATGACGGAACTTGGCCAGAAGGGTGAGAAAATCAAGCACTTCCGGTACTAACGTTACAGACACCACCATCCCAAATCATGTAGGCTCGCTTACCTGGTAGTGTAGGAGCGCGCCATGCGCGCGATAAGCACATGTCAGCCTGTCCGGGAGGTGGCGCGTGTCTACCTGCAGGACCGTCATTTGTCGGGAACAAATGAAGAGCGAACAGGGATGTCTCGAGCGTGTCCTGCAGGTAGACACGCGCCACCTCCCTCCCGGCACTGACTAATTCATGAACAGGGTTTGCGCCTACTCGATCAGGGGCTGAAATCAACCCCTGCTCAGTTGGTTGTTTCTACTTGAACGTCATCCTGCTGTCAGCCACAAAGCCGTCGGAGGTGAAACGGAAGGTGGCCTGGCTGCGGTCGGCGAATGCCTTGAAGGCATCTTGAGCAGACTCGGCAATGTGGTGAGCCGACCGGTAATGGGTGTTCTGTTCCTGATCCAGTTCATCGGCCTGGCCTTCCAGGTCCTCGAATTGCTCGCTGATTTCCTGTGTGTAATCCAGGTAGGCAGCCATGTCGTAGTTGGTGGACATGAAGGTACCGGCCGGTCCGGGTTTCTCGGCCAGGTAATCGGGCAGGCTTGTTTCCTCACCCTCACCGATGGACAACCCAATCGCATCATCTGAAAGCGCTGCAAAAGCTACGATGCCCGGCATCGGAATCAGGGATGCCGGCAACTGGACCGGTGGTTCGCCGGGTACAAGTGTCAGAGCCGACAGGTCTGGCAAAAACATTTGCGCCATACCTACAAACATCTCGGGTTGATCCACGTGCACGGCAATTTGTCCGCGGGCGTTTTCCGGTATGGACTGGGCCATGGTGAGTTCGCTCAGGCTCAGTCTCACGCCGCGGAAATTATTAACGAAGGGCGGCATGGGTTGGTTCAGCCGGGCGAACGTTTCCGTGGCGCTCTGGTTGATATCCACCAGATGTTCGCACTGGAAGGGAGTTTCCATGATGGCTGCAGCCTTGTCGCGCAGAAAATCACGCACCGCTCCGAAGCGCATGCCGAAAGAGAATTCGAGCATTCGATCCGACAAGGGATTTGCAGCGGGAATTTCCGCAACCAGTCCGGCCAGTTGTTGCGCCAGATTTGGCTCGGTTTCAAGCCGGTACTGCATAGCGATCGCTGCGGTGGTCAGCTCTGTCACACCCATCGTAAACCGCGGCGTATGGCTGACGATTCCGCGAATTTCAGACACGCATTCGGGCGTCATCGTGGCCGGGTCAAACTCCCCGCTCGCAGCCAGGGACTGTGCGAGGATCGTGTCCGGGGTGATGAATTCATCGACCAGCTTGTCCAGGTCCATGATGCCCGAACCGAAAGCCGTATAGCCATGTTTGGCATTCAGTTCTGCGAGCCTGGCGGCTGCGTTCGATTCCGCGGGTAATTGCAGTCCCAGGAAAAGCGGCAGCAATTCTGCCTCGGCCATCGGCGGGAAAATGCTCAGGGCGAGATGGTCTTGCAGGATCGCGACGTACAAGCCGGCTGGATCCTGGCCGTCGCTATCTTCACTCAGGCGCCAGTATGAAATACCCTGGTGGGTCTTTTCGGGGGCGCTCGTACCTGCGCTATCCAGGATGCGTTGAATGGTTGCGCGCAATGCGCTGGCGTCTGACAGCCCAAGGCGAACGACCGGAAATACCCCCATGCCGTAAACGACCTTGTGTGACTGCAGGTCGAAGCCCAGGCTTTCCAGGCCCTGCCGGTTGAGTTTTCCATCGAGTTCCATCAGGACCGCGTGCATCAATTGAACTGCCATATCGCCATGTTGCTCTTCAGACGTTGACTGCGAGTCGCCGGTATTTTCTGCTTCGAGCGCCTCTATGGCCTGGCGCAGTTCGGCCTGAACCGTGTCGAGCACCGGCTGAATTCTGTGCAGAAACGTATCGATGACTTCATCGGACGGGGGCTGCAGGTTTCCTGCCAGGTAGGGCGTATCCGCGGGTACGTATGCAAACAGGGTATTTCCAGTCTCCTTGACCGCAACTTCGACCGCGTCATCACTTTTGCTGCAAGCCGCCAGGGTCAATAGTGCAGTGGCGCCAAGAGTCGCCAGGCGAATTTGGTTCATATTGGTTTCCTTCGTTTCAATTGTGTGTAAAGGTGTTATACCACACTACAACACTATACTCAATACCCATCAGGTATGAAATGTTATCCGCAGAGAGCGCAGAAGACGCGGAATATACTACGGATGACGCCTTTAATGTTGGCTCAGGTTTCAATTGATGAAAGTCGCTCCAGGGTGCCGATATCCTCCCAGCGACCCTCATATCTCTCACCGGTGACCAGGTGATTTTCCATCGCCGATCGCAGCAGCGGAACGACAGAAAACTTACCTGCCTTACAGCCGTCAAATAACCGGTTGTGATAAACGCCAATTCCGCTGAAGGTTAGTTTGTCTTCACCTTCACTCCTGATTCTCGCGTTGAGCAGCGCAAAATCGCCTTTTGGATGTTGCGGCGGATTGGGAATCATCACCAGGTGGGCCCAGTCACACTTGACGGCGCGCAGGTGTGCGAACGGGTAGTCAGTCCAGATATCTCCGTTGACCACCAGGAACGGTGATGAGCCGAGCAAGGGCAGGGCCTTGTGGATTCCACCACCGGTTTCCAGGGCTGCGGGCTGCTCGTCGGACCAGTGAATGGTGATGCCCCAGCGGCCGCCGTCTCCGATTGCCGCCGGCAATTGCTCACCCAGATGGCCCTGGTTAATGATGATTTCCCTGAAGCCCGCTGCGCACAGGGCTTCGATGTGATACTCGATCAGAGGTTTGCCACGCACCTCGATCAGGGGCTTGGGAATGGTATCGGTCAGCGGGCGGAGACGCTCCCCGCGACCCGCGGCCAGGATCATGGCGCGCATTCGGCCTGCTCCAGAAATTGATGGAATTGGTGAAACTCAGGATAACGCTGCAAAACGTCCAGCAAGTAAGAATAGAAGCGGGGAATCAGCTCCAGGTAGCCATCTTTAGCATCGCGGTAGTGCAGGCGTGCAAATATGCCGACAATTTTCAGGTTCCTTTGCAGTCCCATCAGATCGCACCAGCGTACCCAGGTCTCCAGATCACAGTCCGGCTTCAAGTGATGATGAAAATCCTTCATCCAGGATTCCAGCTGATCCCGTGGCCAGGTGATGTAACGGTCCCAGACTAATGATACGAAATCATAGCTGAGCGGACCCATCACACCGTCCTGGAAATCAATAATTCCTGGCTCGCCGGAATCTGTCTGTAGCAGATTGCAGGAATGAAAGTCTTTGTGCACGAATACTTGTGGCTGCTCGTAGGCAGACCTGATCAGGCTGGCGCAAACTTCGTTCCACAATAGCCGCTCTGCGCTGGACACAGAACGCCGGCGGTGAACTCGAAGGTACCAGTCAGGGAAAAGCGCCATTTCCTGCTGAAACGCCAGTGCATCATAGCGTGGCAGATCGCTGGTATCGACCTCACGAGCCAATTTCCCAAGCACGGTAAACAGGGGAGGGAACAGTTCGCTGACACACTTTTCATTGAGGATGTCCCGGTACAATGTGTCGCCGAAATCTTCAAGCAGCCCGAAACCCAGTTCGAGGTCAAAATGCAAAATTTCGGGTGCATTGAGCCCGGCTTCACGCAATCTCCGGTCGATATCGATGAATGGAGCGGAATCTTCCTGCCCGGCGGCGCATCCATGAGGATGATCGATCGATCACCTGTGCTGAAACGGAAGTATCGGCGGAAGCTGGCATCACCCGATACCGGTGCCAGATCCACTTTATCCAGGCCCATTGACGCGGCCGCCCAGCTTGCGGCTTCGTGCATTCTTTTATCTTGCGCAGGTTCCGCAGCAGGCTCTTGATCAGTCATCGACCCATTTTGCCGGATTTGGCCGGGAGTTTGTATTCAGCATAAGGTTCTTTAAATAGTACTCATATGGTACCATATGGAAATGCTTAGAATTTCCAAATTAACTGATTACGCGATCCTGGTGATGGTCGAACTGGCCCGGGAGGGCGAGATGTTGAGCGCGCACGCCCTGGCTGAAAGGGTTCACGTGGAAATCCCCACCGCCAGCAAAGTGCTGAAGCTGCTGGCCGGCGCCGGCTTGCTGGAGTCCTATCGCGGGGCCAATGGTGGATACCGCGTAAGCCGGCTGGCCAGTGACATCAGTGTGGCCGAGGTGATTGCCGCCATCGAGGGTCCGATTGCGATGACCGAGTGTAGCGCCGAGGAGGGCCTGTGCAGCCAGGAAGAGAGCTGTGAACTGCGTGGCAACTGGCAACGCATTAGTTTTGCCGTGGCTCGTGCCCTGCAGGAAGTCAGCCTGGTGGAAATGTCGGCCCCGATGAAGACCACAACTGATCCATTACAGATAACAACCCTGAGTACGTATGCAGACCAATGAATAGCGAACAGACCCCCACGGAAACTTCTTCCGTCGATCACTTTGTCCAGCAGAAATATCGGCATGGCTTCGTCACTGATATTGAATCGGAAACCGTGCCACCCGGGCTGAACGAGGATGTCATTCGCTGGATCTCGGCCCGCAAGGAAGAACCGCAATGGTTGCTCGAATGGCGCTTGCAGGCCTACGGGCTCTGGCTGGAGATGAAGCAGCCAGACTGGGCGCATCTGAATATCGAGCCGATCGATCTCCAGGCCATTTCATATTTTTCAGCACCGAAATCCGACAAGGACCGCCCGCAAAGCCTGGACGAGGTCGATCCGAAATTGCTGGAAACCTATGAAAAGCTCGGCGTTCCCCTGCACGAACGGGCGCGCCTGGCCGGCGTTGCTGTGGACGCCGTGTTCGATTCCGTTTCCGTGGGAACGACCTTTCGCAAAGAATTGAAGAAAGCCGGGGTCATTTTCTGTTCTTTTTCAGAAGCCGTGCAGGAATGTCCGGAACTGGTGCGAAAATACCTCGGAACGGTCGTGCCGGTCCGGGACAATTATTTTGCCGCGCTGAACTCGGCCGTATTTTCCGACGGGAGCTTCGTCTTCATTCCCAGGGGTGTGCGTTGCCCGATGGAACTGAGCACCTATTTCCGCATCAATGCCGCCGAGACCGGCCAGTTTGAGCGCACGCTGATTATCGCCGAGGAAAGCAGCCACGTCAGTTACCTGGAGGGCTGCACGGCGCCGATGCGAGATGAAAACCAGCTGCATGCAGCCGTGGTGGAACTGGTGGTGCTGGAAGATGCTGAAATCAAGTATTCGACGGTTCAGAACTGGTACCCGGGAGACGAGAACGGTGTCGGTGGTATTTACAATTTTGTCACCAAACGCGGCGACTGCCGTGGCGACCGCTCGAAAATCTCCTGGACACAGGTTGAAACCGGCTCCGCGATCACCTGGAAATATCCCTCCTGCATTCTGCGCGGTGAGCGGTCGGTGGGCGAGTTTTACTCGGTTGCTCTGACCAACAATTACCAGCAGGCGGATACCGGCACCAAGATGATCCACATCGGCAAGGACACGCGCAGCAAAATTATCTCCAAGGGCATTTCGGCCGGCCATGGCCAGAACGCCTACCGCGGCCTGGTTCGAATTTCGAAGAAAGCTGACAACGCGCGCAATTACACACAGTGTGACTCCATGCTGATTGGCAAGGATTGTGGCGCGCATACCTTCCCCTACATCGAGGTTGGCAATCCCAGCGCGAAGGTCGAGCACGAAGCAACCACGTCCCGCATCGGCGAGGACCAGTTGTTCTATTGCCTGCAAAGGGGTATCTCGGAAGAAGACGCAGTTTCAATGATCGTCGATGGTTTTTGCAAGCAGGTGTTCCGGGAACTGCCGATGGAATTTGCGGTGGAGGCCAAGGCCTTGCTGGAAGTCAGCCTGGAAGGGGCGGTTGGATAATTTTAATGAAAGATATGGTCAATGAAAGAGACGGTTAATGAACGAAACGGGAAACACAATGCTTGAAATCAGGAACCTGCATGCCACTGTGGATGGTAAAGAAATCCTCAAAGGCATCAACCTCAAGGTCGCGGCAGGTGAGGTCCACGCCATCATGGGACCCAATGGCTCGGGAAAAAGCACTCTGGGTAACGTAATTACCGGCCGTGAAGGCTATGAAGTCACGCAGGGCGAGGTGCTTTACAAAGGGCGGGATCTGCTCGGACTGGAGCCGGAGGAAAGAGCCTGCGAGGGCCTGTTCATGGCATTCCAGTACCCGGTCGAGATTCCCGGAGTGAATAATACTTATTTTCTGCGCGCGGCACTCAATGCCCAGCGCAAATATCGCGGAGAGCCTGAACTGGACTCGATGCAGTTTCTGAAGCTGGTGCGCGAGAAACTCAAAATCCTGCATATCAGCGATGACTTGTTACACCGGGCCGTTAACGAAGGATTTTCCGGTGGCGAAAAGAAAAGGAATGAAATTTTCCAGATGGCCGTGCTGGAGCCATCGCTTGCCATTCTCGACGAAACGGATTCCGGCCTTGATATCGATGCATTACGCCTGGTGGCCGACGGCGTGAATCGCCTGCGCAGAGAGGACAGGGCAATGATTGTCGTGACCCATTATCAACGCCTGCTGGATCACATCGTGCCTGACTATGTCCACGTACTTGCTGCCGGCAGGATCGTCGCCAGCGGTGGCGCCGAGCTGGCATTGAAGCTGGAGGAACAGGGCTACACGTGGCTGGAACAGGGTGGCATCCAACTGCTGAAGCCCGAGTTACGACCCGGCCCGCAAAGCATAGCCAGCGCCGAATGAATGCACTGGCGCAACAATGGTCCGAAGCATTCCGCTCCGGCGGCCGTCCGGCAGGCCCGGCGTGGCTCGATGAACTTCGGGCCCGGGCCGCGGACCAGTTGCATGAACACGGCTTGCCTAACCGCAAGGTCGAAGCCTGGAAGTACACGCCGATGCGCGCGCTGGAAGCTTTGCATCCGCTTATTCGCCGCTTTGAGGACACCGTGGCAGATGCTGATGTCGCGGCCAGGCCGTCTGATCTGCTCGAGAACCCCGATTACATTATTGATGTTTGTGATGGCAAGCTTGCCGGCCAGAAAGGCAACGGCCGCCCAGGTGTGACTGTTGTTCCGCTGGCCCAGGGCCTGAAAGCATACGAACCCAGACTGCGCAAGCATGTCGAGGCAGTCGACATCAGCGGCTCAACCCGGGCATTCGCGGCTTTGAACACGGCATTTCTGGAACATGGCGTAGTCATCCACATCGACAGTCAGGCCGATGCGGGAACGGTGCTGTTGCGCTGGGCATTTTCCGGCAAGGTCGAAGCCAGCATGCATAATTTTCGTGTATTTCTGCTGCTCGAGCCTGGCGCCCAGCTGCAATTCACGGAACAGTTCGAGGGCGCATCACCGTCGGGCCATGCGCTGAATGTCATCTCCCATACCGAACTGGGCAAGGATGCGGTGCTGGATCACGTGCGGGTACAAAGAGAGTCGGAAAATACGGTCCTGATCAGTTCCACCCGGGTCACGCTGGCTGAAGGCAGCCGGTATTCCTACGCAGGCTTTGACCTCGGAGGCGGGCTGGTGCGGCACGAGTTGCATGCCGAACTCGCTGGCGCCGGTGCGCATGCTGCCTTCATGGGGGCATTCGTGCTGGACAATCAGCGCCACGTGGACAACCACATCAGCGTCGACCACGTGGCGTCAGATTGCAGCAGTGAGCAATTTTTCCGTGGAGTCCTCGGTGGCCGAAGCCGTGGCGTCTTCAATGGCAGGGCCCTGATCCGCCCGGGGGCTGATGGCTCGAGCGTCAGGCAGTCCAATGCCAACCTGTTGTTGTCGGGGCTGGCTGAAATGGATACCAAGCCGGAGCTGGAAATCTATGCAGACGAAGTCGAGGCCAGTCACGGCGCCACCGTGGGGCAGTTGGATGAAACCGCAGTGTTCTACCTGCGTTCCCGCGGCCTCAGCGATTCTGCGGCGAGGCGGATGTTGACCGGCGCATTTTGCCGCGCGGTGACGGACAGGCTCGAAAACTCCGTGCTGGCCGGGCGCATAGCCGAACTAATCGATGAAGTGATGCCCTCAGATAGCAATGAAGCAAGCCGGAGCTTGTTATGAACAGCGTTTCATCCGCATTGAGCGATCATTCCGCAGCCAGGTCGGGCATGCAATCGTTTGATATCGAGAAAGTCAGACGGGATTTTCCAATTCTTTCCCGCCAGGTTCATGGCAAGCCTCTGGTGTATTTCGATACAGCGGCCTCCGCACAGAGACCGCTGGCAGTGATCGAAGCGACTGACCGTTTTTACCTGCGGCACAACGCGAATGTGCACCGGGGTGTTCACCTACTGAGCCAGGAAGCCACCGATCTTTATGAATCAGCCCGTCATGGACTGGCGCGATTCATCAATGCCAGATCCGACAGAGAAGTGATTTTTACCCGTGGAACCACCGAGTCCATCAACCTCGTTGCCCAGAGCTTTCTGCGGCCCTTGTTGGCTCCCGGTGATGAGATCCTGATCACCCACATGGAGCACCATTCCAACATTGTGCCCTGGCAGATGGTGTGCGAACAGACGGGCGCCAGCTTGAAAGTGGCGCCGATCAACGAACATGGCGAACTGGAAATGGAAGCGCTCGAAAGCATGCTGTCCGAACGCGTCAAGCTGCTCGGTATCGTGCAGATTTCCAATGCACTGGGTACGGTGAATCCGGTTCAACGGGTTTGCCAACTGGCGAAAAAGTTTTCCATCCCTGTGCTGGTTGATGGCGCCCAGGCAATGCCGCACCAGCAGGTGGACGTGCAGGCGCTGGGCTGTGATTTCTATTGCCTGTCGGGTCACAAGATGTATGGGCCGACGGGGATCGGCGCACTCTGGGCGCCTGAGGAAATACTGGAAGACATGCCGCCCTGGCAGGGTGGCGGCGAGATGATCACACAGGTAACTTTCGAAAGAACCACTTATAACGAACTACCGGCCAAGTTCGAGGCCGGCACGCCAAATATCGCAGGCAGCATTGGCCTGGGGGCAGCCGTAGATTATCTCAACTCGCTCGGAATGGATGCTATTGCAAGCCATGAAAGTCGCTTGCTTGAAACCGCAACCAGGCGCCTGTCTGAGGTCGAAGATCTGCGCATCATAGGCACTGCCCGCCACAAGGCGGGTGTCATCAGCTTCACACTCGGAGACATCCACCCTCACGATCTCGGCACCGTCATCGATCATCACGGCGTGGCTTTACGCACCGGCCACCACTGCGCCATGCCGGTCATGCAATTTTTCAATGTCCCGGCCACCGCCCGCGTCTCTTTCGGCCTCTACAACACCGAAGAAGAAATCGACATCCTGATAGACGCCCTGCAAAAAACCCGCGGAATGTTTGGATAATATACTGCTTCGGTGGAGAATGAGCTGCATTTAAGGCTGGATTTGGCCGCAAATTACGCAAATTACGCAAATTACGCAAATTTTTAAGAGCATTTTTTTGGTGGCATGGTGCCGGCTGATGTTCTGAGCGATGATCGTGCCGTGATGCTTTCGTTATCACTCAATTTTTAGCACGGCATTTCAGCTTAAGACGTGCAAGCAATAATTTATTCTTTTTTCCTTAAATTTGCGTAATTTGCGTAATTTGCGGCCAATATTCTCTTCATCAGGTTGGGTATGCAGCAATCAATCTTTCGCGGGTTCTATGCGGGTGACGCGCTGGAAGCCGCGGGGGAGTTTGCGGCCGCGGTGGGCGCGGTCGCCGCGGAAGTGCTCGATGTCCTTGCGGCCCATGCGCAGGTAGCGCTGCCCGGCCCACACCAGGATTTCCTCTTTCTCGCCCACCACCGTCAGTCCGACCATGAACTCCTCGCCCGCCTTGAGGCGCCTGGGAGGAATGTTGATCAGCTTGTTGCCCTTGCCTTTCGCCAGTTCCGGTACGTCTTCAATTGGGAAAGCCAGCAGGAAGCCGTCGGAGGTGGCGCAGATGATGGTAGTCGAAGTGCCGGGCTGAATGATGGCGGGTAAGACCGGAACAGCATCCCCGCGCAGCGTAATCATGGCCTTGCCAGCCTTCACGCGGCTGTGCAGATTGCCCAGTTCGGTAACGAAGCCATAGCCATGGGAGCTGGCCAGTACGATTTTCTGTCTGGCATCCCCACTGAGTGTGTAGAGGAAGCTCGCGCCATCACGGATGTTGAAACGGCTTGAAAGTGGTTCGCCCTGGCTACGCGCCGAAGGCAGGGTGTGAGCTGACAATGCGTAAGCCCTGCCGGTGGAATCCAGGAAAATCACCTGCTCATTGCTGCGCCCGAGGCTGGCATGCTGAAACTCGTCGCCGGCGCGGTAATTCAGACTGGCCGGATCAATTTCGTGGCCCTTGGCGGCACGCGCCCAGCCAGATTTGGACAACACCACCGTGACCGGCTCGGAAGGCACCAGTTCTTCCTCTTTCAGGGCCTGTGCCGCATCCCGCTCAACCAGGACAGATCGTCTGTCATCTCCGTATGCCTCGGCGTCTGCGATCAATTCCTTTTTGATCAGGGTTTTCATGCGCGCTTTAGAGCCAAGGATGGTTTCCAGACCGGTGCGCTCATCCGCGAGCAGGCCCTGTTCGTCGCGGATTTTCATCTCTTCCAGTTTCGCGAGATGACGTAGTTTCAGATCCAGTATGGACTCCGCCTGGGTTCCGGTCAGACTAAAGCGCTCCATCAAGACAGGCTTGGGCTTGTCCTCGTTACGAATGATGTAGATGACTTCGTCAATGTTCAGGTAAGCGATCAGGAGGCCTTCCAACACGTGCATCCGGTCCACTACCTGGTCCAGTCGATGCTCGAGGCGGCGAGTGACGGTGTCCAGGCGGAATGTCAGCCATTGCCTGAGCAAGGAACGCAGGTTCAGCACCCGCGGCTTTCCGTTCATGCTGATCACGTTCAGATTGACACGGTAGTTGCGTTCCAGATCGGTGGTGGCGAACAAGTGGTTCATCAACTGCTCGAAATCAACCCGGTTGGAACGCGGCACAATGACCAGCCGGGTGGGGTTTTCATGGTCCGACTCGTCTCTCAGGTCTTCTACCATGGGCAGCTTTTTGGTCTGCATTTGCTGCGCGATCTGCTCCAGGATTTTTGCGGGTGAAACCTGGTGGGGCAGGGCGGTGACAACAATTTCGCCATTTTCTTTTTCCCAAATTGCACGCATTTTCACCGAACCGTGGCCGGTTTCGTACAAATTCAGCAAATCCTCGGCGGGGGTGATAATTTCTGCATTGGTCGGGAAATCGGGCCCTTTAATGTGCTCGCAAAGCTCGGCAACGCTTGACTTGGGTTGGTCCAGCAAACGGATGCAGGCCGATACAACCTCTCTGAGGTTGTGCGGCGGGATGTCCGTGGACATGCCAACCGCGATGCCGGTGCTGCCGTTCAGCAAAATGTTCGGCAGCCGGGCAGGCAGCATGACCGGCTCTTTCAGAGTGCCGTCAAAATTGGGTGTCCAGTCGACCGTACCCAAGCCCAGTTCATTCAGCAGTGTTTTCGCGTAAGCGGTCAATCGCGATTCGGTGTAGCGCATGGCCGCGAATGATTTAGGGTCATCGGGGGAACCGAAATTGCCCTGGCCGTCAACCAGCGGATAGCGGAAAGTGAAGGGTTGCGCCATGAGTACCATGGCCTCGTAACAGGCCGAATCGCCGTGTGGATGGAACTTGCCGATCACATCTCCCACAGTACGGGCCGATTTCTTGGGCTTTGAAGTCGCGCTCAGACCCAGTTCACTCATGGCGTAAATGATCCTTCGCTGGACCGGCTTCATGCCGTCCCCGACATGCGGGAGTGCACGGTCCAGGACCACGTACATGGAGTAGTCCAGGTAGGCCTTTTCGGCGTAGTCTTTCAGCGGAATTTGTTCGTGGTCGGTGAACGACCGGGTCATTGCGGTCATAAGGCTCTGTTAGTCAGCATGGGTTGATTTGGATAACACATCATGTCGGGAATTTCCGGAAAATCAAAACGCAATTCTGACCGCCGAAAGCGAAGGAGTTGGACATGACTGTATTGAGATCTTTTTCTCGTGCTGTATGGGGCACATAGTCAAGATCGCATTTTGGATCAGGGTTATCCAGATTGATGGTTGGGGGAATCACACCCGCATTGAGGGCCATAACGCAGGTCACTGCCTCCAAAGCACCGGCCGCGCCGATAGAGTGACCGATCATCGACTTGATTGAACTGACCGGGATCTGACCGGCGAACTCACCAAAGGCGGTTTTAATTGCGTTTGTTTCAATGGGATCGTTCACCTGAGTGGCGGTACCGTGGGCATTAATGTAGTCCACATCTGCAGGGCCCAGGCCGGCTGAATTCAGGGCGGCAGTCATGGCCTGAGCAGCGCCACGACCGTCCGGATGCGCCGAAGTAATGTGGTAAGCATCGCAACTCATACCCATCCCACTCAACTCGGCCAGAATGTTGGCGCCGCGTTGCTGAGCCCGCTCCAGAGTTTCCAGAACCAGAACGCCACAACCTTCAGCAATGACAAAACCATCCCGTTCTTTATCGAAAGGGCGGCTCGCCCGCGCGGGCGCATCGTTACGAGTCGTTAGCGCCCGCATGACGGCATATGATTCCAGAAAAGTCTCACAAACCGCTGCTTCGGCGCCACCAGCCAGTACCACATCAGCAAGCCCGAGTTTGAGGATCATCATAGCAGTGGCCAGAGAATGACTGCCGGTGGCGCAGGCCGATGAAACGCCGTACGAAACACCGGTCAGACCGAATTCCAGGGCGATATTACCCGCCGCCATACTGGTGCTCACTCGTGAGACGGTGAAAGGGCTGATTCTACCCCGGCCTTTCTCGGAAAAGAGATTCATCTGATCTTCCAGCATGGGAAAATCACCAATTGCCGAAGAAACAAGGCAGGCAATCCGGCTCGGATCTTCTGTGGTCAAATCCAGTTGCGCCTGGGCCAGTGCTTCCCGGGTGGCAGCAATCGAGAACTGGGCATAACGCCCAATTCGCCGGGCCTTTTTATGATCCATGTAATTTTTTGGTTCAAACTCTTTGACCTCGCCCGCTATCTGACAGGGTGAGCTGGACGGGTCAAAAAGAGTGATCCTGTCAATACCGGACTGGCCGGCCACCAGATTATCGAATGTGTCCTGACAGCTCAGACCCACCGGTGATATGGCACCCATCCCGGTAATGACGATTCTCGGTTCTGTGGTCATTTCATTACTCTTTCCGCTTCAGCCCGCATATTGCACGAAGGCGGCAAATTCCGGATCCTTCGTGCAATATGCGGGTTAGCCGGTTTATCACTTCAGCACACAGCCATTTTTTCTCACCCATGTTTGTCGTCGACCCTGGGGTTTATGAGCAAGGGTATGAAAACAGCAGCAAACAAACTGAAGCTGATGATCCACATGAATCCGGAGGTGGCTATCCAGAGCCGGTAGTGGCCGGGGTCCAGTAACGGCAGGAAAATTCGAACGGTTGCGGTCAGCACCATACTGACCAGTAACAAGGTCATGACCGGCGGGGCCTGGTGGACGTTTCTGCCGGTGTGGCCCAGCGTCACGCGGGCCATCATGGTGATCGTAATGATTCCGATACCGCCCACCGCAAATGCATGTATGGGGAGGAAATCGGGAATGGACGTGACGGCCATCATTGCACGCAGCAGGAAGCCCAGATTGATCATGAGGAAAGCTGCAAAAAGGCCCCAAAGCAACGGTTTCTGCCAGATACCCAGCGTGTGCCAGTCGTTTACGCGCAGCGAATTCAATATGAACAGGCCCGCGGCGAAAAGGGCGCCCACAAAATGAAACTGGAAAAACACTTCGCTGAGCAGGAATCCGGGATACAGGATAAAAGTCGCAATGTCATTCCAGCGGGCGTTTTTTAGTTCCACCGGGTAACCCACGCCTTTTTGCGTGAAGAAGGGGATCACCCTGCGGCCCATGAACAGGACCATGCCCAGGATCAGGTACAAACCACCATAAACACCCAGGTGAGCGCCATGCTCCAGGTGGCCCGCGGCGCCCAGGTAGAACAGCAGATTGGCCGCTGTCAACAAGCTGATAATGAGCAGAACCGGGGCCTGCCGCTTCTGGCGTACCTTCACAATCGGCCTGGCTACAGCAATGCCGAGGCCGAGCATGAACAGCAGGTCTGCGATAGCAGCGTAGAGCAAAAAACGCGTGCCACCGAGCATCAAAACCCTGGCAAGAATCCAGATGGCGAAAAGCAGGCCCAAACCCGTTCCCGTCACGGTTTTTTCGCCGGTCCAGTTGGGGGCAGCAGTGAGCAGGAAACCAGCGATGACGGCCACGGCATAACCAAAAATCATTTCGTGGGCATGCCACTGGAAAATAGAGATGCCGGATACATCGATGGGCAGATGGAACACGTAAACGGCCATCCACAGAACCATGCTCAGCACCGCCAGGATGGTGGCCCCGAGGAAAAAGGGACGGAAGCCCTTCATCAACAGTGTGATTTGGCTTCCCGGCATTAAATGGTCGCCAGGTTGCCTTTGTCTTCCAGCCACGCCTTGCGGTCGGAAGCCCGTTTTTTGGATAACAGCATATC
>PVMK01150353.1_pt1 | contig 30026 bp, 33 predicted proteins | sample 1853481 | NCBI WGS metagenome assembly PVMK01 (sample SAMN08533507, study PRJNA380276) | Marine sediment metagenome, whole genome shotgun sequencing project.
TATTCTGCCTGATTATCCCAATAGTCGTGCACCACAATTCGATTTCACCAATGGTCAGCTCGTAGTGCCTCATCCACTAACCTCCCGTGAAGAAATTCAGGAACCGTTTGTGCGTGAGCAGCAGATTGATCCTGAGAAATACTATCCCGCGGGATATATGCCTCATCTGCTTGAAACATGGCCTGTGGAGGGCGATCTTGTGGTTCCGATGGAAGCCATGCCAGATAAATTGAAAGACAGCATGGGTGCCGCCTGGAGGCAAAAATTAAAGAATCAGGAAATTCTTGAAGGGCAAAGAGAGCAATAGATCGATCAACAAAACGGCAGTCCGGATTGTCAGGAGCTGCACTGCAAAACTATGCAGCTCTTGGCAGCCGGTTACGCGTTAGACTATTAGCCGAGTGGCCGCGAGCTGCCCCCCAAGTCCCGTAATTAATCACTCATAGCGAAAGGTCTGCTCCCGACCCAAGGCGGACAATTTAGTTAGCCAGGCAGGATAGGATACGATAGGTATGAAGCTGATCCTCATTTAGGAACAATCATGATAGACCAAGGCCGTGTTCTTTCGGCGTGTACATTTTTCGTTTTGTTTGCGGTCAGCGTTGTGACGATAACGGGTTGCGCCAGCGGCAGCTATGCTTCCAAGGGTGCTGCGGAAGGCGCAACAACTGGAGCTGTGGCCGGCGCCGTCGGTGGCATGGTGACAGCGCTCGTGTTCGGCGGGAACGTGGCCGAAGCGGGTGCGCGTGGCGCTGTATATGGTGGCACGACGGGCGCGGTGGTCGGCGGCATGGCTGGCTCAAAAGCAGATCAGGCCGCGCTCGAGCAACAACAGGCACAGCGCGAAGCGGAACTCGCCCAGTTTAAAGAAAGGATTGGCTCGGACGCCTATAATGGTGTCGCAGCACTCGCCGAATGCAAGCATGAGGTCGCCATCGCGAACGCCAGGGAAGCCGCTGATTCGAGCAATTCGGACTACGCACTTGCCGGAATTTGGGTAGAGGTATTGGCTGAGGCGGACCGCCAACGCGAAGCTGAAGCACGAGCTCTATTCCCGGAACTCGTTGAGCGAGATGGTGAGATCAGAACGGAAACGGAAGCTGAAGCGCGGATGAACGAGGCATTGAAAGAACTCGGAGCCATCCGCGCAGAATACGACTTGCCCGAGGTCTGTTCGTCTTAGACCCGAAGCAAGCGCATCCGGCGATTTGACCTTGCCTAAAACTTGACTGAAAAGCATCATCTCAATGTGCGCTCCTGCAGAACTCTCTGGCCTGAAAACCAGGCAGCACGGTTTCAAGCAAGTGTTGCGTTGACCGGTTGAAATCGCAGCCGCGAGCGGACCTCCAGACCCCGTAATTGCTGAATCGCGGCGGTACGGCTGCTCCCGACCCAAAACCGGCGCTAAGCGTTAAAAAAAGCTGCGCCTAGGTGAAGGATTGCTATCAGCTTAAAGCAGAAGGCGACGATGGGGAGGGCCCCCAGCGATATATCTGATAATCTGTGTACTGCTTTTATTTCAGAATGATTTAAAAATGCTCGATTGTTGAAGCAGTTCGCCAGGCAGCCGAACAGTAACTCCAGGTTGCCGTTATTGAGAGCAAGCCGAGCGAGCAAAAGCGAATGCAATCCTCTTCGAATGTTCGTCAGATTCGGTGCATTGGATACAAACAAAAACAGGAGATGAAAATGAGGCGATTTTCAGAAAAATCCGGGAGTTTACTGCTAGTCTTGCTCTTGCTGGTTTCACCGTTGGCTTATAGCGATGGACACTGGTCCAAGAACTGGCGCATCGAAATAACGGGTAAGTCGGCGAGCGCCGGCAGCATCAATTTCAATGTTGCATTTCAGACAGCGGAAGACGGTACTTCACCTGAGCCGGTCGCCATAGAGGTGATCGTTTCAAAGAAAGTAAAGGACAAAGCAGTTGCAGATTTAGTAACCAACAATTTTCGCGCAGTGCTAGGTGGCGAGAAATTCAAAGTAGATCGCAAATTCGGCAATAAGGTTAGAGTCAAAGCTAAGGGTGATACGCCGAAATTCGTTCTCCAACTGACCAACAATACGGTTCAGGGTTTAAGCGTTAAAATCTCAGACTGAACAGGGTTCGAATGATGCTTCGGACTGATCTAAGCGATCACAGCTAGGGCATCTGTTCCGTCCTTTGGGCCTCAAGAACTTCAGAAAAACTCCAACCGTTTTCCGAGTTTTTATACAACCATGTATCTGTATAAACCTGCTTATCATCAGGTTTCTGATAGTAAATATTGCATTGGACATTTTCCGGGGATCCCTCTCCAGAGCCAGATCCCAGGATCTCATAACCCGGAAACTTTTCAGAGAAATCCGCTTTCACTAAATTGTTGCAAGGGTCCTCAAGAAAAATATAGTAAAGGACCCCTCCCATAACGAGAACCAGAATAAAATAATATTTCGCCATTTATGAATCTCTCCAACTTTGCTGAGGATTCTACGATGCTATCGCTCTAGCAGTTTCAGCTTGTTCGGCACCCCGTCCCATTCCTCGGCGTCCGGCGGCGGTGATTGCTTTTCGGAAATGTTCGGCCAGATGTCCGCAAGTTCCGCGTTCAGCCGGATGAATTTACGCTGATCTTTCGGGACATTTCTGTCCTCCATGATCGCGCCCACTGGGCATTCTGACGGACAGAGTGAGCAGTCGATGCACTCTCGCGGGTTGATCACCAGGAAATTGGGGCCTTCGTAGAAGGCATCCACCGGACAGACATCAGCGCAATTCGTATGCTTGCAGTTGATACAGTTTTCCGTGACGACAAAGGGCATTGAGATACTCGCGTTAACGGGTCAGAAATAAATATCAGCTTACGACGAATCGGGCAAACCGCCAAAATTTCTCATACACGCCGCAGCTTCGTGATGCTCTATAGTATCTGTTTTACAAGAACATTTTTGCAGTGGGTATCCGTCAAACGACTGACACGGATTCCATCGGCCTCCGCTTAGAATAAAAAACAGAAAATTGGCCTGTTAATTTCTGGCCAACCTCAATCAATACAAGATCCGAACGCGACAGGCGTCAATTTTTAAACGACGCGAGGAGGAGAGATGAACACGCGATCACATTGGATTTCAACTCTGGGATATGTGTCAGGGATTATCCTGGGAGTAATCGGGTTAGTCGGCTGCGCCACGAACGGTGTCGCCAGTACATCGGAATGGAAAATTTCCCCCGATCCTGAAATCGTAAATTTCGACCGGGCGGATGCGGCAGTCGTCACGCAAACTCTGGTCGCCCCGCCGTTTCTCCCGGAACACGAGCAAGTGGCAGACGGACCGCCGCGCATTGTCAAGATCCGCATGGACATCGTGGAACGCGAGGTGGAGATTGCACCTGATGCATTCGTGTGGCAGATGGCCTTCAATAACTCGGTACCGGGCCCGATACCCGTGGTTCATCAGTATGACTGGGTAGAACTCACCCTGCACAACGGTGCCTCCAAGCAGGCGGGCTTTACGGTCAACGACGGATCCGGCCCGAACATGCAGCTGCACAACGTGGATTTCCACGCCTCTACCGGTGCCCTGGGTGGCGGCGGGCTGACCAAGGTCAAGCCGGGAGAGGAGGTGGTGCTGACCTGGCGGGCCGTGAAATCCGGGTTGTTCGTGTATCACTGCGCACCCGGTGGAACCATGGTGCCCTATCACGTGGTCACGGGCGGCAACGGCGCCCTGCTTGTGCTGCCGCGCGAAGGACTGCGCGATGGCTACGGCAACCCGATCCGTTATGACCGGGCGATCTACGTGGGTGAGCAGGATTACTATGTACCAAAAAACCCGGATGGAACCTGGAGGCGCTCAAAGAATTTCGCCGAGCAAATGGACCCGATGCTCGAGGTCATGGACGGCCTCGTTCCGACACACGTGGTTTTCAACGGCAAGACCGGCGCACTTACCCGGGACATTCGCCTTGAGGCGAAAGTCGGCGAAACATTGCTGATGCTGCATTCCCAGGCAAACTACCCGTCATGGCCGCACTTGATCGGCGGACACGGTGACTGGGTCTGGCCCTACGCGAAGTTCAACAACCGGCCTGATGAAGGCCTCGAGTCGTGGGACGTTGTTCCGGGCGGCTCGGCCGCTGCGGTGTATACGTTCAAACAGCCGGGCTTGTATGCTTACCTGAATCACAACCTTATCATGGCGTTTGTAAAGGACGCCAAGGCGTACATCCATGTCGAAGGTGAGTGGAATGACAAACTGATGGAACAGACCTCACCTCCGACGGCCGTGGAGTAGGATGCCCATGATCAGGATGACTAGAGGCCTGCACCCTGTCGTGAATACTGTCCTTGGAGATGCAGTAAACGGGCCAATAGCAACTTGATTACCACATTGCTATGAACGCCCTAACCCTGTGTGATAGCAACCGGTTGACAGAAGTGGTCTCCCAGTGTCATCAAAGACTTGATGATCTCTTTCTCCTGCACCAGGAGGCTGTTCTTCTGGGAAGGTTCGGCAAAGCCATGCAATTGTTGAATTGCTTTAAGGAGCTTCATCATCTGCACATGCGCTTTGAGGATGAGAAGTTAATCCCCAGACTTGATGGGATTGACGGTCGGGGGCGTTGGCCGGCGTCGCTCTATACAGATGAACATGCCAAGGTTCGAGACCTGATGGGAAAGACTGAAACCAGGCTACGGTCACTCGGTAAAGATCAGCTGTCCAGTAAGGAATTGAGAAGACAAATTATCGTTTTTCTCGATGAGGAAAAGACCTTTAAGGGCTTGCGAGAACATCATCAGGAAAGAGAAGAAGCCGGAATGCTTCTGGAATTGGACAACCAGACCGGAAATAATTGGCGTGTGAGTACCATCAAGCCATTCATGAATGCATGGAGTGACTGCATGGAGCGCAATATGGCCATTGTTAATGGAGTGGAATTGCCATAAACAATCGGCCCGATGGCCATCCGTTTTTAGCTATAATGCTGAATTGGCAGTTTCTCGATACCTATGGGGTGCTAGCGGAGAAGTAACTATGCAAACGTTTGGTCTCAACTATGATGTAAAGCCTGAACGCACTGAGGATTTTAAGAAAACCCTGCAGCAGCTCATCGAGGTGATGCGAGGTTGTGATGGGCATATTGAAACCAAGCTTTTTTCGGACGTCGCGCAACCTAATTCAATGATGATTTACTCAAATTGGAAAACAAAAGCGGAGTTTGCCAGCTTCGTTCGATCGGACACCTTTCAACAAGCCCTGAAAGAAGCTGTCGAAATGCTTGAAAGCAAGCCGACCCATTTTGCGGGTGAAAATATTCGCCTGATAAAGTCTCCCGAATAGACCGCTAGCGGTCGAGTCGGACTCAGGGCCACGCCCGGAGCGGCTGAACGCCGAAAATCGTTCTATTCTGTTAAATACCCCTGATTGCAGCGGGTTATCCCGGGTGTGTCTGCGTATAAACTCGTATATCCGATCAGGGCGCGCCGTGACATCCTGTTCCCGGCGGTAGGATAGTACGGATGCGCGGCGTTGCCGGTGACCAGGAGGACAGATGTTTGAATTGAGTTCCGAAACCAGGGTTAATGAACTGGAAGCCGAGAGTCCGGCCATGATGAACGCACTCATGGCAACCGGCATTTTTCGCGAAGGGGATAATTCAGACTTGACGATCGACGCGCTGTGTTGGGGCTTCGGCCTGAATCCGCTCATTATCCTCAATACACTCGCGCGAGCACGGGCGAGTGAGGCGCCGTCGAATATCGACGTCAGCGAACTGGACGGCCTGACGCTGACGCAAGTGGTCGAGAATATCGAGTCGTCACACCACGATTACCTGCGCGAGACATTGCCCCTGATCGGTGAATCAATCGGCCGGGTCGTCGATGCACACGGCGCCAATGACGATCGACTGATCGATGTCCAGACATTGTTCGAGAAGATGTCCGCGGACCTCGAGAATCATATGCTCCACGAGGAAGAAGCGCTGTTCCCGATGGTCCGCGATATGGAAACCGATGGCGCAATCAAACCCACGCGTTGCGGAGAGACCGTCGGCGGACCGATCGCCTGCATGGAAAATGACCACAATGTTGTACGAGAAGAGCTGGGGCGTTTACGCGAACTGACCGATGACTATGCCCTGCCGAAAAACGCCTGCATGACCTATCGCAATATGCTCGAGCAACTCGACCAGTTCGGGCAAAACACGGCCATACACATACACAAGGAAGAACAGGTGCTGTTTCCCGGCGCGCTGAAGGCGCAGGCAGCGCTGCGCGAAGACCCTGCTTGAGGACCCCCGCGCGTGAAGACAGATAGCGCTGCAGCTAGAGCTTGAGAATTTCTCGCGAGTAGACCCGGTCCAGGGCAAAAAAAGCGAAGTGTGCGGAAGCGACCGCAGTACCTCCGCCCATGGCAATGCCGACTTCGACGGCCTCCACTGATTCCTCGAAGCTCGCGCCCTGTTCGGCAGCTCTTTCAACATGCTGCTCAATAGCAGGTTCACACCCAGCCTGTACCGATATACCGATCGCCATCAATTCCTTGGTCTTCGTCGACAAAGCCCCGTCAGCGAATGCGGTCTGTTCGAGCGCCTGATACGCGTCATAGGCATCGGACCGGAAACGCATGAGGTTCCAGTGCCCGTCATTTTGTTCCTGTCTGATTTCGCTTACTCGGTTCACCATTACTCTCCTTAATCTGTTTAGTCGCAGCCGAAACACCAGTCCCGGCGTGGGTTGATTGCGGTTAGGCTACGTCACGCTGCGCCTTGCCGGTGCCTGCAATGCGGGGTATCTCTTCGAATACCCATTTCTCCGGACCTTCTTGCCGACGGGCGGGCGAGGGAATCGTCCGGTAGTCGCCGTTCTGATCCAGCGCATCGAGCTGCACCCGGTCGATCTGCCAGCCCTTGCTCCGCAGGTCCTGAAGGACCTTCCAATACGCACCCATGAGCTTGTCCTCGAGTTCGGCGGTGATCGTTGGATACACCGGAACATCCGGCGCCCGCTTCGGCTCGAGTTTCTCGGCCAGCGACTTGTCCTGGTAGATGTTCCGGCAATTGCGGCGCAGATGTTCGGCGTCGCCGTCCGGCCCCATCATGAAGTTGCGGAAAAACGTGTAGTGCATCCGCGTATGTTCTTCGTCGATCGGCGTCGTGAACTGGTAGAAAATATTATAGATCCCCTTGTCAACTCCGCCGACGGCCACCTTGCCACGCGACGTGAACCCGGGCACGAAAAACTTGAATTTCGAGGTGACCGTGCTGCGTGTATCACGCAACTCCAGCCACTTGCCCTTGGTGATATCGGGCTTGCCGACGATCTCGGTTTCGAAGCCACCGTCATCACGATATTCAACCGTATGGTCCGGGGGTCGGACCGGGTTGTCGCCACCGAAACCGATGCCGTGCACAATCGGCAGATGCACGTGATCCAGGTCGAGCTGCTTCGCCCAGTGCTGGTTACAGTTCCAGGTCACGGCATGGGTCACGGAGCTCCATTCCGCATCATCGTATTCCGGTATGTCGAATATTGGAGCGGCGTTCTCCAGGTCATCACCCAGGAATGCCCAGACGTAACCGTATTTTTCTTCCGTCGGATACGAGTCGACGCGCGCCGCACCCGGGATCTCGCCAACCGGATCTTTGTTGGACGGAATCATCGTGCATTTGCCGGTGCTGTCAAAACGCCAGGCATGGAAGGGGCAACCTACCGTACCGTCCGGTTCGCATTTTCCCTGTGACAAGTCGGCGCCCCGGTGTGGGCAGACGCCGCTTAAGCAGACCGCTTTCCCGTTTTGATCCCGAAACAACACAAAATCCCGGCCCAGCATTTTAATCTTGACCGGCTGATCCTTTATCTTGTCGCTCGACTCGACGACATACCACACATTGGTAAACATCATGATTCAGTTCTCCTCTGACACGGGACCCGCTCACATCGCGGATCTTCGGCTTGTATGAGCCCTCTATTTTGCAGTCTACTAAATAGATTGACATAGGTATTTTCCGAAGTGCTCGACTGGCGGCTTCAAAACCGGAATCGCGCGGTCACCCCGATCTGGCGGCCCCTGGGCAGGGCAATACCGAAACCGCGTGGCGAACTGCTCGCCCTCGCCCCCTGCTGCGGGAACGACGGCAGCGTACCGAAACGGCGATCGAAGTAACGCAGCAAATCGGTCGGCGTGTCGTCGTCGAGAATATTTTTTCCCCAGATGATCGTTTCCCACCGGCCGGTATCGAAGCCGATACGCAATCCGACCAGGCTGCTGTCACCGGTTTCGATCAGGTTGTGCACCTGGGCGAACTTCGAGGACTCATAGGTGTAATCACTGCTGATATAGCCGGTGACTTTGGCCGAGAGCGACCGCTCATAGCGCACGACCAGCGAGGCGCCGTGCTCGGGAACGCGCGGTACCGTGTTCCCGGCGACGTTACCCAGCGCCTGCGTCTCGGCAACGCTGCCGTCGCTGCCGCGCAAATCGGCCTCGTCCGAATCGATGTGCTCGCGGATCTCGGCATCCGTGTAGGCATAGGTGGCGCTCAGGCTCAGGTCGTCGGTGACAAACACTGTACCTTCAACTTCAAGCCCGTAAACGGACGTGCGGCCGACGTTCTGAATAATCGACGCAGTACCGCCTCCCTCCAGCTCGATGATCGTCGTCAATTGCTGATCGGTCACATCCAGGTAATACCCGGCGACACTTCCCGTGGCCCGGCCGTCCCACCAGAGGCTCTTGGCGCCGAGTTCATAGTTCCAGAGTGCTTCCTCGTCCACGGCACGGAAGCTTTCGTCTGGCGATCCATCGGACTTAGTCGGAACGACGGAATTGAAAGTACCGGGATTCGTTCCCTTGGCAATGTTCGCATACACGTTCGTCGCATCACCGAAACTGTAGGTCACCGTTAGCCGTGGCGTGAGGTTATTAATGCCCGTATTGAAACGATCCTCGAGCTGACCGCTGCCGTCGTTGGTGAAATTCTCGACCGTGATCTCGTCGCGTGCCCAGCGAAGTTCCGCTGACAGGTCCCAGCGATCGCCGACCCCCCAGTCCGCGCCGCCAAAAAACGCGAGATTTTTTACACTTTCGTCGGTCAGCGGACCAAAATTCGGCTCGACCATCAGGTTGCCGCCGGCATCGAGAAAGACACGATTCTCGACGATCTCGTTGGACTCACCCTGATAGTAGTAACCGCCGGCCGTCCATTGCAGCGGCCGATCCGACGGCGAACTCACACGCAACTCCTGCGACACGTCGCTCTGTTCGATCTTGTCGAGCTGCGTGAAAGAGCCCGGCATGCGAACTGGGAAGGGATCATAGGCCGCGTAGGACGAGTCGAATCCGCGTTCGAGTTCGTCATCGATGTAGCCCGTAACGCTGTGTAACACATGGCCGGCCGGGAGCGTCCAGTTAAGGTCCAGCGCCGCGAGCCGGCGATCCATTTGCGTCCCCGATCCGCCCGCGGCATTCAGGAGGTCGGTAAACAGTTCGATCTGATCTTCGAATTGCGCCTCACCGACAAAGTACTCGCGGGCGCGCGGCGCTTGCGCGGTGCGGAAACAGCAATTATTCAGCGTGCTGGGCTGTAGGTAGATCGCAAAGTGATCATCATCGTTCGCCTGGTAGCCGAGTTTCAGTGACGCATCGAAGTTGTCGGTCGGCGTCCAGTAGAGCTTACCGGCTATATCGTTTGTCTCAGTTCCGCCGACCTCGCTGCCGTCACGCGTATTCCGCCACTCACCGCCGTACTGGTTGTGGCCCGCGCCGACGAAGAACGCCCAGCGGTCGCCGGCCAGCGGCCCGCTGACCCAGGCGTTGGCTTCGAGGGTGTCGTGTTCGGCTCCGGTCAGCGTCACTTCAGCTTCGTATTCGTCAGTCGGGCGTCGCGTGACATAGTTGATGGCGCCGGCGTAGGTGCCCCGGCCATACAGTGCCGTCTGCGGTCCGCGCAGAATTTCGACGCGCTCGAGGTTGTACAGTCCCGCCGACTGGATCGTGCCGCCGACGAAGACGCCGTCGACAAACACCGACGCGACCGACGTATTGGTGATGCCGTTGCGTATGCTCGTGACCCCACGAACCACGGGACGGTCGGCGGCGGGTTGCCGGCCCGCGACCGTATTGAAAGAAAACCCGGGCGTATAGCGGGCAATCTCACCGATGCGTGTCAGGCCGAGCTGTTCCATCGAGTACGCCGAAAACGGCGTCACCGCGACCGGGACGTCGATCGGTGATTCCTCGCGCTTCCTGACCGTGACGACCATCTCATCGATCGGCCCGCCCGCATTGTCAGCCTGCGTATTTTCAACCCGGGCTTTTTGAACCTCGTTATCTTGAGTCCGAGTATTCTGGTCCCCGGCATCTTGGCCTGTAGCCGGCGCTGCGCCGAGGAGAACCGCCGCAAACAGAAGGCCGGCATAGAGACCGGCCCACGACGCCCGGAAATCAGGAGATCTGATTTCCGGGCCGTCCGGACCGGTGGGGATCATGCGCTGCCTGTCGTTTATCAATGTTCACCGCCCAGTTGTCCTGACGGCTCGGTAAGAACCGTGCGACTCGATTTGATAAACGACTAACAATGCCTGTCCGATAGAAAATCCTCAATAGACGTCGTGCATCGTGTTGTAGACGTTGAACTTGCCCGTCGGTGTCACGATACGCGGTCCCTTGATGACGTGCTTGAGCGTCCGGGTCTTGTCGTCCACGATGACGATCGCGGACTCCTCTTCCTTGCCGCTCCAGACCGAGAACCAGACTTCGTCCCCGGCCTTGTTGTACTCGGGGATGCACGACTCGCTTCGGGCCTTCGCCCGAGATCGGCCCATTCGGCGATCGGCAGGACCTCATAACCGGCGTCGAGATCGTCGATGTTGAACACCGCCACCGTCTGACTGATGTCGGCCTCCGGGTTCAGCGGCGTGTCGACCCAGAGATTGCTCGACTTCGGATGGGTTTTTACGAACAGCGATCCGCCGCCCTGGCCCTCGATCACCCGGACCACTTTCCAGGCCTGCTTCGGATGCCCGTCCGGGTCGGTGCCGATCATCGTGATCTTGGCATTGCCGAGCGCGCTCGTAACCCAGACCGGTCCGTACTCGGGATGGACGAAGTTGGCGCCTCGCCCGGGATGCGGGATCTTGTCCACGTCCACCATCGCGGCGAGCTTGCGCTCCTTGGAATCCACGACCACAATTTTGTCGGATTTGTTCGCCGCGGTCAGGAAATAGCGCTTGGTCGAGTCCCAGCCGCCGTCATGCAGAAAGCGGGCCGCATTGATGGTCGTGACCGACAGATTGTTGATATCGCTGTAGTCCACCAGCAGGATGCGTCCGGTCTCCTTGACGTTGACGATGAATTCCGGATGCTCGTGAGACGCAACGATGGCGGCCACCCGCGGTTCCGGATGGTACTCCTGAGTATCTACCGTCATGCCGCGGGTAGAGACGATCTTCAGCGGCTCCAGCGTGGCGCCGTCCATGATCACGTATTGCGGCGGCCAGTAGGAACCGGCAATCGCATACGTGTCTTCGAAGCCCTTGTACTTAGATGTCTCGACGGAACGAGCCTCCAGCCCGACGCGAATTTTTGCCACAGTCTGTGGCGGACTCATCCACATGTCGATCAGGTTGATCCGCGCATCGCGACCGATCGTGTAAATATAGCGGCCCGATGTGGACATGCGGGAAATGTGAACCGCGTAGCCGGTGTCCATAATCTCGATAATTTCCTTGGTGTCGCCGTCGATGAGAGCGACCTCGCCGGAATCCCGCAGCGTGACCGAGAAAACGTTGTCCAGGTCAAATTTGCCCTGCGGTTTTTTCGGGCGCTGATCGACCGGCACCAGCAATTCCCAGGTCCCCCTGACGTCCATCATGCCGAATTCCGGCGGCATCGGCGGCTCGTGCTGGAGGAACCGCGCCATGATGTCGATGTCTTCTTCGGTCATTTCGCCGGAAGTGCCCCAGTTCGGCATGCCCGCGGGTGAACCGAAATTGATCAGGGCCTTTAGATAGTCGGTGCCCTTTTCCTGAGTGTTGTCGGTGGTCAGCGGCTTGCCCGTGGCGCCTTTGCGCAGCACGCCATGGCATCCGGCACAACGCTGGAAGTACAGCTGCTGCGCGCGCGCGAAATCCGCCTCCGTCATGTCCGGCGCTCCCGGGGTAATGCGCACCTGCGTTTCACCCACGTCGACCGGCGCGCCCTCCAACGCGGCCACCGCCTCGGGCGTGCCGGGATGACGTTCACCACCGGCCTGTTTGGCTTCAAGCCCCATTCTTACCCGATACTCGCCAATTATATATGCTTGAAAACGGCCGCCGGGGTTACCCCAGCTGTTTACAACATAGGTCAGGATTGATGCGAGTTCCTCATCACTGAGATAACTCATCGCCGGCATGACGTTGTCATATTCCTTGCCATTAACGGTGATGGGACCACTCATGCCGTTCACCGTGGATTCCATCAGCGTGCTTTTATCGCCGGCTATATAGTCAGAGTTTGCAAGCGGCGGAAATGCGCCCGGCAGACCCTGGCCGTCGGCCTGATGGCAGGCTGCACAGTTTTTCAGGTAGAGATCCTTGCCACCCATCTGTTCGCCGGTAGCCTCTGCCTGATGTACCAGCGGGGCGTTTTGATCTACGCCCTGTTCTGAATTATCGGCTGCGTCGCAAGCCGAGAAAAAAATCAAACACAGCAGAGCTGTCAGAAATCTTACGCCATGATAACCGGACCACTTTTCAGTTCCGGAAGGATCGACGATGCGTCGGTTTTTTGAAATCGCGACAGAAACCATGACACTACTCCTTGGCCCTATGAATCGAATCGATACCCACGATTCTGAATTAAGTTCTACCAACGTCTTATTTACGGGGTTTTCACAACAAAACAATAAGGGAAATCACTTAAAGTTTTAAACAGCGCGGAAAACCGGTATCAAAAGCGCGATGTCTATCCGGTAAATTCGAAACCACTGTATTGGGCAATCTGCCGGTCTCGGACCGCCTTCGGACATTAACTATTGCGAGCGAACGAGTTAACCGTAAAGCTGCTGAATTGTCGGCTCGGAATTATTAATCTGCACAGATAATCAGAGTATGATGGTCTACCGGGAAGGAAGCCAGTCGTTAAAAGAAAGCCATGTTCGAGCCGGTGGAACTCAACAATATCCTGATCTCCGTCATTGCCGGTGCGCTGGTGGTGCTGTTCGGCGCCCTGTACGCACTGACTTTCGCATTCGGCCGGCTGACTGGCCGCATAGTCCTGACCGGCCTGGCGTACGGGTTCTTCGCACTGCTGGCCGTTGCCGTACTGATCCTGGCCGACGCACTCCGGCTGACCGGGTTCTGGCAGCTGATAACCGCGGTGATTCTTGGCGGTTATCTGCTCGCGCCGCACGCAATCTGGAAATTATGCGCAGGCACTCACCCGGAACAGCCGGTGGACCGGGCCATGCAAGCGACAGGAGAGATCCATGAGTGATACCCCACGTTGGGCCAGCGAGGACTTTTGGCGCAGAGTTGCCATTTGGGTAACCGGCGGCATGGTCATCGTGCTGATTTTTCTGACCTTCGATTCGGTCGCAAAAATCACGGCCGGCAGCGAGCGTGTACCGGATTACAGCGTGATCAATAATCGCATCTACTACCGCTGGGACGATAGTCGAAACAAGCAAATCCCGGTTATCGGCGAAGAGGCGCCTTTGTTCGGCAAGAAATTGTCAGAAGAAGACGCGGCGGCGCTGGTCAGCAAGGGCAAACTGACGGTCCAGGCAAAAAACTGCATGAACTGCCATACCCTGCTCGGCAATGGTGCCTATTACGCGCCCGACCTGACCAAGGCATGGCTGGATCCGGGCTGGGTTACCGAATCCATCCGTGAGCAACAGATGCTCGCGTTTTTGATGGATCCGGAAGCCAATGCGCGGGGTTTCGGTACCCAGCGAAAAATGCCGAACCTGGATATTACCGAGGAAGAAGGCAAAGCGGTTATCGCTTTCCTCAAATGGATGTCATCGATCAACACCAATGGCTTTCCCCGGAACTTTACCCCCATCGCACAGGAGGGTGACGAATGACTATCGGTGAAACGGCTATGGGTCAAGCGGTTATGGGTCAATTCGACAATGCGAACCTGACGGGTGGACAACGACTCGCGACGAAATACTTCATCGTCGCCATGGTGCTGTTCGTGGCACAGATCGCATTCGGTCTGCTGGCCGGCTACCAGTACCTGGCACCACAGTTCGGCTATGAGGTGCTGGATTTCAGCGTCAACCGCATGGTGCATCTCAACGCGATGATAATCTGGATGCTCTATGGCTTCATAGGAGCGATCTACTGGCTCGTCGAGGACGAGGCCGGCACCGAACTGGTCGGTCTGAAGCTCGGCAATTTCGCATTCTGGCTGCTGACCGTCGCCGTCACCGTGGTCGTGCTCGTCTTCCTGTTCGTGCAGACCGGGCCAGGCGAAATATCATCGATATGGCTGATCAACGAGGGACGTGAATACATCGAAGCGCCGCGCTGGGCTGATATCGGCATCGTCGTCTGCGTATTGATCTTTTGTTACAACGTGACAGCCACGTTTATCAAAGGCCGATGGAGCGGCATCTCGGGGGTGCTGGTCATCGACCTGATGGCGCTGGCCGGCATATATCTCGCCGGAATGTTCTACACGGCGAACATCTCGATGGACCAGTATTGGTGGTGGTGGGTCGTCCACATGTGGGTTGAAGCCACCTGGGAGGTGCTGGTCGGTTGCATCATGGCGTGGGGCCTGATCCAGACGCTCGGCGCGCGGCGCAAAATCGTCACGACCTGGCTCTACATAGAGGTTGCGTTGATGTTGGGCTCCGGCATTCTCGGCCTCGGGCACCACTATTTCTGGATCGGCACCCCCGAATACTGGCTGTCCATCGGCGGCTTCTTCTCGGCGCTGGAGCCGGTGCCGCTGGTGGCCATGGTTGTGCACGCGGTCTACGACGCCGGCGCGCACCGGTTCAAGAACTCGAACCACCCGGCACTGGCCTGGATCATCGCGCACGCGTTCGGTAACTTCTTCGGCGGCGGCGTCTGGGGATTCATGCACACGCTGCCGCAGATCAATCTCTACACTCACGGTACGCAGTGGACTTCGTCGCACGGCCACCTGGCATTTTTTGGCGCCTATGCCACGATCAACATCGCGGTGTTCTACCTGGCGCTTCAGAAGTGGCGCGGCAACGTGCACATGGCCGCCGACCTGCCGGGTAATGGCTGGAAGTGGAAGTGGTCGCTGGCGCTGCTGAACCTCGGGGTCGTCGGCATGACCATAGCCCTGCTGATCGCCGGCTATGAGCAGTCCTTCATCGAACGCGCGCTGGGCGGTTCGACCTGGGCAGCCTATTTCGAAGCTCAGACTACGGCTTGGTTCTCGCAGGCGATGTTCTGGCGCCAGGTGTTCGGCTGGATAACAGCGGCGGGGATCGTTGTGCTGGTCTGGGATCTGCTCACGATCGGGAGCAAGGAAACGCGGCCGATGGTGGTGCCGGGCGGGCGGGCCGAAGCGGCGGCTTGATCCGCACGGGAGCTCCTTAAGTTAATGATTCTGCAAGCCGGAGATACGGAATGAAACGAACAATTGGATTTATCCTGATCATGATCGGCGCGATGTTGCCGCTGGCCGCCCAGGCCGGAGATGCAAAGGCGGCTGAGCCACAGGCCTCGACGCTCTGCGCCGGATGCCATGGACCCAGGGGCATCAGCTCCAATCCGCTGTGGCCAAACCTCGCCGGTCAGAAAGAACAGTACCTGATCAAGCAAATGGCGGACTATAAAGCGGGCCGGCGCACTGGCCCGGTGATGGGGCCGCTGGCACAGACGATGAACGACAAGGCCATCGAAGACTTCGCCGCCTATTACGCGGCGCTGCCTCCTGGTGGCTGATAAAAAATGGTGTCAGACACCGCTAATGGTGTCTGACACCAATTCTTAGACACCGTTCTTTATTGTTTCATACGGCCGCACAACCCGCTCGCCGATCATACGCAATCCTTCCATCGGATCATCGAACAGCCGGATCGCCAGGTCCGTGACACCGGCATCCGCAAACTGCCGGTAGCGCTCGATCTCGGAGTCGATGTCGTCCGGTGTGCCGGCCGAGGATAATTCCGCGATCAGGTGATTGACGATCGACTCGGGCACGCCGTCGATCCGGCCGGACCGCGTAAAAAAGGCGGTCATGAATTCCATCCAGTGCTCGATGACCAGCTTTTCTTCGTCCGGCTCGAGAAACGGCGACAGACAAAACGGTGGCAGCAGCGAGCCACGCCAGATCAATTCACGGCGCGCCTCGTACATCGATACCTCACGGTCTTCCTTGATATGCCAGGCCCAGAAATTACCGATACGAAAATTGTCTGCGGGCAACTCGCGTCGCTCGAAACCGAGCTGAATATTCTGCATAGCGGTATCCATCATCGGCATCGCGACGTCGCTCATCTGCAGGCCGTCGGCGACACGCGCGCCCATGCGTAACATCTGCGGCTCGGTCGAACAGGTGAATACCTGTGCCGGAGACGATTTAGCCCACGCCATCCGGTACGGCCGGACAACCTCGAAAATCTCGCCAGCGTAGGGCTCGTTCTGCCGACCGGATGCAGCCCCACGAATAATCTCGACGGCCTCACGAACGGCGCGCACGATGCGCAATTTTTTTGGATTGATGTCGTCCTTGATCCAACGCAGGACAGATCCACCGCCGCCAAGCGCCAGCCGTGCACGCCCGTGGCTCATCTCATTCAGCGTCAGCAGCGCATTGGCGAGTTTGAGTGGATGGCTCTCGTACGGACTAACGGCCAGTGGACCCAGCAGGATTTTCTTCGTCGCCAGCGCCGCCGGCACCAGGCTCAGGAAAGCATCCCAGTGCTGGTGATAATTGGTCGACCACATCGCGCGAACGCCATAGCCCTCGGCCACAACAGCTAACTCGGCAAACTGGTCCGGTGTAATATCCGGCTCGAGAATGATTTCGATGTCCATCGCTGCTCGTCCTCTACTCTTTAATATATACCGGATTGGGGCTAACCTTGGATTCCATCACAGCCCCCGCCTGCCGGACAATAGGCATTATTACGCAGCAGGCCATTTTGCAGTCCGAAGCAGATGCGGAAACTACGGATTGCAGGGGCCTGGTGCGATGGGAAACTGGACCGAATGAGCGAACAGAGCAAAAATGTATTCAATCGGCTGTACCGATCGGCCGAGAAACCCGAGGACCTGCCCTGGCACGAAGCAGAGCCGCCGGAGTTGCTCGTCAAGGCCCTCGACCTGCGCAACTCATCGGGGCGTGCACTCGACATCGGCTGCGGTGCCGGGACCAACTCGATCTACATGGCCAAACGCGGTTACCGGGTGACGGCAATCGATTTCATGCCGCAAGCCATCGCGATGTTGAAGGGGCAGATCACGGATGCGGACCTGCCGATCGAGGCCGTGCAGGCGGATGTCGGCACCTGGACAACAAACGAGCCCTTCGATGTCGTTTTGGACATCGGCTGTCTACACACGCCCGGCACGATTGAGCCCGCCTTATATAAGAGTCAATTGCTGAACTGGCTGGCGCCGGGGGGCGATTTTATCCTGCTGCACTTCGGTCGGCGGGGCTGGTGGGACTGGTGGCCGATCGGGCCGAAACGAGTATATGGCGAAACAGTGCGCGCGATGTTCGCGCCGGAACTCGAACTGATTGAAGACGCGTCGGAGCGTCGCGGAGGCATGCCGCTATTTATCGGCAAATCGGCCCTGATCGGGCGATACTGGTTTCGACGGCAATAGGACCGTATACGTTAAACGAATGTTCGCCGCGAACATCGCACCCACCGATTTTATTTCTTCAGGCGCGTCCATAAGACCAACCGCTTTTCCTCAACAAATGCGTTGATTCGAATCCGCATAGTGTCCCGGTCTTCGAGTGTAAGTTTCGCGTTGAAATTTTTGTGCCGACGGTAATCGTAAAACTTTCCCTTCCAGACACCCTTACCCTTAAATTCGAGGCCTCGCAGGACCAGCACGCCGATCATGTCCAGTGTATCAAAATCGGGCTGTTCCTTGTCAACATTCTCCGGGTTTTCCCTGTCTATTTCTTCCCGCTGTTCCAACGTAGGCGCCGCCACGGCGATAATTTCACCGAAGTATTGTTCGCCCGATTTCTCGAATTGCACGATCGAACCCCGGTCGGTCGTCCAGCGGCCGGTGATCGCGTCGGCGCTGAATTCAGCTGGGTCAGCAGAAACGAGACCGGTGTTCAGAAACAGCAGCGCCAGCACGATCCCTGGCAATTTCGAATTCATGGCCATACCAGGCTAACCACTCCGCTTGCCGACAACAGTGCGATGATCAGCACGATATATTTCTTCACGGTATGAACCCCCGTATACGTTCATTGCGAGAATAAGCAATCCCTCCCGAAATATATCATGGCCCGGAACACCTGGTGTCAGACACCAAAAAAGACCGGCGACGCCTTCGGGGGAATGAAGACGTCGCCGGTGGAGCGGTCTGCGCGAGCCAGCCGGGGGGAGACCGTCAACTCGCGTGGACCCTGCGCAACTTAAACGAGCCGCAACTAAAACGACCCGCGACCAAAATGTGATCCGTGACGGCCGGCCCTGCCGGGTCCGCCCTGCTCTAACGCCTGTTCCATGAACTTATCCGCTTCGGCTTTCTGCTCCGGTGTCAGAATTTCATAGATCTCCGCCATGGCCCGGATTCGCAGCACGGCCATATCCACAAATAACGGCATATTGTTCTCTGCGATCAGGCGAACCTCGTCTTCCTGGTAACCGTTCTCGCGAATGCCGGCAATAATCTGTTCACGCATGCCTTCCATTTTCTCGCGCAGCGCTTTACCCTCCTCCATCGTCGCCGCTGCGATAACCCGGGCCTGCTCCTGCTGTTCTTCAGTCAGGCCGAGATGCCGCGTCATCGCCAGTAGCGGCCCGCCGCCTTTCATCCCGTGTTTCCAGTGGTCCCGCCCGCCCGAGACAGACTCGTCTTCGGCGATCGAGACCACGGCCCAGATCGAAAGCCCGGCCACTAACACCATGATGATGCTGACACTAATCTTGTGCAGCCTGGACGCGTCGCGTGGTTCGCGTTTTCTCTGCGAAATATCTTCATTCATGACTCAATCTCCACTCGTTGAGGAATCGCATAACGGGGTCTAGATTCGAAGGTTCCAGTCTAGACATAACCGCGTGAAGCAGTGCATCTACAGGGAAAAGATTTGCAAAGAAATGCAAAGATGGCTTGCATCCACGTCTCCATTAGCTTGGAATCGGTGGAAGGAAATAGCGATATGACTGATCATTCTGAACTGAGCGCGCCGGAAGTGAGAACGCAGACGCGAAAAGTGCTACTCGTCGATGACGATCCGCAACTCTGCATCATGCTGGCGGAGTACCTGCACCGCGAAGGGTTTCGCGTCACCAGCGTGCATGATGGACAGGCGGGCGTCGACGCTGTTGCGGAAGGCGGCTACGACGTCGTGGTCATGGATATCACGATGCCGGTCATGGACGGCTTCGAGGCGCTGCGCCGGATTCGGACGACATCCGAAGTGCCGGTCATCATGCTGACCGCCCGCGGGGACGAGGTCGATCGGATCGTAGGCCTCGAAATTGGCGCCGACGATTACCTGCCCAAACCGTTCAATCCTCGCGAACTCGCCGCACGTTTGAGAGCGGTATTGCGCCGTATGCACATTTCACCCACGGGGAACGATGATACGGGTCCGGTCGAACACGGCGATATCCGTATCGAGCCCGGTTCGCGCCGACTGTGGAAAAAAGGAGAACCTGTACCGGTCACGGCGACGGAATTCGTGATCGTCGAGCTGCTGATGCGTTCGGCAGGACAGCTGGTCACCAAAGACGAACTCATGGAGAAAGGACTGGGCCGCCGCCTGACACCCTATGACCGCAGTCTCGATACGCACATCGCGAATCTTCGCCGGAAGCTCGGCACCGCCGATGACGATTCGCCCTTGATAAAAAACGTGCGTGGTCAGGGCTATATATTTGTGACCCGTTAGCGGAACGAACATGACACGACTTTATTGGAAAATCTTTCTCGCGTTCTGGGTTGTTATTATTCTGACTGTAGCCGTCACGGTCACGGTAAATTCAATCGTCTTTCGTGATGAAGCCGACAGTAAGCGCTTTAACGCATTACGCAGTTCCCTCGAGGGACTTACCGAACGGGCGCAACAAGTGCTCGATGACGGCGGTGAGCAAGGTCTTCGGGACTGGCTGCAAGCGCGCCACGGTACGCTTCCGGTTCCGCCCCTGCTGATTATCGATTCGATGGGCCGGGAGTTGCTCGGCCGGCCATTTCCGCGGCCACCGAATCCGAGACACCAGGGACCTATCCGTGGGCGCATGCCGCGAACCGGGCCAGGTCGCCTCGGGCAGATGCAAGTCCACGAGATTCGCGGCGCGGATGGCCAGTCTTTTCGCGTTATCGTGCCGCATTTCCGGCCGCGACTCGGTGGATGGATGATGCAGCCTCAGGCGCGCGCGATGTTCCCGCTGTTCCTCGTGCTGTTGAGTGGCGCCGCCTGCCTGTGGCTGGCCCGTTACCTGACCCGGCCCATCCGCGCATTTCGCGCTGCGGGTAAAAGTATCGCCGCCGGGGATTTCAGCGCGAGGGTCGGGCCCGCTATCGCAAGGCGGAGCGATGAGTTTGGAGATCTTGCCGTCGACTTCGATCGCATGGCCGAGAGGATCGAAGAATTGATGGCATCACAGAGACAGTTGTTGCGGGATGTGTCGCACGAGTTACGTTCACCGCTGGCCAGGCTACAAGCGGCCGCCGGGCTCATTCGGCAAAAAGCCGACTCCGCCACCGGCCCCGATCTCGACCGGATCGAACAGGAGGCCGAGAACCTCAATGAACTGATCGGGCAAATTCTAAATTTCGTGCGCCTCGAAGGTCTGACCACAATCGAACGTCACAACACGGACCTCGTTAAACTGATCAGCGACATCGTTACTGACGCGCGGTACGAGGGCGATGCACGCGGACGGGTTATCGATTTCGATTCCTCCGATCAATTTGAGATCAACGTAGACGAGCCACTGATTTACCGTGCGATAGAAAACATCGTGCGCAATGCAGTACGGCACTCGCTGGAACGGACCGAAATCGGCATCACCGAGCCCGCACCGGGCCACGTTAAAATTACGGTCAGCGATGACGGCCCCGGAATCGACCCGGCTGATGCCGAAAAAATATTCGAACCCTTCTTTACGCGCCGATCGCCGGATGGAACCGCGGGTGCGGGTATCGGACTGGCGATCGCCCGTCGCGCGATCGAACTTCACGGTGGAACGATCAGGGCACGAAATGGAAAAAAAGGTGGGCTGCGGGTCGAGATCGAACTCTAAAGGATTCGATAACTAAAAAACTCCCTTCCGGCGTCCTTATTTCTTTTTATGAAAATCGTCGAGTCCGTTGCGCAGCTTGCTGCCCCAGCGCCTTGCCACACGCCGAATCTCGGCCCAGGTCGTGACTGGATTCGACTGCATGCCCATCCGGCCGGCCGGCTGTATGGACCGGCGCTCGGCCGCGCGCGCGAGCGTTTCACCGCTCATGGAGTCTCTCAACTGAAGGACCAATGTGATTTCGCCGACCCGGGAAATATAAATTTCATGCCTGCCCGCCTGTTGCGGTGGCACGCGTGAAACGACATCCAGCAATCCACCGTCGAGCATCAGCACATCCGGACCTGGCCCCTCAACCATGGTGAAGTACTCGCTCTTCTCAAGCTCTTCCCTGAAAATCTCGGACACTGTGTCGATCAGCTTCTGCCGGTTTTCTTCCGGAATATAAAACTCGGACTTCGTCGACGCACGAGACGATGCCGCAGACGTTTCCCGTACCGCGCGGAATTCGAACCGCGTATCACCCGGCATGACTTTCGTATAGCGTGAGAAATCGATCGACGGATCGACCCAGGCACGCTGAAACGACGACTTCTTGACCTTGACGAGCCCGTCGAACGTCGTATCATCGGGTAACTCGGTATGACTTTTCGCTATTGCCTGGCTCAGGACGCCCGCAATCGCGAGTAGTGCAGTCGCCGCAAGAATTGTTCGGAGTCTCATTCGTTTTCTCCTCGCATTATCAGGCGATGCGAATCGCCGGGGCATCACCCATTATTGTTCGATCGACAGTTTAACCCGGATACATCAGAAGCCGAAGCCGACAGTCACGCCCACGAAATAGAGTTGTTTGCCGCCCTGAATCAAATCGACCCAGCCGGCCCGGCTCAAACTAATCTTGCCCGGATGAAACTGGTACTGGGCACCGATTCTGGCCAGGTATTTGGTCGAACCGAAAAGCTCCTGCTCAGCGCCAACACCGATAGCCAATCAAAGACAACTTAACTCATGAATGAGATCTGGCCAGGCCTCGTGCCGCTTCTGCTGACGGATATCGTCAATCCGGTACTATTCGCGTTCATGGTCTACGCGGCCGGCTCGGATCGGCCGATCGCGAACAGCAGTGCGCTGCTGCTCGGCCACACGGTCGCCTATTTTACTGTCGGAATTTTGCTGGCTGCCGGCCTCGAGCCAATTATCGAGCGCCTGGAAAATCCGCAACGCATCGATTACTACATAGAATTGGCGATCGGCTTTATATTGCTCTGGGTTGCGTCTCGCAGCCGTAGCGACACCGGCAAGCGCCCGGACGACTCGACGCCAAAACTCGGCGTCGCAGGATCATTCGGCTATGGGGCCGTGGTCAATTTCATCGGCATCCCGTTCGCGCTCCCGTATTTCGCTGTACTGGGCCAAATACTGAAGGCGGACTTCTCAACTTCACAGACCGTTTCAGTGCTCGCGGCTTATAACCTGGCCTATGCCCTGCCCTTTTGTGCCGTACCGATCTTGCGATCGGTGCTCGGCGAACGCGCCCAACCGCTGCTGGAGCGGGTCAACTTGTTTCTGGATAAAGTAAGCGGCGTCCTGGTGCCAATTTTGCTGATCCTGATTGCGCTGATGCTGATCGTCGATGCACTCTACTATTTCACAACTGGCGGACAACTGATTTAGTCCGGGACGTTAACAGGCTAAGGCCGTTTATCATTCCTTATACCAAGCGCATTCGATCGGCGAAGCATGGAACCTAGCTTTGCATAGACAGCGGACAGCCGCGGTCATCGATCATACGGGCGCGCTTTGTTTTGATGACGACGCGGCCAACGTATTTTGCGCGCGCGCTGATACGCAGTGGCAGGCGCGACTGAAGATCCAGAAAAATTTCTATCTCGCTCAAAATTCCCGAATCGGGCTCATCCTCATCACCGACCGTTTCAATCTCCACGCCAATCCTGAGCACCTGCGTCTTGCCCTTGCATCGCCTTTCACCAAGCGGCCCTTCAACGACAAAATCGGCGTCGATATCCACCATTTCTTCGGCTGTAAATATCCCGCGACTGACCTCGCGGCTGCCGAAGGCCAGCACCTCGAGCCGATCGCCGCCACGGCCGAGCTCCGACGCTGCAATGATATAGATGATCCCAAGAGAATCGGTGATAACCCGATCATAGACTTCCTCCGGGAACGGGCGAAAATCACCATATTGTTCACTCCATTCCGCCCATGCCAACTTCTTCTCATTTTTTTCCGGACGCCAGGTGCGCTGAAATGCGCCGCGATTGGTGAAGCGATAGGTTCGATGCTTCGGGCGCCTGCGGTGGTCATCCACTACGTACTGGAGGATGGCGCCATCATCCGGATCCATCCAGAGTACCGAATCCACCGGCTTGCCGATCAGCTTCGACGAGTAATCCAGGCGAAGGATTTGCGCCCCCGGTTCGATCAATTCACCCTCGACGCCGTCCAGTCCGTCGGCATCGATCCAGCCGACGTTGGCATTCGACACGTCGAGCACGGACCACTCGACGACAGCCTTTGCAGTGATCAGGAATTTCCGCGCACGCAATTCAACTTGCTGCCAGCCGATTCCCGTGGAATCGAGCGCCGGTCCGCGGCCACATTGCTCGCACGAAAAAGCACTCTCCGACGGCAGGAGCAAAAACATAAACGCAATTAACCGGACAATCCCTGTATGCATGCCGGAACTCTCGGCGCCTGGCGCCCGGATCGGATCGGGCGAAAGTGCCATCTTACCCGAATGCATTGCGCGGCGGCATGGCCTACTGGCGGGAGGTTTATGGGGTGCCGTCGTTAGAAAATAAGGTGCCGGCATTAAATAAATCCGGCACCTTTTTTCGAGACTACGGCGCTGTGACGGTAATCTGCTTTGTCGCCTCGACCGCGTTTGGCGCGGCGGCCTCGCGTTGCGCGTCGGAACAGGCCGTGCCGAGCAGTGACAGGAAGATAAGGATAGTGGAGCGGCGGAGCATGGCTGTTCTCCTGATGCGTGTTGTTTTGGTCGTATTCTAGTCGCATCATGCCGGTCATGGGTGCCGGTCAAGCCGGCTCGGCAGCAACACACGTGAGCGCGTGATGAAAACCTTACTGTCAGTGATCTTCATCGTGATACTCGGTTACGGCGTCCTCCTCGGCTATGTCTATTTTTTTCAGGCCCGGCTCATCTACTTCCCGAACATCGGCATCGGCTTCGGAAGAGCCGTGCCATCGGATATCGGTCTCGATTACGAAGACGTCGTATTCAAAACAACGGATGGTGTGCAGCTGCACGGTTGGTATGTTTCCGCGAATCAGGCGCGCGGCGTTATTCTTTTTTTCCACGGCAATGCCGGGAATATTTCGCACCGGCTGGATTCGATCGAATTTTTTCACAGGCTCGGTTTCTCGGTCTTCATCATTGACTATCGCGGGTATGGCAGAAGCGAGGGCAAAACCGACGAGCAGGGAACGTATCGCGACGCGGAGGCCGCCTGGCGGCACCTGATCGAAAACCGCGGGATCGACCCCGGCAAGATCGTCATTTTCGGGCGCTCGCTCGGCGCATCGATCGCGGCATGGCTGGCGTCGCGGACGAGCCCGGCGGCACTGATCCTCGAGTCGGCGTTTACCTCAGCGCCGGATCTCGGCAAGCATCATTACCGGTTTCTACCCGTGCGTGCCCTGACGCGAATACACTACGACACGCAATCGTATATCGAAAGCGTTTCTGTCCCGACGCTCGTCGTGCACAGCGCCGATGATGAAATAGTGCCATTTGCGCATGGAAGAAAATTGTTTTCCCTCGCGAGTGAGCCAAAGGCTTTCGTGGAATTACAGGGTGGGCACAACGACGGTTTTTTCGTCAGCCGCGTGCGCTACACCGAGGCGCTCGGTAAATTTCTGGATGTCCACGTCCCCGGCTCGGGGCTGTGACGTGGGAAACATCAGGCCCCTAAATATCAGGCGCTGGCTGATTCTCTTTTCGCTCGTCGCCGCCGTATCCGCGATGGCAGCGGATCGAGACTATCCCTTTATGGCCGCGAGTTACACCAAGGTACCGGAGTCCAACTTCGAAATCCCGGAGGACGGGAAGTGACGTGGAGACCAGGGAATACCGTCTCCTTCTGGGGTTGTTCGAGTTTGGTGCAGACAACCTCCGATTCGACCTGGGCACCGATTACCAGTACACCCGCTACGAATACGGCGGGATCGAAGGGCCGCAACCGGGACCTGCACCGTCTGCAACTGCCTGTCGGCTTTGATTACCGGAACCGCGCATGGCGGCTCGATAGTTTCATAGCGCCCGGCGTGTCGACATCTTCCAATATTATGAAGGACCTGTTCGATGCAGGTTCAGGGGACGACATTATTGTCACGGCAAGATTAGAGGCCACGATCGATGAGAATAACGATCTGGCCTGGCTGGCCGGTCTCGCTTACGACAGAAGTTTCGGTGAGCCGGTGCCGTATCCGGTTTTCGGCGTGCGCTATCGCCTCAGAGATCAGTTCCGGTTCAGACTGGCTTTTCCTGATTCGGAGTTTCGCTACACGCCATCGCCCCGGCAACGCCTGGTCGTCCGGCTCTTCCCGGCCGGCAACGAATGGCATGTTTTCAGTGAAGAACTGAATGACGATTTTGACTACGAAGTCAAAGCATGGCGGGCGCGGGCCACATGGAGCCTGGGCTTCAGGAAACTGGTCTGGATCGATCTGGCGGCGGGTTACGAGTTTGGCCGGAGCCACGCATTCGTCGATGATGCCGGCCGGATTATCGATGCAGACGTGGAGAATCAATTTTTCGCAACCATCGGCCTTCGATTTCACGATGCACCCATTCCCTATACCAATGCCGTGGCGCGTTAGCGAAATAAGATTGGGTTGCCGATTCGTATTGGCGCCTGACCCCAAATTCAGTACCTATCGCTGAACGAAAAGCCGGCGTCGAAATTGAGGTGATGGGTCAGGGCCTCGGTCGAAAGTTTTCCACCGCCATTCAGGTCAGTTTTAAGGTCGGCATAGGTCAGCCGGTATTCGGTCAGGAATTCAAACCGTGAACCAAGCGGCACACTGACGCCGTTCCTCATAGTCCGGGGAGACTGGCTGACTGCTGTCTTCGGCACCGGCGGCCGTTCCGTTCAGCGCACCAAAACAACCGAGCAAGCTTACGGTGCAGACGGGCAATACTGTTCTTGCAAACAACACGGGCTTCATTATGCTAGGACTCACCGCATTTTGTCGTCATTCATTTTGCTCGGCTCACATTTGCCATATCCGCCAAAGCACTGGCAATCACCAAGGGAATAGATCACATGAAAGCCTGTATTGTAACGATAGTCGGGTTTCTGTTTCCCGGCTCCGTGGCCATGGCCGCGGCCGAATGGGATATCGGCGAGAGCTTTGTCGGCGGCGGTGTCGTCGGCGCCGACTGGACGATCAGCCAGGATTTCCCGGGCACGAAAATCCTCTTCGACACGCAGTACGCGTTTGTGCGCAAACAAGGCGAGACTCCCGAAGACGATTGTTGCGGGATCGTTCCGCGCGCGGAGTATTACTGGGCCCTGCTGGATTCCCATCTGCAGTGGGGCATCGGTCAGACGGGACTCGAGTACGCGATCGTTGGGGTCAGCACCTGGGGGGCGCAGTGGGAGCCCAAACACAACCCGGACAAGAAACTCCAGGTCCTGCGCGACCAGGTCAGACTGGGACGCGTGAAACTCGGGTTCGACGACCCGCTCGGCATTGACGATTACAATGAATTCGATATCGTGCGAATCGACCGGACCTGGGTGTTCAATGGGGGTCCCGAGTCGCCCTTTGCGGTCAAGATGGGCCTCGGTTTGTCGGCCGGCTGGGCCTGGGCCAGTTCGATTGACCCGGTTTATAAGGACGTATCGAACCCGACGACAGGATTTTTCACCAACCTGGCCGTCGACATTGCGGTTTTCGGCACGCTATACACCGACGACAGGATCGTACAAGGCACTACATTAGGCAGCCCGGCGGACAATTCCTCAACATCGCGCGAGGCCCGGATCCGATTCGGCTATTTCAGACGGCTTCCCCTGTGCCTGGCGATTGACGTATTTATCGAGAAGCGGTCATTCAATTTCGCCGATCCTGTTCTCCCAGACCTGTATTCAAAGAGTAAACGCTACGGCGCCGAATTATCCTGCCAGTTTGGAAAAACGTAATTCCGGGGACACTGTCCCCGGAATTCGCCTGTTCTCTAGTCCGGCTTGCGCAATTTCAATACGAAGCGGTCGGTTTTACCGCGAATCTCGCCAAAGACCATCTCGGTCCGGTCGTCCTCTGGATGCGCGAGTACATCGCTCTCGGCCTCGACAATGAACCCGCTTTCAGTGGCGAGGTCCATGACAATCTGCTTCGGGATCCGGTGCAGCTTCGTGTTGTTCTGCTCCGGATCGCCGGAATGGTCGATGAACCCGAGCACGCCACCCGGTTTGAGCACCACGTAAATTTCCGCGAGCAGCGCCGCCGCTGTTTCGGCCCCTGCAAAATTATACGTGTCGTGAAAATTCAGCGCCGTGAACGCGACGTCGATGCTGCCTGGTTCGATCGCACTGATTTCTCCATCGGCGCGAATTACATTCGGCAATCGATCGTCCGCGAGCCTGGTCATCAGCGCCTTATCGTTCGCGCCATCCCTCCGCTCCAGCGTCGCCAGCGTGTTCTGCGAATAGACCGTGCCATCCTCGCCGACCGCGACCGATAAGACCTCGGTGTACCAGCCGGCAGACGCTGCGATGTCGAGCACCGTCATGCCGGGTTCGACGCCGATAAACGCCAGCACCTCGGCCGGCCTGCGGGCCGCGTCCCGGCCCTTGTCTGCCTCCGAGCGCGCCGGGTTATCCAGCGCGGCGTTGAGGTCCACAGCGGACCAAGTGTCCGCCGACACGCTTCCCGCGTAAACCCACCCGATGATCACAACCGGAATCAGGGATAAATATTTTCGTGACGTTTTCATTTTTCTACCTCCACTACATCGTTCAAGGACCCAAGCTGCCGGCGCCGACCTATTAAACGCTTATTCAGTAGCGCCGGCTAGCCTCTTGAAAAACGGATTCGGCGCCGCGCGGCCCGGCGCGACGATCCGGACCACGATCGCGGCCGCGAGCAACACGACCTGATAGGCGCCGGCCATCACGAACGGCGCCCAGGGGCCCCAGGCGTCGAACAATATACCGCCCCATTTCGTGAAAATAAGGATGCCGATCGCGCCGAACATGCCGGCCATCGCGATGACACTGCCACGCTCGCGCAGTGGCGCCTCCTGCCCGACGAGACTCAGCGACGACTTCATCATGAAACCCGAGCCCAATGAGATAACGATGAAGTACGGCACCATCGCGAAGTCGAGCGGCGATGTGATGAGCCCCATCGACAGGTACCCGACTGACGCAAAACACAATGCAACGATGACTGCGGTCACGCGGTTCACCCGGTCGATGAACAGGCCGAACAAAGGCGCCGCGATCAGGGTGACGACATTCATGATGATAAGCATGATTCCGAACCGCGCCATCGCCTCACCCGGGTTCATGCCGCGGTCGAAGCCGTCCTGGATCGCCCAGAGCGCGAAAAACAAACCCTTGATGACGAGGTCCGCACGTGCAGCGAACGAACCGGCGTAAGCCAGCGCGATGCGTGGATTCCTGCCGTGCCTCAGGCCGCTTCGGATCAGCGAGCGCGTCGATGGCCGATCACGCTTTGCGGCCGGCGTGCCGGGTGCGAGACCGAGCCGCGCGACGATGACGGTCAGCAGTCCAAGCGCGGCGGCGAACAGGTACATCGCCTTGCCCCCGGTAATCGGGTCGAATCCCCGCTCGCCGAGCAGCAATGGAATACGCGCGACGAAGCCGGCGATGAATATCACGCCGAGTATGTTGCACATGCTCGTAACGCCGACCATAAGACCGCGCGAGTCTTCGCGCGGATAGTCGGCGGTCAGCGTCGCCAGCGTGCCGGCCGTGCCGGCCATGCCCACCGCGAAGACCAGCCGGGCTGCGAGCAATTCGTTGGCCGTCGTTGCAAACGGAATCAACGCGTAACCCGCCGCGACGAACACCATGCTGCCGATATAAACCGGCCGGCGGCCGATGCGATCAGTCAGCACGCCGAACGGCGCGAACAGCAAAATTGCGACAACCTCGACCCAGAACGAAATTTCGCCAGAGACCGTTCCCTGCTGGCCACGCGGAATATCCAGGTGCTCGGTCAGGATGTAGCCCTGCAGGATGCTCGCGCCGCTCAGCATCCCGATCGTGACGAATGTGACCCAGAACTTCGTCAACACGTGGCCGCGCCTAATGCCCGGCGCGAGCCAGAGGGGACCGAGGCGTTGATTCACGACCGGCTCATTCATGCGGACCGAGTCTGCCATTTTTTTCCCACGATTGCTGGATTGATGCTTAATTGGTGTCTGACACCATTTTGATGGTGTCAGACACCAAGTCGAACTAGTATATTGCTCATTCGGAACAGTCTTTCAGGGGCCTGTCGGAATTGCCAATTTTTGCTTATCAATGCCCGGATTGCGGACATAGCTTCGATGCACTACAGAAGGTGGGCGAGGAGGCGTTGTCCGAATGCCCGAATTGCTGTAGCC
>PVMK01124311.1_pt1 | contig 30014 bp, 27 predicted proteins | sample 1853481 | NCBI WGS metagenome assembly PVMK01 (sample SAMN08533507, study PRJNA380276) | Marine sediment metagenome, whole genome shotgun sequencing project.
ACCCGATGACTCCGGCCTACTTCGCTCCATCACGCGACCAGAACCGGATTCACCACCTTCTCGTCGAGCCAGCTGGTCAGCTGTTGCAACGCGTCGGGGCTGATCTCGTGGCCCATCTCGTACTCGCGGTAGCTGGCGGGCACGCCGAGCTTGGCGAGCGCGTCGCGCGACTCGTGGGCGAGGTCGATCGAGATCATCGATCCTTGGTGCCGTGAAGGACGAGGGTCTGGAGGTTCGCCAGTTCGGGGTCGCGGGGATCGATTCGCTGCCATTTCATCGGGCAACCAGGATGAGAGCGCGACCAGGCCCGCGTAGGCGGCCGGATCGCGCAGCGCGAGCGTCGTAGGCCATCACGCCGCCCTGGCTGAAACCGAGGATCGTGAGCTTGCGGCGGTCGATCGGGTACGCGGCGAGCGCTTCGTCGATGAAGAGCTGCAGTGCGTCGATGCCCTTGCGCACCTCGGCGGGATCAGTCGGAGCGCCACTCTTGAGCGGAAACCAGCCATAGCCGACCTGCCCGGGACCGGCCTGGAACGCGAGCGGGCCCTGGGGGCAGAGCACGAGCGAGCGGCCACCATCGAAGATCGGCGCGAGGCCGACCAGATCGTGGGCGCTCGCCCCCCAGCCGTGGAGCGCGAGATCGTCGGAAACGGGCCGTCGCCGGCCGGTATGTGCGCGGTATAGAGGAGTTCCATCCGAGCAGCATACGACATGGGGGTCGGCCCGCGCCCGTGCTATTCCAAAGGGGTCGTGACGGAGCCGAACCCCCCTATTTCGAACAACGCCAACTTGCTGGACAAGGTCTGGGACGCCCACGCCGTGCGCGAGCTGCCGAGCGGCCAGACCCAGCTCTTCATCGGCCTGCACCTGATCCACGAGGTCACGAGCCCGCAGGCCTTCGCAATGTTGCGCGAAATGAAGCTTCCCGTGCGCTTTCCCGAGCAGACGCTCGCGACCGTCGACCACATCATCCCGACGCTCTCCCAGCAGCGGCCCCTCGCCGACGACCTCGCTGAAAAGATGATGGGCGCGATCGAAAAGAACTGCGCGGAGCACGGCATTCGCCTGCTCGACACGGCGAGCGGTCAACAGGGGATCGTTCACGTAATCGGGCCGGAACTCGGACTCACCCAGCCCGGCATGACGATCGCCTGTGGCGACAGCCATACCTCCACGCACGGCGCGTTCGGCGCGATGGCGTTCGGAATCGGTACCAGCCAGGTACGCGACGTGCTCGCCACCCAATGTCTCGCGCTCTCGAAGCCGCGCGTGCGCCGGATCGACGTCACCGGAAAGCTCAGGCCGGGTGTCTACGCGAAGGACGTCATCCTCACGATCATCCGCCAGCTCGGCGTCAAGGGCGGCGTCGGCTACGCGTACGAATACGGCGGCCCGGCAATCGACGTGATGTCGATCGAAGAACGCCTCACGGTCTGCAACATGTCGATCGAGGGCGGCGCGCGCTGCGGCTACGCGAACCCCGACGAGACGACCTTCGAATACCTGCGCGGGCGCGAGTTTGCGCCGCAAGACGCATCGTTTGAGCGCGCCATCGGGATGGTGGAAATCCCTCGCGAGCCCACCGGACGCGAGCTACGACGATCGGGTCGAGCTCGATGGCAACGCGATCGCGCCGTCGGTGAGCTGGGGGATCAACCCGGGTCAGAACATCGGCATCGACGAGCGCCTGCCCTCCCCCGCCGACGCGCCCGCCCAGGAGCGCGCCTCACTCGCGGAAGCCTACAGCTACATGTCGCTCAAGCCCGGCGAACCGATCGCGGGCACACCCATCAACGTCGCGTTCATCGGGTCGTGCACGAATGGCCGAATATCGGACCTGCGCGAAGCCGCGCGGGGTGCGCGCACGGGCCGCGTAGCACCGGGCGTCAAAACCCTCGTGGTTCCGGGCTCGCAGGCCGTCGCGCGCGAGGCCGAAGCCGAGGGACTGCACGAGATCTTCCGCGCGGCGGGTTTCGAGTGGCGACTCGCGGGTTGTTCGATGTGCCTCGCGATGAATCCCGACAAATTGGTCGATCGCGAAATCTGCGCGTCCTCGAGCAACCGCAATTTCAAGGGGCGACAGGGCTCACCAACGGGACGCACCTTGTTGATGTCGCCCGCGATGGTCGCGGCGGCCGCAATCGCGGGCCACGTGGTGGATGTGCGGGGGGTGCTATGACGGCGGTCGACCGCATCGAAGGGCGCGCCTGCGTGCTGCGCGGCAACGACATCGACACCGACCGAATCATTCCGGCGCGCTTCTTGCGCGCGATCACGTTCGACGGCCTCGGTGAACACGCATTCGAAGACGATCGCATCCAGGCCAAGGGCGATCACCCGTTCGACGACGAGCGCTTTGCGGGCGCGAGCATCCTGATCGTCGGCGCGAACTTCGGCTGCGGGTCTTCGCGGGAACACGCCCCGCAGGCGCTGATGCGCTCGGGCTTTCGCGCATTCATCGGCGAATCTTTTGCGGAGATCTTTGCGGGAAACTGCACCGCGCTCGGCCTGCCCTACGTGACGCTCGAAACCGACGATCTCGCAGCGCTGATGGATTCAGTGGTGCTCGATCCCGAGCAGCAGGTGGTCGTCGACCTCGAGGCACGGACTGTGGTCTCTCGGGCGGGAACGCTCGCGGTAAAGATTCCCGATGGCGCCCGCAGTCAGCTGCTCGAGGGCAACTGGAACGCGACCCAGGTGTTGCTCGACGCCGGCGACGCGATCGAAGCGACTGCCGCACGGATCCCTTACCTGGCCGATTTCGCGGGCTGACTGCATTCGGTGATTCACTCGCGCAAACCGCGCTCGTTACTTTTCAGGCTGTTCGTGCGACAACCTTCGGTGCCGCTTCACTGAATTGCTGTTGAATTTACCGCCGAGCGCCGAGCGCCCGCTGGAATTCGCCGCTGTTGTGCGGCAACCCAATCCAGCGCATCGCGATGTTCTGCACTCCCGGCCTTCATCGCTTCGACGTACCGATCCATCCACTGCAGCGCATCGTCGTATCTGCGCGCGTCGAGCGAGTAACCGATCAATCTCTGGTGGTAGAGTGGTTGTTCGGGAACGAGATCGATCGCCTTTTGCATTTCAGAAATGGCGTCGCCCGTGCGCTGCGTTTTTGCGTAGGTATCGGCCAATCTCGCGCGGCATACAGAATCGAAGGGGCGATTCCGCGCCGCCTGTTCGAGCAACGGAATCGCAGCCTCGTAGTTTCGGAGTTCACTTTCGATGGCTCCGAGTAGATATGGAACCATCGGATCGCGGGGGTTCCGTTCCCGAAGTTCCAGGACAAGCGCCCGCGCTTTCTCGAGGAACTGTCGCCCGTTCTGGTCGCGTTGCCACGCCGTTGCGTATCGGGTCGAAATCTCGCCCCATCGTGCAAAATTGGCTCCCGCTTCATTGACGAGCTCGATGTCGCCGATCCTTTCGTGCGGGTTGGGCAGTGCTGGATCGAAAGGAGCGTCTCCCGCGTAATGGGTGCCATATCCGAGAGAGGCGAGCAGCTCGAGCTCGTCCACCAGAACCGAACGACTCACCGCCCAGCCAAGCGGTGCGTGTTCCGCAACGAGCTTCTCGAGAACTCGGCTCAAATCCGCAACCAGATCAGCGCGCCTCTTGGCGAGGTCGACGACTTCGCCCGGGATCGTCCTTTAGCGCGTAGAGTTCGGATGTCGCCCCCTGAACGAGTTTGTGATCCCGCCACACTACGCCTCGGAGAGCGCGCCAACGATAGTTGTAATACGGAGCAAGACTCTGTAATAGCAGCGGCTCGACATCGACGACAGAGATGTCTTCATCATTCATCGACAAAAGAGGGCTGAGTCGAACCGAGGGCATCTCCGTGAGTGGGAGGCCCGCCAGGCTCAGGAGGGTGGGTACGATTGCGGTGTTCGTAACCGCGCGATCGACGCGAATACCCTTCAGGTCTGCCAGCGGCCCCCCGGACAAAATCAATGGCACGCGCATCGAACTCTGGTAGACGAAGATGCCGTGGGTCGATTCGCCGTGTTCCCCGTTTGACTCCCCATGGTCCGCTGTCATAACGGTCAACAGATTTTCCGCCATATTCCTCGCATCGAGAAATTGCAGCAGTCGTCCGAGTTCGCGATCGCAGGAGCTGATTGCAACCCCGTAGGGGTCTTTGATCTTGCGACCGGCCGAGTCGCGCTCGCGGAGCGGGCGGTGCGGATCGTAGAAGTGAACCCAGACGAAGAACCGCTCGCTGGGATCGAGTTGCTCTAACCAGGAGATGGCATCATCGACGACTTCGTTCGCGGAGCGCCGGGCCTCTCGCATCCCGAATTCCAACTTCAAAACGGGTCCGTGATAGGTTTCAAATCCCTGGTTCAACCCAAATCGATGGTCGAGGATATAGGTTCCAACAAAGGCGGCCGTGCGAAAACCGCGATCGTGAAACACCTCTGAGATCAACATGGCGTCGCGCTCGAGTACAAAGACACCGTTGTCGTGAACACCGTGGGCGGATGGATAGGTACCGGTGAGAATCGAAGCGTGTGATGGCAGGGTGGTGGGTGTCGGGCTGACTGCAGATTCGAACAGGACTCCCCGCGCCGCGAGTCCGTCGAGCGTTGGCGTACCGGCTGACGAATCGCCGTAGGCTCCGATTCGATCGGCCCGCACCGTATCGAACGTGACCAACAGAACGCTCGGAGCATCGGCCCCGATCTGTGTCAAGCCTGATGGAGCTGCCGCTCGGGTGCCGCTCGTCGAGAGAAAGATTGCGAGTAGAGTGGCGATCCGCAGCGTGGACTTCATGGTTGAGCAGTGTTTGAACAGGCCAGGAATCGAGAGCGAATGGCGAATGGCGGTACACCCAGCACAAAAAGTTCCTCAGCCGTCCAGTGTCCACGGCTAGCGAACAAGATACCAAACAACCGATGTCGACCAAACGAATTACAGCCGCACGAGAGGCGATGCCGCCATCGAGTCGCTTGGACATCGGCGACCAGTAAGCGTTTCGAAAAGCTGGGCCGCACTCGAATTCTTTTCGGTCGGAATCCCGTGTTAGCGATCCTTGAACGCCGGCTCGCGCTTCTCGAGGAACGCGTCCATTCCCTCAACGCGTTCCGCACCGGCGGAGATCAAGCCAAAAGCCGCCTGCTCGAGCGCATGGGCGGTGCGCGCGTCGGCGTCCTGGCCCTGCAGAATCACGCGCTTCGCAGCCGCAATCGCGAGCGGCCCCTTGCCGGCAATCTTCTCAGCGGCGTCCAGCGTGGATTCCAGCAGCGCGTCGGGCGCAAACAGTCGATTGACGAGACCGATGTGAAGCGCGGTTGCCGCATCGATCGGCTCCCCCCCCCAACACGCGTTCCTTCGCCCAGGCCGAACCGACGCGGCGCACGAGACGCCCCGTACCACCCATGCCCGGAATCAGGCCGAGCTTGACCTCCGGTTGGCCGAAGCGCGCCTTTTCGGATGCGTAGATCCAATCGCACCCACACGCGAGTTCGCAACCTCCGCCCAGCGCATAGCCGTGCACGGCCGCGATCGTGGGGGACCGCGAGCGATTCGAGGGCATCCATCGCTGCGTGTCCGAGGCGGCTGAAGCCCTCCGCTTGCTGGGCGTCGAGCCCACGCATCTCGGCGATGTCTGCCCCCGCCGCGAAAGCTCGCCCGTTTCCCGTCAACACGACTGCACGCACAGATGTGTCTGCGCCGATACGCTCACAGCAATCCAGCAGCTCTTCGAGCGTGGCGCGGTCCAGCGCGTTGAGAGCCTTGGGGCGGTCGAGAGTCAGCAACTCGACGGGGCCGCGGCGCTCGCTTCGTATACGATTCATGGCTGCTCTCCTCTCATCGCGTCAGTGGATCGATGACCTCGGGGGCATCTTCCCCGAGTGCGGTCTCAAAAAAGTGGATGCGTTGCCTCAGCGATTCTTCAGCGCTCTGCGCACAGTAATGCCCCTCCCGCGCGCTGCTCTCCGCGAGCGTAGAATCATCACATCCCGGTGTCGGCTCGACACCTTCCACGCCCACTCGGCACGTATTGGTAGAACGCCGCGGTCGTTCGCGCATCGATATTTCCGGACACCGCGTCTTCTATCCCGCTCGAAGCCGAAAATTTCACGCCCCGGCTCTCCGAGTTGTGGAATCGGGCCGAGTTCTCGAACCCAGCTGCGGGTCGCGTGGTTGGGAACCAGCGAATCGTTCAGACCCTCCACGACGAGCACGCTCGCGCGCTGGGGGGGATCGATCCCAAGCGGCTCGCGGTAGAGGAAGCGCGCGTAGTTATTTGGGTCCTGGTCGTCGAAAATCTGCTGCACGAGTGCGAGTGCGACCCAGACGTCGATCGGAGAGAGCCCACGGAAACCGAGAAAGGTCAAAGGCCCGCGCAACCGCTCCGAGCCCTGGTGAATCAGGATCTCGCTGAAGCGCCGCCCGGGTGAAATCAGTACGGCTGCGCGAATCTCGGGCGCGAAAGGAAGCAGCAGCGAGCCGAGGTGGGCACCCTCACTGATTCCGAGATACGAGAGCGAACGGCGGGCGTCGATTCCGTAGATCCGCCTGCGTTGAACGCCGCCCGGCCCTGCCGATTCCGTGGGAGCCGCGCAGCTCGATTGGCTCCCGACGCCTCGATCGCGAAGTTCGGAATCTCGGCGATCGACTGGATCGCGCGCAGAAACGCGAACTGTTCGGAAACGGTGAGGACGAAATCGTCGGGGAATTTTGAAGTCCCCATCAGGCGCAACAGGACGTGGATTATCTGGCCAGCGCGCGCGCTCGTCGACCGGTGGGCCCGGGCGGACTCACCTCACGGTTGATTACATCGGTGAAACCGATGACCGCAAAGCCCGCCGCAGCGAGCGAATCGCGCGCGATATCGACCACCTCCTCACCCGCGCTACCGGGATTGCCGTGCTGGTACATCACGACCGGAACCGGGCCCCGATAGGCGGCGCGAGGTAGCGCGAGCGTGAACGGCAAAATCTGCAGTCCCGTCTGAACCGGAGTTCCGCTGTTTGGATCTCTAACGAGCCGGCGATCGGAGTCACTCCAATCGGGAGCCGTCCAGGTGCCGTGAACCACCGCGGCGACGCCATTCTCCCGCGCCGCGCGGAAGGGTTCGGCTTCGACTCGGGTGATCTCGATCGCGGAAGGGGGCCCGGCCGCGGTCAATTTCCGAATTGCACCCAGGTCGTCCGTAATTCCGTCGAGGTTGCGAACCGTGAAACGCGCGGCAAACGCCACATCGGCGCGTTCAATCGCGATCGCACCCGAAGCCACCGCGGCCAGAACTTCGTCGACGAGCTTTCGCGCGCGCTTTACCGCCCAGCTGCCGTCGGGGCCGCTCGACCCGTCCCTCACGGTCTCGAAAAACGCCGAGGGATCGTATGGCGATCCCGTGTGAGAGAGTGCCCGACGCGTGACGATGACCCCATAGCGGTGGCCGGGCTTCAGGGCGACCGATGGGAAAAGCAGCAGCGCGTGCTCCTCATGCCGTTGCGTAATCTCGGTACGCGCATCGAGTCGAAACGGGATTCGCGACGCGTAGTCGGCGCTGCCGGGTGTGACGTCGAACAAACCGATGGAAGCCAACGGATCGAGGCTTTGCTCCGGGGTGTGCGGAAGCGAATCGGGATCAGCGGGAGCCGAAAGCGGAATCGTAATGTGGGCGATCGGGCTGAATCCGTCAAATTCGCGAACGCCGCTCACGAGCGCATTCATCAACCACCCGCCGATGCGCCTGAACCCGGACGTCTGGACCCGAAGTCTGTGCTCGGCCGGATCCGAGGGGTTCTCAGCGAGCCAGTAGTCGTCCGGATACGGCGCGAGCTGCCGCAGGTCTTCCCGGTCGTAGGGGATCTGGGCGGGCTCGATCGGCACCCCCGTCCTAAAACGGATGCGCTCGCTAACTCCGGACTGCTTCCAGCCGACTTCACATCGAGACCCGAGATCGAATTCTCCCACCGGGTCGAGGGCGAGCCGTGTCGGCGTCACACGATGGACACGCATCGGCTTCGGTGCGCCTCCGCACGACAATTCGATGCGATCGATCGCGCGTTCATGCACCGATTCGAAAAAAACGAGGATGATCCAACCACTGAGCGGAAACTCCAATTCGCCGTCGCTCGGAATGCTCTCACGCAGGAGGGGAAGTTCCGGGCGCACCAGCGAACAGCCGACGGGAAGGAGCGCGACGAGGGCCGCGATCCACGCGAACCAACGAAGACCTCGAAATACGACCGCTTCGCGCTCGGGAATTCTGTCTGTAATGGCTTCGTGGATCAGCGCGAAATTGAACATCGTTTTGGTTCCACATTTCCAAATATCGCATCGCTCACGCTAAGTGCTCCAGGACAGCCAACGCGTCGAGTGTGTGGGAGACCCGCGCGTCTCGAGAAGAATCTGCCGGCGCAGCGTAGCCGCCGTCGTCCATCTGCTCATCGAGAATCCGGGCGACGAGCTCAGTGGCCGCGAGGCCGGAGCCCGGAAGTGCGTGGGCTTTGCAGAGCGCGAATACGCGGGCCGTCCGAACCGCATCATACACACCGGTGCGAAACCCGCGCTCGAGTTCTCGCCCGCACCATTGGAGAATGGCGTCGGCCTGCTCGTGCCGAACGAGTGCGAAGCAGTGGAAATACGCCGCATTGGCTCCCCACGCGGATCCCTTGACGCGATCGGGACTCCAGCGCGCGACGAGGTAATCGGCGGCCAAAGCGAGAGTCGACTGCCGGACAAAAGGGGTCTTGGCGAGGTATCCCGCAATCATCCCGGTCGCGACGACCCGCTCGTCCTCGGCAGCGCTCTCCCGATTGGGCCACGAACCGTCGCTCTGCTGGGAGGCGGTGAGGCTTTCGCAAGCGTGCTCGACGGGGGCCGCATTCGTACAGCGGAGATCGTCGAGGATCTCCAGCGTCCGCAGCAACCGGCCCACCGAAGCTTCCAGACCAGGGTCCCGCAGCAATTCGACGACCACCGAAGCAGGCTGCGTACCCATCAAAGCCCGTGCGCGACCAATCGCGATTTCGTCACCTGCAGACTCGACGAACGCGGCCGCGCGCTGCATCGCGGCGGGCACTTCCGCGTGCGGTTTCGCGTCGGGTGCGCCCGTCACGCCTGCATCAGCAGGCCCGTCAGGTAATTCCCCTCCGGGTGATCGATCGACACCGGGTGGTCGACGGGAGGCCCGAGGACGCGCAGCACCTGCACCGCGCGACCCGAGTCCAGCGCGGCCCCAAACACAATTTTGCGGAAGAGATCGGCATCGATGTTGTGCGAGCACGCGAACGCGAACAGGTAGGCGCCCGGCGCCGATCGGCCGAGCGCGTACAAAAGCGCGTCCTTGTAGGCCCGCGACGCGCGCGTGACATCTCGACGGTTTCTCGCAAGCGGCGGCGGATCCACGACGATCAAATCGTACGACCCCTGGTCTTCACGCAGGAAATCGTGAACGTCCCCTTTCACAAAGCGCGCCGGCAAGGCGGGCGCATTCGCGGCGAGGTTTTCCTCCGCGAGTGCGAGCGCTGGAGCCGAACTTTCAACCAGCGTCACCGCACTCGCTCCGCCGAGTGCGGCCGCAACCGCGAAACCACCCGAATACGAGAAGAGGTCGAGAACGCGCCGCCCGCTCGCGAGCGAAGCCGCAAGATCGCGCGCGTCGCGCTGGTCGAGGTAGAAGCCGGTTTTCTGTCCCGAAACCACATCGATTCGATAGCACCGATCGCGTTCACAGATCGCAAACGGGCCGTCGGGCGCCGCGCCCCAGAGCGGCCCCTGCTCGATCGACATGCCTTCGCGCCGGGCCGCGGAGGCGTCGGCGCGTTCGAAGCCGATACCCGCCCCGGTGGCCTCGCGAAGTGCGGCGGTAACCTGTTCGCGACGCCGCTGCATCCCCACCGCGGTGATCTTCACGACCACGACATCTGCGTAGCGATCGACCACCAGGCCCGGCAGTCCATCACCCTCCGCGTTCACGAGGCGCACGGCCTGCGTATCACCCAGAAGTGGGTGCGCGGCTCGGCGCCCGACCGCGAGCCGGATCCGCTCGGCGATCAGCTCGTCGTCCGGCGCCTCCTTGCCGACCGTGAGCATCCGAACCCGCAGCGCGGATCGGGGCGAGAGATGGCCGTAGCCCAGAACCTCACCCTCCGCCGACCGCACCCTCACCCAGCCCCCGGGCTCCTCGGCTCCCTCGATCCGATCAATGGCTCCGGAGAGAATCCAGGGGTGGCGGCGACGAATCGAGCGATCCCGTGTAGGTTTGAGAACAACTTCGGTCACGAGCGGCACTCTACGGGCCTCCCGGGCATTCGCCAACTTGGGGTTGAAGGGCAGGTCTCCGGTAAGAGGGGGTTGGAGGCCCGGAACTGCACAAGAACACTCCGTTCGACGGCCGCAAAGGCCGCTGTGAGCGGGATACCAGTGTGAGCGGAATACCAAACGGCCAGCGGCGGGTTCAGATTGCCAAACGGCAACTGGGCGGCCGGAACGACAGAGGAGGACGATATGAGAGAGGGATCGGGCGCGTTCCATCGGGCGGCGTTCTTGTGCTCTGTTCTTGCGCTCGCGATCGCAGCGCCCGCAATTGCCGAAGATTCCGAGGGCTCCAAGAAACGCGGCGCCCCGCGGGCGAGGGGATTCGACCAGTACGATACGGACGGAGACGGGCGCCTTTCCGACGAAGAGCGGACCGCGGCCCGCGACAAGCGCCACAAGCAGCGCCTTGAGGAATTCGACGCGGATGGAGACGGGGAGATCTCTCAAGCGGAAAAGAGTGCAGCCCATAAAACGCGCACAAGACGCTACCTCGAGAAGTCCGACGAAGATGGGGACGGGAATCTCTCCGAAGCGGAGATGCGTGCAGCCAGAGGTACGCGTCGAGAGCACCGCATCGAAAAATTCGACACAGATGCTGACGGCAAACTCTCCGAAGAGGAGCGACGAGCCGCGCGAGAGAGACGTTCGCATCGAAAAACCCGCGGGCTGGAACGATTCGACGCCGATGGTGACGGGAAACTGACGGGCGAAGAAAAGGAACGAGAAGAGGCTGCGCGCAAGAAGCGCCGCGAGCGACGAGGGCGTGGCCCCTGCGAACGACCCGCGGTGGATCAACCCGGCAACGCACCCCAGGAGCCCTGATCACGGACGCGAGAACGAGATCCTCTCAGCGAGCCCACCCAGCCGCCCGTAGACGGCGGCACGGCTGCGAAGTGTTCCGTTTCTGAAGTCACTCGAGCGGCTAAGCGCCAACAGCGGAGAGACCTTTGACCGATCGCGAGCCGCAAGCGCCCACCAATCGCCTCTCCGAAGAGGCCAGCGCATACCTGCGCCAACACATGCACAACCCGGTCGACTGGTATCCCTGGGGACGCGAGGCGCTCGATCGCGCCGCGGCGGAGGACAAGCCGCTGTTCGTCTCCATCGGCTATAGCGCGTGTCACTGGTGCCACGTGATGGAGCACGAATCCTTCGAAGATCCCGCCACCGCCGCGTTGATGAACGAGCTCTTCGTGTGCATCAAGGTCGATCGGGAGGAGCGCCCCGATCTCGACCAGATCTACATGGACGCGGTGACGCGCATGGTGGGACAGGGCGGTTGGCCGCTCAGCGTTTTCTGCAAACCCGGTGGCGAGCCGTTCTACGGAGGCAGCTACTTTCCGCCGGAGCCGCACCACGGCATGCCCGCCTTCCGGCAGTTGCTCGCGGGGGTAGCGGACGCCTACACGAACCGACGCGATGAGGTGGAGGTTGCGGTTGGCCAGATCATCCGAACCCTCGGCCCGTCCGACGCGGCTGGCGTCGGGGAGCCGGCCGGAGCCAAGAACGTCTCCGAGGCAGCGCGCAGGTTACTGCGGGCCGCGGACCGGGTGCACGGAGGCTTTGGCGCGGCTCCAAAGTTTCCGACCCCAACCTACCTCGATCTGCTGCTCGCGGCCGCCGACGTGTTGCCGGCCGACGAAGCAAAGGATGCCCTTTCCCACGTCGCCTTCAGCTGTCGCGAGATGGCCCGCGGCGGCGTCTACGACCACATCGGAGGCGGGTTTCACCGCTACGCGGTCGACGCGCATTGGGGCGTTCCCCACTTCGAAAAGATGCTCTACGACCAGGGTCAGCTGCTGCGGGTCTACGCGGAGGCCTGGCGCCGCAGCGGTCGCTGCGACGGGGCGCTGATCTGGCCGATCCGAGAAACCGTCGACTTTCTCCGGCGGGAGATGCGCGCCGCGGACGGCGGCTTCTACGCGAGCCTGGACGCCGACAGCGAAGGCGAAGAGGGAAAGTTCTACGTCTGGAAGCCCGACGAAATTGCCCGCGTACTCGGCGAGGAGCGGGCGACCGCATTCGACGCCGCCTACGGGGTGACCGCTGCGGGAAATTTCGAGGGCTGCTGCAACGGTCCTGCGCGAGACAACGGAGGATCTCCGCAGTCGATTCGGGGAGGAGCGCGAAGCGCTGCGGCAAGCGAGAAACGCGCGGATTGCACCCGGCACCGATCGCAAACGCCTGACGGCGTGGAACGCCATGCTGATTTCTGGCTTCGCGCGCGCGGGAAGCCTCCTCGACGACGACGAGATGCTGGACGACGCCGTGGCAACGGCGGATTTCGTGTTGGAAAAGCTGATCGACGACGATGGGCGGCTGCTGCGAACCTACGATTTCGGCCGCGCGCGGGTTCCCGCCTTTCTCGACGATCTCGCGGGAATGCTCGAGGCCTGCCTCGATCTCCAGCGCGCTGGCGCGGGCGAGCGATTCTTCGCTGCCGCGCTGCGTTTCGCGGACGACATCGCGACCCGGTTCTTCGACGAAGAGGCATCTGATCTCTTTCTCACCCCGAGCGACGGCGAGCCGCTGGTGGTCCGACCGCGCTCCGATCACGACGGAGCGACGCCCCATTCGGCGGGTCTGGCCACGATGGGCCTGCTCCGGGCGGCCTCGATTGCGGGCCGTAGCGATCTGCGAAGCCTTGCCGACCGAGTGCTCCAGACCCACGCGTCGCGCCTGGAGCACTCGCCCGAAGCCCTGCCCACCCTGGCCCGCGCCGCCCTCGCGGCGGAGCGCGGCCTCTCGCTGGCGCTGATCGTCGGAAACCCGGAAGACGCGGCGACCCGAGCACTGGCCGCGCGGGCGCGCACCGCCCTGCGCCCGGAAGATGCCGTACTCGTCGTGCAACCCGAAATCAGCGGCAAATCCCAGCGAACTCAGCGGCAAACCCAGCGAATCCAGCCGCGAACCCGATTCATCGCCCATCGGTGTCGACCCCAATTGGATCAGCGGTCGGGAGCTGGTGGATGGTCAGCCGGCCGCCTACGTTTGTCGCGGTGTCGAGTGCTCGTTGCCCGCACTTTCGCCCGACGAGTTGACGACACTCTGCTAAATTTGCATGCCCCAGTTTGCTAAGGTTCATGCCCCAATCGACTCCAGCGGAAGCGTTCAATGGCCGACCCTCGCGACGAAAGCAAATACGGAACCGGTCACGATGACGGGCTGACGCCCCTCGCGCCCCTCGACCCCAACCAGGCCACCAGTGTCGACGCCCTCGTGCGCGCGATGGCCAAGACCGCCTTCGGAGGCCGCCGCCTCGGAGAGGCCGCTGACGTTCTCGAGGAGATGGTCCGCGACCGCGATTGTTTCCGGGTCGTCACGGTATCCGGCGCGATGACCGTCGCAAAAATGGGGTTGCTGCTCTGCGAAATGATCGAACGCGGCTGGGTACAAGCACTCGTCGCGACCGGCGCATTGATGACCCACGGCCTCTCCGAAGGTGCGGGTCTGCTGCACTTCCAGCACCGCACCGGCATGCAGGACGAAGACCTCTACAAGCGGGGTTACAACCGCGTCTACGACACGATCGAACTCGAGAAGAATCTCGACGACGTCGAGCAGATTCTGCAGCGCGCCCTATCTGAGGTACCGGAGGGAACGACGCTTTCGAGTCGCATGATCAACGAGCTTCTAGGCCGCGATCTGCAGAAGCACAGCTCGGCTCGCGGAGTCCTCAAGAGTGCGGTCGAGCACGATGTCCCGGTCTACGTGCCGGCCTTCACGGATTCCGAACTCGGCCTCGACATGAGCATCCACAACCACCTGCGCGTCGACCAGGGAGAAAGCGCGTTCCGATTCGACCCTTTCCTCGATCTCGACGATTTTGCGGACCGCGTCCGCCAACACGACACGATGGGCATCTTCACCATCGGCGGCGGAGTACCACGCAACTGGGCCCAGCAGGTCGGACCCTACCTCGAAATCCTGCGCGCGCGACTCGGAAGCTCGGATCCCGTGCGCCGCTACCGCTACGCGGTCCGAATCTGCCCCGAGCCCGAGCACTGGGGCGGGCTTTCGGGTTGCGCATACAGCGAAGGCGTCTCGTGGGGCAAGTTCGTGCCCGAATCCGAAGGGGGTCGCTTCGCGGAGGTCTTCGCCGACGCCACGATCGCGTGGCCGATGATCGTCCGAGCCGTCATCGAGCGACTCGACGCGACCCCCTGAGCGTCCGGCCTTCGGGCGGCAAAAAAGGGTCACGCCGCACGGGCTTTCTTCCGATAGGCACCGGAGGAGGCTTCTATATGCAGCGTTTTGGGATTTTGATCATTGGCCTGTGCTGGCTGTTCGCCTGCGCGGGGTCATCGAATTCGCCCGCGCCCGGCGATATCGCGGCCACCTACCAGTCGGCCGGGCGCCTCCAGGAAGCCTCTCGTGAAATCGAACTCGCGATTCGGGTGCGCCCCCGAGACATCGCGTTGCGGCGCCAGGCGGCGCAGATCTACATCGAGGCGGATCGCGCGGATCGCGCCATCAAACACCTCGAAGCGGCGATCCAGCTCGCGCCGAACGACGGCGCACTCTGGATCGATCTCGCAGAAATCGAGCGAGATCGCGAGAACACCGCGGATGCCTACGTCGCCTACCGCCGCGCTTCGGCGCTCGCGCCGAATGACGTTAGGGCGGTATCAGGGCTCGCGCTGTCTGCGGAAAATCTGGGTTTTTCCGAAGAGGCGAGCGATGCCTATGCCAAATGGGCCGAACTCAAACTCAGCCGCGGCGCCGAAGCGAACGAGTAGACAAGCCCCCGACGAACCGCTGATCTGCAAAACTGCCCACCCGTTCAGCGCGCGGCGTTGGATCTGCGAAATTGATCCGCCCGGTTAGCGCGCAGCGTTGGATCTGCGAAATCGATCCGCCCGGTTAGCGCGCGGCGTCAGACTTGCGATGGATCGCGGCAGAGATCGCTCGTGAGATTCTTGTGGTGGGCCTCGAGCGTGCCGCCGCCAATCTCCAACAGCTTGGCATCTCGCCACAGCCGCTCGACGACGTATTCGCCCATATAGCCGTAGCCGCCAAGCACCTGGATCGCAGCGTCGGCAGCCCGCTTAGCGGCCTGGGATGCGAACAATTTGGCGGCGTCCGCTCCCACGCGTTGGCCGGTGGCTTCGAAATCGATGTGGCGGGCCGTTTCGTATACGAGCGTCCGCGCGGCGCGATACTCGGAAAAACTCTCCGCAATGTAGCGCTGGATCTGGCCGTGCTGTCGAATCGGAACACCGAACGTCTTGCGCTCGTTCGCGTAGCCGATCATCACGTCTAGACATCGCTTCGCGATCCCGACCGACATTGCGGCGAGGGTGAGCCGTTCGACCTCAAGATTGCGCATCATCGCGAGCTTTCCGGCGCCTTCATCACCTAGGCGATTGGCGATGGGAACGCGCACGGAGTCGAAGATCAACTCAGACGTGTAGGAAGCGCGCATACCGAGCTTGTCTTTGCATTTCTGGCCGAGACGAAAGCCGTCCATCCCGCGCTCGACGACGAAGGAGGAAATACTGCCCTCCCCGGTGGCTCGCGTAGACGACGAACGCATCGCCGAGCGTGTCTTCGTCGATTCCGCCATTCGTGATGAACATCTTGGTTCCGTCGATCACGTACGCGTCCCCGTCTCGACGTGCACGGGTTCGCATCGCGAGCACATCGGTGCCGACCTCGGGCTCCGTCATGCACAGGCCACCGATCCACTCACCCGAAACCGCGAGCGGCAGGATGCGGCGCTTCAGCGTGTCATCTGCGTTGATTTGGACGTTTTGGGCGAAGAGAACCGAGTGGGTGAGCACGGACAGCGCGAAGCCCGGATCCGCACCCGAAATCGCCTCGTAGACCTGGACGGCCGCGGTGGCCCCGAGGTCGGAACCTCCGTACTCCTCGCGAATCGTGATGCCGAGAAAGCCCATTTCGCCCGCGCGCCGGAACAGCGCGTGGTTGAAGGTCTCGCTGCGATCGTGTTCAGCCGCCTGCGATTCCACTTCGCGGCTGACGAATTTGCGCAGCGTTTCGCTGAGTAGTTCGTGCAGCGGTGTGGGCGCAAAGAGATCAAAACGGCTCGTATCGCTCGCTTCCATCAATCGTCCAGTCCCTCAATCGTCCAGTCCCGTCATCGTCAGTCTAGCGACTGGGCGATGGCCGCGCAGCGACGTCGACCGGTCACGCGGTTGAAATCTTCGAATCTCAGTGGGCGCGCATTGCATGCGGGCTACACTGCACGCGTGTCTGGTAACCCGCAGATTGCAGCCTGGCTGATTTCGCAGCGACATCAGATCGAAGCCGTGATGACTTCCCGTTTGGGGCCCGCAGCGCCAAGCGCTGCGGCGGTCGAATCTGAGGTGCTGCGCCGCTTTCGCTCGTTCGCGGCTGCATCGTTGAAAAGCGGAACGGCGCGAGAACCCGCGCTAGATGGCATTCGCGCCCATGAACGTCGGGTCAATGCCCTGCTCACGGCGTGGTCGAACGCAGCCGAGGAAGTTGCAGGCGATCAGGCCGAGGTGATTCGAAGCGCACTTGCGCCCCTGATCGCGCACTTTCGCAGCGCGCTCAAGAACACCCAGGGCAATCGCCGGTCCCGCGGCTCCCCGCGCAGCAACCGAAGGGTCGTGATTGCGGCGATCGATCGGATCGCCGATGCCTTCCTGGCACTCGACACCAACGATGGCGTGATCGTGGACGCCAATCCCCCCGCGGGAGCACTGCTAGGCGTCACCCGAGACGCGCTCCTCGGCGTCCACGCCATGGGGTTCGTTCCAGCCGCGGCTCACGAGCGCTGGTGGACCGAACTGGACGCCATGACCGAGGGGACCGAATCGCGGCACTTCGATAGCCACCTGCAGGACCACTCCGGTCTCTCGATCCCAGCCGACTGCACGATGACCCGCTTCGCGACGCGCGGAAGGACGCTGGCGCTGGTGCTGATCCGCTCTCGCACGGCGACAACGCGTTAGAACATGCGCCATAGGGAGGGGCGCAGCGATGGATTGTGGTACTCGACGGATCTTCTTCGGATGGCGTGCATTCGCGCCGCTCGCCTTTCTCCTGGTGATGGTTGCGGGGTGCGCGAACGATCCCCCGGTGCGGAATGAGGATGCGGGCACGCCATCAGGTGCGCACGAGACGGGCGATACCGAGCGGGCGGCCGCCTGGTTCGAAGCCCACCGGGACCAACCCCCGAGCCTCCGCGTCTTCCTGCAGCGCATGCCCAAAGGGGGTGACATCCACACCCATCTAGGCGGCGCGGTGTACGCGGAGAGTTACCTCGCCTGGGCGGCCGAGGAGGACTTCTGTGTCCAGCAGGTCGGCGAGGCGCTGGAGCTCCAGAAGTGTGTCGCCAAGGATTCGACGATGACGCGCTTGGCGGCCCTCACCGATTCGCGAATCTACAATGAACTCATCGATCAGATGTCGACCCGCAACCTGGCCTTCGCGGGACGATCCGGCCACAGCGATTTTTTCGCCGCCTTCCGGGAAGCCTCGCCGGTTTCCAGACTTCGGGGCGGCAGCATGGTCGCAGAGGTTGCGACGCGCGCCGCCGAACAGCGGACATACTATCTCGAGCTGATGCTCTCTTTGCAGAATCACGCCGTTCGCAAGCTCGGCCGGAAGGTCGGACTGCACGCCGACTATGCGTTCACGCACAGTGCGCTACTCGAAGCGGGGCTCGGCGACCTCGTCGACGCGGGACGAGACGAACTCAACGAACTGGAACAGGAACTTCAGCAGGTGATGGACTGCGATGGAGCGGACGCGCCCCCCGGCTGTCAGGTGACGATCCGCTATATGCAGCAGACGTCGAGAAACAGAACTCCGGCGGAAGTGTTCGCGCAGATCGCCTTTGCGGTCGAGATCGCGCGCGCCGACTCGCGCGTCGTGGGGATCAATCTCATCGCACCAGAGGACGATCGCGTCGCCCTACGGGATTACACCACGCACATGAAGATGTTGGAATTTCTGGTTACCGCTGCGCCCGAACAGGTGAATGTCGCCTTGCACGCGGGTGAGCTGACACTCGGCCTGGTGCGCCCGCGAGAACTTCGCTTTCACATCCGAGAGGCGGTCGAGGTGGGGCAGGCCCGTAGGATCGGGCATGGTGTCGACATCGCCTACGAGAACAACGCGCTGGAACTCTTGAAGGAGATGCGTGAACGTGGCGTCCTCGTCGAGATATGCCTGACCAGCAACGACATAATCCTCGACGTCCGGGGCGACGAACACCCTCTCCCATTGTACCTCGAAGCCGGCGTTCCATTGACCCTGGCCACCGACGATGAAGGTATCTCGCGCATCGATCTCACCAACGAATACCTGCGCGCCGCACTCACCTACGACCTCGGGTACCGCGAACTCAAGACAATGGCCAGGAACAGCCTCGCGCACAGCTTCCTGCCCGGTGCCGGCCTGTGGCAGCCGGGAACCGTCGCTGTGACGGAAGCCTGCGCGGGTGACTCCCTGGGTTCAGAGAACCCAAGCCGCGCTTGCGCAGATTTCCTCGCATCCAGCGAGCGCGCTCAGGAGCAGTGGCGCCTCGAAGCCGAACTCGTCGCCTTCGAGTCACTGGGTTGGGCCCACTAACCTGCCAAGCCCAACCCGCTGGGCGGTGCCCCGACAATCCCCCATCACCTCCGACATTGTGGCGTGACGTCGAACGCGATTACCCAGAGGAATTATCCCCGTCCGATGATCTCGGCCCTCTACTCGAACGCCTCGTTTAGGCGGGTTCAGCCGGCGACGACTTTCGTCGGTGCATATAGATGAAAATTCCGATGTATAAGAGCATTGCGACGAGGGCCATACTACCACTGACAACAAACATGACGCTGTAACCCAGGCCGGCACCCAATATCGAAGCGGCGATATTGGGGCCGACGAATTGTCCAAAACCCTGAACGCTGGGTAGCAAGGCAACCAGGGATCCCCTTCGGTCCATGTGCGACAGCATCGCTGATTGGTAGAGATCGACAAATGTACACAACGTCATGAAGGAAAACAGACTCACCAGGATGTTGATATCGGTAATCCCACGACTGAGCATGGTGACAATGGCCGCCATAGCCAGCAGGGAAACGAACAGAGGCTTGAACAAACCAAAGCGAGTACAGAAAAATGCAATAGCACAGCCGACAATGGCAAATATAGATGACCATGTCAGTAATGGGCCGACCCAGTCTTTGGCGATACCATCCGCATGTGCAGCCAGCTCAATGTAGGTGTAATAACCGCCGATATTGATGTAGGTAAAGCATACAGCGGCGAGGCAAATCACAGGAAGGATTCGAGGCACATGCCAATCTTCCACATGATCTTCGCCCTCTTCTTGTCGTGCCAATTCTTCTGCATTGAGAGGCCTGGTCGGTATCCAGCGAATAAGCAATGCACAAACGCCAGCCAAAATAATGAAAAACAGGTAAATCTCATTCATTGATAGTTTGGGTAGCAGATGCAACTCCAGGGCCGTGGAAAAGGCAAAGCCGAATAACAGCATATTGAACGCACGCACCGGTTTTGTAGTGCCACCCAGTGAAACCACAGCAACCGCTGTGAAAATGCCGCTACCAATTCCGGCTGCCACGCGAAGCGCCAACACTTGCTCGTATGCGGCAGACACTATGCACAAGGCATTGGCACTGACGGACAAAATCACGCCTGCCAAAACCAGGAATCGCCGGTTAACCCGGGCGACTAACAATGCAGCTATGATGGCGCCAAGGGACATCCCCCCTAAGTCAGCTCCCCAAACTCTTCCCACCTGTTCCTCGGTGAAACCTACCTTATCCACCAGGGCAGTACTAAGTACGGGAACACTAACCATCACCGTGTAACCTACCAGTGCCATGTAAAGAGCAGTAGAAATAGAACGCCAACTATCAAATATATTGGAGGTGCGCCCGGGGATAGCAGCATCGGCAGTCATTTATCACCTGTAATGTGTTCTGGGTAGCTCCAGTTGCCGTTGATATTTAGCATAACTCTACGCTTAAGGAGCCAGAATGAAAGTCTTACCACGCTTCGGCGGCAGTTTTCATTATTCGTCTGCGAGCGTAACAATCACCGTTCTGACATTTTTTGATACTTCCTTGGGCCCACCAGTTGATCCTCGATCATCTAGACCCTCCGTCATCTTGTGACATCACTATGATCGGGCGAGGTGCGTGTCCCTGTTCAACCTCTGCCATTGGCCACGCATGTCTGAAAAGATTCATGAATCCCACAAGCACCGAGGCGTGGCCTGACGGGCTGCTGACGGGGCGGCCTCGGGGTGTTCTTGCCCGATGCGTGCGCGATGGCAGATCTGGACCGGGCTCCGGGTAAAAAAGGCCGGGTCGGTCGGCCGCGGTGCCGCTTTCGGGCTACTTTACGGAACCCGGGTGGGTTATCGGACGTCGGAACTTCGCAACTTCGCTCGCCTATCCCCGAGACTCGCGAAAGGGCCGAAAGCTTGCGCTCCAACGTACCGACAACGCGCAAAAGCACCCTCGCTCCGAATCTCAAGTCAGGCTCCTTGCTACCGTGATTCCCGCTGGCCGGATGTGACCGTGGATTTGCATCGCTTCGCTGGTTACTGAGTTCGTTTTGCACGATTCACAACACGCTCGAGTAACGGTTGCGCCCAGACTCTACGCACTGGGGGCGGCGTTCTTCTTTTCGACCGGTGGCACGGCGATCAAGCTCAGTGGTCTCTCGAGCTGGCAGATCGCAGGCTTCCGCTCAGGCCTGGCGGCGCTCCTTCTCTGGTGGCTGGTGCCTACCTGGCGCAGATGGTGGAACCCTTCCTCGCTCGCAGTAGGCGTCGCCTTCGGTGCAACACTCGTCCTCTTCGTCACCGCGAACACGCTGACGACAGCTGCAAACGCGATCTTCTTGCAATACTCAGCGCCGCTGTACGTGCTGCTGCTGGGTCCGTGGCTGCTCGGAGAGCCGAGTCGACGCAGCGACCTCGCTCTGATTGCGCTGTTGGCAATCGGAATGCTGCTCTTCTTCATTGGGCAGGAGACGCCCTCCGCCACGGCGCCCGATCCACTGAGGGGAAATTTCTTCGGAGTTTGTGCCGGGGTTGCGTGGGCGTTCACGCTTCTCGGTCTGCGTTGGCTTGCCCGGCGACCAGATGCTGTCGGAGCCGGTGGGCCAGCGATCATCGCGGGAAACGTGCTGGCTTTTGCCGTGTGTCTCCCTTGGGCTCTACCAATGCCCGAGGCCACGCCCACCGATTGGGCGGTTGTGTTCTATCTCGCAGCCTTTCAGATCGGAGCGGCCTACCTTTGCCTGCTGCGCGGTATTCGCGAACTCAGGGCACTCGAAATCTCGCTGCTGCTCGCAATCGAACCGGTGGCGAGTGGAGTTTGGGCATGGCTCGTTCACGGCGAGATTCCTGGCACCATGGCCCTGATCGGCTGCTCATTGATATTCTCCAGCGTGCTGTTGCAAGCGTTACGCAAAGACCCAGCACGCCCGCTCGCCACGTAGAGACGTGGCCCTCAACCGGACAGCCCGACCATCGGCCTCGATCTGTTCATGATCAAACTTCCTCAGTCATTGTGGCGCTGATAGGCGTGGCGGCTTTAAATCGCAATCACACGCTGAAAATCAGCGAGCAGCAGGTCAGAGCGCCCTCGGCCTTGGCCAGCTCTGAAGATGTGACCGAACGATGCTGGATTCCGGCGTTGTCGAGGCGCTCAGCGGTCCGCGGGTACGAGGTCGAGACTGCGACACGCTCTCCCACTCGGAGCACATTGGCTGCTAATGGCTCGCTGGGATCCACGGGGATCGTACGGTACCCGTCGAAATGATCATCAATCCAATCCGGGTTCACGAGAAGCGTATCGTCAGAAACGGCGGTGACGGCGCTTTTGAGGTGGAGCATCCGATGCACCTTGGTTGATCGGACCGCGTAGCCGTGGGGTGCCACCAACCGCTCGAACTGCTCGATCCCCGCTCGGGTGGTGCGAGACGACAACCCGATCCAGATCGTTTTGTCGACGCATAAGACGTCGCCCCCGTCTAGCATCGCCGGTGCCGTCAACTCTGCGAGCGAGCGATAGGGGGCGAGCACTTTCGCAATGGAATCGATTTCACCGCGACGGGATTCTGCGCCGGGTCGTGTAAGCACGGCGAGTTCGTCCAGAACAACCGCCGTATCCTCCACGAAGACCGAGTCGGGGAATCCAGGCTCGGCTGGAAGGTGGATGACCTCACAGCCGAATTCGGTCAGGAGCTGGCAATACTCGGCGTGCTGGGATCGCGCGAGGTCGACATCGATCGCAGCACGGTCGATGTGGGTCAGCTCGCACTGACCGATGGCGGGGCTGACTTCTCGCGTGATCGCGTAGATCATATTGACACTCGACGCGTCGCGCCGGATCAATAGTACCGGTCTTCGTGGCCGGGCTCGTGCAACACGTAGAACTTACGGATCGTTTCGCGAATATCCCAGATCACGGCGCTTCCATCGGGGCTCGCAGCAAATTGGACACCCGGCTTGAGTTCGATGCGCTCACCGGTCGCTTCGTGGATCAGATAGCCGTGCCCACACAATATCTGCGCCGTGGACGTCGACGTCTGGTGGTCGCGAAACACGCAAGGAGGGCACTCCCAAACCCCGATGCTCATCGCGCCACTCGGATCGCGAACCAGCACCTTTCCGGAGTGGTCGACCTCTCCTTCCAGCGTGTCCTTCTCCGGCCACGCAGGCCATGGATCGAGAGCGATGTTTTTCGCATCGAACGTCTTTTGGGGCATCGAGCCTATCGACGTCGTAGCCGGATTCATTTTCGACCTCTCCTTTCTCTGGCGTCGCGCTCCACAACGCGCCGGATTTCAGCGCCTCTCGCGCAAGGACGAACTCTAGCACCCAGGCCTCGGATGCGATTGCTCCAATACACGAGAAGATCGATCGATCACGACTGCTGTGAACAGCGGCACCCAGTCCCACAAGCAAGTAACCTCCATCGATGGTGCGCTTGCGATCGGACAGCGAGCAATCAGACCCACCAACGGGAGGTACCATGCCTAGCGCAACGCTATGCATCGACGGTTTCGGAACACGCCGTTCGCCGTTCTTCGAGTGCTATGCGACGCCGGAGTCCGAGTTCGGCGTCGGCAACGGCCGGCTTTTCCCGTGGCGTATCGGCGACAGCGCTACCGACGACTACTGGATCTTGCGCCGCAGAGCGGCGCAGTTCGACGTACCGGAGATGCCGCTGGAGATTGCTGGCTCGGACGCTGTAAACCTGCTCGACAAGGTCTTCGCACGCGATATGCGCAAGCTTCGCGTAGGACGTGCGGTCTACTCCATCGCTTGCAATACCCGTGGCGGCATGATGATGGATGGCATCGCGATCCGCCTGGACGAGGAGCGCTACTGGTACGTGCAGGCAAACGGCGACTTTCTGGGGTGGTTCAGCGCCCAGACCGCCGGCCTGGACGTCGAGGTGCGCGATCCCGATGTCTGGGTATTTCAGGTTCAGGGCCCGCGGTCGCTGGATATCCTGGCGCGCGCCTGCGACGACGGTGCACCAGACGACTTTCGCTACTTCGACGTGCGCAGTCGCCAGATCGCCGGTTTCCCGGTGACCGTCTCACGCACGGGCTGGACCGGCGAGCTCGGCTTCGAAGTGTACGTCAACCGCCGCGAGGTTGACGGCGCCGAAGTTTGGAAACACGTCCAAGCGGCGGGTGAGTCCGACGGGCTGGTGGTGAGCAGCCTGCGTTCCATGCAGATCCGACGCATCGAGGCGGGCATTCTGGACTACAACACCGACATGGACCAGCGAGTGACGCCCTATGAAGCGGGCCTCGGTGCATTCGTCACGCTCGACAAGGCCGACTTCATCGGAAAGGCTGCTCTCGCCCAGGCCGATCAACGGTCGCGAATGCACGGACTGCGCTGCCAAAGCGGGGTTCCCGCCTATGGTGCCAAGATTCGTGTGGCAGATGAAACTGTCGGCCGTGTGCTGTCGTCGGCGTGGTCGCCGCTGCTGACATGCGGTATCGCTTACGTTCAGTTCTTCCGACCCGACGATTGGCCTGGCAGGGATGTCACCGTCGTTCACCGCGACGGCACCGAACTCAAGGGCGCGGTCGTGAACCTCCCCTTCTATGACGAAGAGAAACGGATCCCGCGAGGCATCGACACGAGCATTCCCTGACCGCGGGTCCGACGCGCTCGACACGCAGGGCCTTGATGAAGGAGATGGGGCAGTCACTCATTCGGTTTTGCCCGCCCCAACTCGGCCACTTTTCATGAGTCGCGGGTAGGTTTCGGATTCAGGCTGATCAGAGCATCGGCCGCAACGACCCCCTGGCCGTCGGCCAAGACCATCAGCGGGTTGATATCGAGCTCGATGATGGACGACGGGTCGCTCTCTAGCATGCCCGCAACAGCCAGGATCACATCAACGGCAGCGTTCAGATCGGCAGCTGGAGCCCCCCTGAAACCGCTCAGGAGAGGTGCGCACTTCAGCTGACTCAATGAATCCAACACCTGCTCTCTGCTGGTCGGCAACAGGAGTGATGCGCTGTCTTTGAGAATCTCGACCAGAGATCCGCCGCCTCCGACCATTAGATACGGGCCGAAGTCCTCGTCACGCGCCACTCCGACAATCAGTTCCGCCACGACTCCGTCGACCATTTTCTCGATCAGATACGACCCGGAGAGGTCCGACATCTTCATCACCGCCGCCGATACTTCGTCTGCGCTGCGAAGGTTGAGCCTAACACCCCCAACTTCGGTCTTGTGCGCGACGCCCAATGTCTTGACAACAACCGGATAGCCCAACTCTTCGGCCGCAACAGCTGCCTCCGCGGCATCGCGAACGACTCTCGACGGGGGAAACGGCACGCCGCACCGGGCGAGAAGGTCCTTGGATTCAGCCTCGTCCAACACCACGGCGGGTCCGTCACGCAATTGGCCGAAATTCTTGAGTAGAGGTGGGCTGGGAGGCCGGCTCCAGGCAGCGCCCACATCGACCGCCGCCTGGATGCCCGCGATCCCGGCATCGATTCCGGCGAGCGCCACCACGCCATCTTTCATCAAACGCTCCGCCACCGATTCTGAAATCGTATCTGAAAGAGTCGACAACACCGCGCCCTTGGTGCCTGTCTGTTGCGCGGCTCGGACAAAACCCCGCTCGGCTCCACCCCAGGTCGACTGGTCGCAAACGTCTTCTCTCGGATAATCGAGCACGCACAGCGATACGTCGAAGTCTTCCGACAAGAATGCCGTAAAGTTCTCGGCCATCCGGTCTTCATCGTTCCAGTCGAACATCTGGAAATCGAACGGATTGGCGGCCACCACCCGTTCGTGCACCGCAGCTTGAAGACGTTCGGCCCCCTTTTCGGACAGCGGGGGCATGCTCAAGCTCGGGCCCATAGCGTCGGCGAGAAGCGTGAGATCACCGCCCGAGGTACTCATGGCCCCGATCCGGCCACCGCTCAATGGGCCGAGAACGTGCAGCACCTTCAGCGCTTCGATCAGCGCTTCCAGGGAATCGACGCGGGCCACGCCGAGGCGCTCGAACAGAGCACTCACCAGAACATCAGAACCGGCGAGCGACGCCGTATGGGATACGACAATCTTCTGGGCGACCTCGGAGCGACCGCACTTGATCGCAACGATGGGCTTCCCGAGTTCTCGGGCGAAGTTAACGGCCTCTTCGAAGACCTTGGGATCGGGCATCGCTTCCACATAGAGCCCAAGCGCCGTGACTTGATCCTGCCGAGCAAATGTTTGGATCGCATCGTGGAGATCGAACTTCAGCTTGTTCCCGAGTGAAATCATGTAGGCGATGGGAAGGCCACGCCGCTGCATGGTGAGGTTGAAACCCACGTTCGACGACATGGTGATGATGGCCACGCCTTCGTCGACCCGTCGGCCGCCCTGCTGATCGGGCCAGAGCATTGCCCCGTTTAGATAGTTGAGGATCCCGTAACAATTCGGTCCGACCAGGGGCATGCTGCCCGAGGCTTCCAGAAGCTGCTTCTGGAGTTCGGAACCCTCGTCACCCGCCTCGATGAAACCAGTCGCATAACAGACCGCACCGCCCGCATCCCGTGCAGCGAGATCCCTGACGACGTCGATGGTAAGGTTGCGATTCACACCCACGTACGCTGCGTCGGGGCTTGCCGGCAGATCCTCCACCGAGCGGTAGACCTTGCGCCCCAGGATCTCCGCCTTCTTCGGATGGACCGGCCAGATCTCCCCTTCGTATCCCATGCGATCGCTCTGGCGAATCACCTCCTGGGCCTGGGCACCGCCAAAAACGGCAATGGAGCGCGGTTTCAAGAGACGCTCAAATGACATGTATTGCCCTCCCAGCGCAAGCCTCACCGAGCATGAACCCGCCGGCGCGATCCAGCATAGTAACGACTAACGATCGAGCTGTTTGGTCAAGAAGGCAACCATCTGCTGCCAGGCGTTGGCGGCATCGTCGAGGCGATAGGCGTTGGCCACCACCCCGCAGACCTGACTCGACCTACCCCAATCCGTGGTTACCGGGCATACCAAGAACCGAGCTTGAAACCCCTGGCTTCCGCAGGCTCCGAGGCCCACGAGGCCCGTTCACCACCCCTGAAAGAAGCCGCCGTCGAACCAGTCCCACAGGAGATAAGCGCCGACGCGCGTGGGGCGCTCGTCGTTTCTCGTGGCGGGGATCCACACGCCCACGTTCAAGCGCACGTGCTGGCGCCGATTGAGGGGGATCTGGATCTGCGGAACGATGTCCAGATTCACTTCGGTGGTACCGCCAAGATCTATGATGCCGATGACTTCCACCATCGGCGTCCAGGCGCGCCCGTGGGGATGAGGGATGAAGGTCTTACCCAGTGCGCTGCGCAAATAGATCTCGCTCCCGCCGCTCGTCGGAATTTCAGCGAGCAGCTGCGCCTGGACGAAGGAGTTCCAGGGCAGGAGCTGACCGGCTGCGAGATAGGGTTCGAAAACCACCTTTCCCGTCCCGAGTCCGTGGTCATCGTTGCCGGTGGGGAACTTGACCTCGGCACCCACGCTGGCGATGGAGCCGCTGTCGAGGCTGTGGAAGAAGGCGTACTTGGTGCCGATGGCGAAATCGCCGATACCACCGTACCACTTATTGCCCCCCGCACTGTCCGTCTCCTTGTCCCACTCCCTGGCAATCACCGGCATCTCGAACTCCACCATGGCGCGAGCGCCGATGCGCTTCTCCACCAGGAGCTGGTTGGAGATCAAGCCGTGCCGATTGACGTTGGCGAAGGTGGTGACCACCGCCTCGTCTTCCGGGAAAGGCCTTCTCCGTGAGCAGCGGCCGGGGAAAGTTCAGTTCGCCGCGAGGCCAGCGCTCATCGGTGCAGAAGGTGCGCAAGTGGGAGATGACGCGAGCGATCTCGGCGTCATTGAGCCTCCCGCTGACAACGGTCGTAGGCTCGCTGGCATCACCCAACTGGGCGTTGATGCGATCGATCTCGGCCTGACTGGTCGGTTTGCCGTGAGCGGGCATCCGCACGTCGAAGCCGCGTGCGGGTCCGCCGCCGTGGATCACCGCGGCAAAGTCGGAATCCGGCTCCCGGCTTGCGAAGGAGCAATCCGCGAAGTTGGGCATGTCGATCTTCAGCAACTGGCGGCCCGGATCTCCGCGGCCGTCGACTCCGTGGCAGGCGGTGCAGCGGAGCCAGAAGATCTCCCTCCCGTCGGGCGCGCGTGGCGCGCTTCCGCTCTCGGCTGACGCACCGCCGGCAGCCATTGCCACCGTGAAGGTGATCATGGAGAACATCAGCCAAAATGCGATGGACCCATAGAAGGGTTTGCGTTGGAGAGGAAGACGGAACATGGATAGCCCTCCGATGCCCGTCAGCACGAACTCTGGCACGAAACTTCGCACTCAGCCATGCATCATCTGAAAAAAATCCGCAGTGAGGCAGGATGCCCCGCAGTGCACGACCGATCTGTTGCCGATCAGGTTGATGGGAGCCTGTCGAGTCGCCCGAGGCAGTTGCCCACTCCGGGTCCCTTCAGAACAGGAACCGCCGCTTCCCCTTGGTAACGCTTAACGGTTGAGCTGTTTGGTCAGGAAGGCAACCATCTGCTGCCAGGCGTTGGCGGCGTCGTCGGGGCGATAGGCGTCGGCTCGAGTGTCGTTCATGAACGCGTGGCCGGCACCCGGATAGACGACGACCTCCGCGGATTGGGCACTCTGCACGAATCGATCCTTCAGGAGTTCGATGTCGGCGATCGGGACGAACTCGTCTCGATCGCCGTAGAACGCGAGGGTCGGGCAGCGCAGTCCGCGCGCAACCTCCAGCGGCTCATTCGGCTTGAGGGTCGGATCCAGACCGGCTTCGCTGTGAAGAATGCCGTGTTGGTGCGAAAGCAGTCCGTAGAACGGGACGCTCGCGCCAAGCTCCGTACAACTCGCGCCCGCCATCAGCGCGTACATCCCGCCCATGCAGAAGCCGATTACGCCGACCCCCCTTCCCTCAGTAATCGAATGCGCTGCGAGGAAGTCCGCACCCGCCTGCACGTCACCGAGAACCTGCGGATCCGAGAGCGCCCGCATCCACTCTCCCGGGTTATCAATCTTCAGCTCGTCGAGGCGCCGATAGAGATCGAGTGCGAGCACCGCGAACCCCTCGCCGCTCAACCGTTGCGCGAGGTCCCGCGCGTGATCCGTCAGGCCCCACACATCGTGAATCAGCACGACACCGGGGCACGGGCCGATTTCCGGAACCGCTAGAAAACCGAGAGCTGTGTCCTGTGTCTGCATGGAAGCGAGTATACTCGCCCGCCATGCCCTATGAACACGAATTGTCGATTGCATTGGAAGCCGCGCGCGAGGCCGGAGCAATCCTGCGGCGCCACTACGAGCACGGAACGGAGACCTGGGAAAAAAGCGCCGACAACCCGGTCACGCTCGCCGACCTCGAGGCCGACAAGGCGATCGCGGACCGCCTCGGCGCGGCGTTCCCCGAGGACGCGATTTTATCCGAAGAGACAATCCGCGAAGACGACAGACTCGAGAAACGTCGCGTCTGGATCGTGGACCCGATGGACGGAACCAAGGAATTCACCAAGCGCATCCCGGAGTTCGCGGTTTCGATCGCGCTGACCGAAGACGGTGAGCCGATCGTCGGCGCGATCCACAACCCCGCCGCAGACGTCACAGCCTGGGCAACTCGCGGGGGCGGCGCGTTTCGCGACGAACAGCGCGTTTCGGTGTCACGTTGTGAACAGCTCGCGGACGCCGTGGTAATCGCGAGCCGCACGGAGATCTCGCGGGACCAATTCGCACCGTACGACGGCTGGTTCAGAGAGTTGCGACCCGTGGGCTCGATTGCCTGGAAACTCGCCTGCGTGGCCTGCGGCGACGGAGACCTCAACATCTCGGTCGCACCGAAGAACGAGTGGGACGTCTGCGCGGGCGACCTGCTCGTCCGCGAGGCGGGTGGGATCTACGTCGACTTCGAGGGTGCAGCCGCCGCTACAACCAGGCGGACCCGCTGATCGGAAGAGGCATGGCAGCCGGCCCGCAAGCGCTGCTCGAACGCTTCTTCGAACGCCACCACCAGATCGGTTAGTCGACGTTCGGCGACCGGCTAATCGACGATTCGGCGGCCGGTTAGTCGACGTCGGCGGCTGGCTGATCGCTATTCGGCGGCCGGTTAGTCGGCGTTCGGCGGCGGCTGAGTCGATATTCGGCGGCGGCTAGTCGACGTTCGGCGACCGGCTGAGTCGATACGCTCGGCGGCCGGTTAGTCGAGCTTCGGTGCGCGACCGCCGC
>PVMK01189004.1_pt1 | contig 29993 bp, 28 predicted proteins | sample 1853481 | NCBI WGS metagenome assembly PVMK01 (sample SAMN08533507, study PRJNA380276) | Marine sediment metagenome, whole genome shotgun sequencing project.
CAATCTTTTCACTTTTTTCTCCTCATGATTATAATCAATAACATTTTTAGCTTATAGCAACGCAAACTAGACTTTACGACGGTTACGGGCCGGCGTAATTGACCTGAATCATGTAAAGGGTTGTTGGCGGTCAAAACCCGTAAAGGATGCTTGTTTTTTATTGGAAATGTTCTGGAATGGCTACCACTGGTATCGAGCGGTGATTGAGTAATTCCGGCCAGGCCGGGTTAACAACTCCAGCATCGGGTTGTCAGGTTTGAACAGACTCACATCTGCCCAGCGCCAGTAACGCTCATCTGCCAGGTTATAAATACCGGCGCGCAGGTCAAAGTGCGTGTTGATTCTCCATCCCGCAGTGAAGTCAAAAGTCGTCCAGGATGGTGTGTGGAATCGTTCGCCGCCAGTTTCGTCAATGCGGTCCTGTTTGGCGGTAAAGGTGCCGGTCAGGTTGGCATCCAGATGCCCGCCTGCGGATACCCAGGAGACGCCGAGTACCATCTGCGGTGGGGAAATGCTGTTCAGCGGTTTGCCTGTTTCACGGTTCTCACCCCTTGACCAGTAGGCAGCCCCGGATAACGACCAGTTCTCAAGCGCCGGGCTCCAGGAAGCCAGGTTCTGTTCCAGCCTCACATCCAGGCCGTAAATACGCGCCCGGTCAATGTTGCGCGACTGGAACAGCAGGGTGCCGGTTTCCGGATCAATGCCGACACGGGCCTTGGTTTCTATAAAATCATCATATTCGGTATCGAATATCGCCAGTGTCAGGCGGGTATTGTTGGTGATGTATCTGAGGCCGGCCTCAAATCCCTGCGAGGTCTCGGATTTCAAATCCGGATTTGGGATTGCACGGATATTGAACAAGGGGATATCCAGTCCGATGTTGGCATCCTCAAACGGCGGAGCCCTGAAGCCGTTCACATATTGCGCGTATATGCCCCAGTCATCATTGATGTGGAAAAGCGCACCGATGCGCGGGCTGAACTCATCTTCACTGACTGAAACAACCTCCGTGTCGGGATTATCCTGCAGGTAGATCTCGTCCGGGCGCGGGTCAAGATTATAATGGTCATAGCGGATGGCCGGCACAATTTCCCAACGGCCGTCGTCCAGGATGATTTCGTCCTGTATGAACAGACCCACCTCATCGGTGCGTGAATTCGGGAAATCCCTTACCGGGAATGTTTCACCAAGAATGGTATTGCTGATACTGCCGTCGATCAGGCTTTGTTGAAAGCCATCACGGAATTCGCTTGAATCCGTACGCTGGAACTCGATACCGGCACCCAGGTGATGGTCACTGCCGGCCAGGGATACATCACGAAACAGGTTCAGCTCAACACCGCTGAAATCCTGATCGTACTGAAAGTAGCGTTCCATGCGGACCGGCCGGATGGATGCCGCCCTTTCTTCATGGGTTAGTTGTTTGGTGCTTGATTCAGCATCGAACGCGCGGATCACGCCGTTGCCCCATCGGCTGTCAAACTCGTAGGCAATACTCAATTGGCGATTTTCGTCACTATCGTCGCCCAGCAGCGATGTCGTGCTGCGGAAACGCGCGTAACCCGGTAGTGAAACCACCTCGGTTCTGGCCTCTTTCTGAAAGTCGTTGAGTGTGACCCTCAGGAGGTTTCCGCCCCGGGTATTGTGGGTATAGCGCAGGAAATAATCCTGGCTGTCCCAGTCCTGTTTGTCACTGGGGGTGCCGGCAACCGCCTGGTTATCTGTTTCATGGCCGTCGCGCCAGGTGGCAGCAAACAAAATACCATGATTGTCATTGCCCCAGGCAGCTAAGCCTGAGCCAACGATGCTGTCATTGATACTCTGGTAACCGCCACGCAGCGAATACCAGCTTCTACCATCGCCATAGGCCAACAGGTCACTGGGATCCCAGGTGGTAATGGCCATAACGCCGCCGAGCGCATCGGAGCCGTACAAAGTGGAAGCCGGGCCATATAACACCTCTAGTCGCTTGATACGATCAGTTTCCGCGATTGTCCTTCCACCGTCAGAATAACTGCCAATCGCAAACCGGTCCCGCGTGGGGATGCCATCAACTTCAATCGCTACCCGATTGCCGCCTATGCCACGGATATTGATTGCGTTGGAACCGAAACGCGTACCCGAGCTTTCAATATTAAGACCCGGCTCATAACGTAACAGGTCATCCACATTCTCTATGCCGTAGCGTTCAATAAAGCCGGCGTTGATCACGCTGACCTGGCCGATTACATCGGATAGCGGCCGTGGGGATTTGCTGGCAACCACAACTATGGGATCCAACGCCACCGGTTCCGGTGCAGCGTCGTCGCCATCGGCAACCGCCGTGGGTGGCAATGAGAGAACGAATAACAGTAGCGCTAGCAGACGCATGGTTGATTGCATAAGTATTTCCGACCTGAAAATATATGCAGCATAGCCGTCTTGTCTGGATTTTAAATTGACATAGGTCAAATGAGACACATTATCACTTGCCAGTGATGCCGTTCTGCGCATATTGAACAGATAAACAGACCGGTTTTATACCCTCTAGCCAATTTCAACATTGACACACTGCCCGCGGGTCGGTAGTTTGCGATGCTGGTCTGTCACAAGATAAAGCAAATGCCTTCTACCAAATACGACTTCCCGATCAGCAGCAATACTGTAAGGCGTACCACCACCGCCTGGTTGTTATTGGGCCTGGCATCACTGGTTGGTGCAGGTCTGTTTTCGTTGTTGCTGGTATTGGCACGTACACCGGCAATTCAGGAGTGGTTACCGCTTATTGATTTCTTTCGCGTGGCGCTGGTCGTTCACGTGGATCTGTCCGTTCTGATCTGGTTACTGTCGATGGCGGGTGTACTGTGGGCGTTGAGCACCGATCGTGACCTGCCTGGCTGGGACCGTATATCTTTCTGGCTGGCAGCAAGTGGTACCGCAATCGTTGTTATTTCGCCCTTTGTCGGCGCCGCTGATCCGTTGATGAACAACTATGTACCGGTATTACGTCATCCCGTTTTCTACACCGGTCTTGGTCTGTTTACCGCCGGCGTGCTGTCGCACCTGCTGCGATCCGCCATGACCTTCACCGGCTTGACGACACACCTCGATGGTGCTGCAGCGCTGCATGTGGGTACCAAGCTGGCCGCCGTTACTGCCGCTGTTGCCATCGGTGCTTTTATCGCATCACTAATCGCGATACCGGGGAATATGGAAGGCCAGGCATATTTTGAGTTTCTATTCTGGGGTGGTGGCCACGTATTGCAGTTTACCCATACCCTGTTAATGATGGTTGTGTGGGTGTTACTGGCCAGTAACAGCAGTTGCCGATTTACACTGACACCAAGATTGACACTCACTTTTTTCCTGCTGATGACATTACCGGTCATCATGGTGCCGTTTTTGTACCTCGCACATGATGTCGTTTCACCCGGTCACCGGTTGGCATTCACCGAGTTGATGAAGTACGGCGGACTCTCCAGCCTGCCGTTGGGACTGGCTGTCGCGGCCGGTTTCTGGAGGGCAGACAAGCCGCAGGGTGAAGGACGTTATCTGCGTTCGTCGCTGTTATCTTCAATTGCACTTTTTGCAGTCGGCGGTGTGATTGGTTTCATGATCTCCGGCCTGGATATTGTCATTCCAGCCCACTACCACGGATCAACAGTGGCAGTAACGATTGCGTTTATGGGTTTGTGTTACTACCTGTTACCGCGTCTGGGTTTCGGCGAAATACCGCCACGCCTGGCCTTCTGGCAACCCATTATTTATAGCGGCGGCCAGTTCATGCACATCCTGGGTCTCGCGTGGACTGGCGGTTACGGCGTGCAACGGAAGACCGCTGGCCTGGCGCAGGGATTGGAACGCGTCAGTGAGATCGCAGGTATGGGTCTGATGGGGCTGGGTGGATTAGTTTCGGTAATTGGTGGATTGCTGTTCTTGGTGGTGGCCTATAAATCGATTCGTGCACGCAACATATAGAATCTACAGGGCCAAGCGGAGATGCGGGTAATACCCCCTGAGACCGTCGCCAGCAGGGATGCTGGCGTCCGAGCCCCCATGGATGGGTTTATGGCGTGTCTCAGGGGGTATTACCCGTAGCGCCGCGATCGGATGGTGCAATTCTTATAGAATCGGTAGTCGGACATGTACAATAGTGTCTTGTTTCAATAGTCAGGTAAAATAATGTCAGAACTGATCCTGTTCACCCTCAATGCAGCCGTGATTTATCTAGTTTCCGACTGGCTCGTAAAGCAGATTGAAAAACGCCGCGGCGGTGTCATGAAACAGCGCCAGGTCGTATTTTTTGTTATTTTTCTGGTATTGGTGATGACCAGCTTCGCGGTTTTACGCAACCTGCTGGGACCAGCCTGAGCCTCCAAATGTAAGCCTAGTTCAGTTGTTCGTGCAATCGGGCATCAAAACTCACGAAATGGCGGCCAAACCAATCTGACAATTGTGATTTCAACAATTCTTGACCAGCTTCAGGATCGTTAAAGAAGTTTTCCATCAAGTCATGGATCTGGTCCAGCAATTCCTCATGATCTTCCTTGTGATCCTCATATTCAACGTAGTCAGCTTTCTGCATCAGGCGTTCTTCAAGCGCAAAATGGGCGGAAATATCGGCATGTATCTCGCCAAGTACCGCTTCAACGTTTGCGGCATCCACAGGAACACTGAGTTGATCATATAGGGCATTGATCTGCTGGATCATTTGTTCGTGTTCATGATCTATCGAAGCGTTCCCAACAGAAAATTCCGGTTTCCATTCAAGCAGCGCCATAATCCCTCCTACCTGAAAATAAAGGTTTTTTGCAGGTTATCGAATTCGACCACGACATGTTGGCCTTCAGACAGGGTAAATTCCGTCTGACTGCTGTAGTCAAAACCCTCTTCACGGCCTGAATCGCTCATACCGATGAATAGTTCATAGCTGCCAGCGGGCAATTCCATGCGGTAATAGGCGGTGGATTCCCCATCCTTCCAAAAGCCACTTGGCAGCAGACTTTGTTCATACAGGACATTACCATCGGTGCTGAACAAGACATCGACCGGGTGCCGCTCCCGCGGGCAATCTGTCGGTTTACGCATGTTCGGTGGTAATTTGTTCAGTTCTTCCTGTGTCAGTTTGCGGCATTCCTCCACCCGTTGGCCGGCGTGGGAAAAGGTCAGTGAAATGATGGCATTGCCCTCCGCCAGTTGACTGAAACGTGGCCAAATCGTGAACACCACGGATACAGCAGCAAACAGGATCCAGGCAAATGCAGCCCCGAATGGCCGCAACCGGTGCTTGCGGATTCCCACTCGGGCAGATGTTTCATGGTCGGATATTTTATAAGGTGCGGACAGGGTATCCCGGAATGCAGCTATCGCAGCCGCCGTGTTCGGGAAATCAGACCAGGGTTCGCTCCAAAGCAGTGCCAGTTTTTCAACATCAACACGCTTACGCAAGCGGGGGTCCCGCTGGCGGTGCATACGTTGCTCGGTCCACTTGGCACCGAGGCGGTACTGGCAGTCATTGTGCGCACAACCCTGCAGAACAACGCCGTCGGCAAGATCCCGGCTGAGCACCCAGTCTACAAATGACGGTGGAAGTTGAGCCATGCAGGTCAGGTTTACTACGGCGGTTTCTGTATCAATAAATTTTTCCGGCTTATTGCTGCCGTCACAGCCAAAAATCACTAAACGGCGGCTACCTTCAAGCCCTTGCGTGGCCTCGGTGACCATGTCGCGTACCGTTGCGACAGACTGGTCAGGTAAATCTATACCGGGTGATAATGCAGAGCGTGTACGAAACGGCGTGGCCGTGGGGCAGGACCCCACGCAAATCCCGCAACTGAGGCAAAGAGCGGCATCGACTACGGCCTCACTTGCATATTTTTTACCATCGCTGCGCGGGGCCATTTCTATGGCGCCAAAGGGGCAGTCTTCCACACAGCGTTCGCAGCCGTTACAGTTTTCCAGATCAATTTTCACCACTGCAGGATTGCGGGCGGGCGGTAGCCAGGGCGCGATGCATATCAGCAGGCTGAAACCAATCAGCAACACCCATACGGTTGCAGGCGGCCAGTAGTTCAGCAACGGGTAAATCGCCAGGTAGTACCAGTCCAGTGCCAGGCTTTCCGGCACCAGGGCAGGGTTGGCCCTGCCCTGGCTCAGGGCAGGGTAGACCAACGACAAGGTCAGCATTGACAACAAGGCACCGGCCATTACCTTGCGCGGCGGGTTAATTTTTGGCCGGTTAATGCGGAAAACGTGAATCCAGATTGCAAATATTAAAAAGGTGGGCAGGCCGATGATGTGCGTAAAGGCCATTAATGTGAAAAAACGATCGCTGAGTGCATCTGCACTGAGAAAATTCCGGGCCATTGAATCGGTGAAAATCGGTAAAGCATCCAGCATCTCTGAAGAGACTAATGCCACATACAATGCCAGCTGATCCCACACCAGCCAGTAACCCGTAATCCCCAGGGGTATGAGTAACCATAGCAATGGCACACCCGTGACCCAGCTAAACCAACGCACACTGCGGTGGCGGTCGAAGACAAACTCCTTAAGGATATGCAGTACCAACGTCACAATGGCGGCATCGGAAGCATAACGGTGCAGGCTGCGCATGACACCGCCAAGGTACCATTGATCGACCGTCATATACTCGACCGATTCAAAGGCACCGACAACACTGGTATGGAAAAAGATTGTGATCCAGATACCACTGATCAAAACGATCCACAGAAAGAAAATGGTCAGCGCACCGAGGTGGCGAAGCGGGTTCAGGGTGTTGCCAAAGGCACGATCCAGCCATCTTTGCGGTAACTCAAAGGAAAGCTGACCGACTTTCTGAATAATTTTCAGCAAGATTCAGACTCTCTTCTTTTTGCGGCGTGCGCGACGGATTTCGACCAATAGGTAAGCCATTACGCCCAGCACTCCCATGGCACCGATGGCAATCTGGACAAACAATGAATAATCGAAGTGGTAACGGCCCGTATTCGGGTCATAAACCGTACAGAAAAGCTTAACCTTGTCGACCATGCCCGAGAAAAAGCTGTGCTCGGATTGCGGCCGGTTGAAGACAAGATCTTTTAACGGTTCCACCAGCCATGGCAACTCGAATGTACCACCATAAACCTGCTCGTAGATCACGCCTTCCCGGTTCACAATCGTAATCTGTGTAATGTGGTCGAAGCCGCGCGGGGTAGGAAAATAAATGAAACCGACGTTTTCCACGAGTTTTGCCATGGTTTCAGGCGAAGCACTGAGAAATGTCCATGCGGGATCATTTATCCCCTGTTTACGGGCAAAATCCTGCATCCGTTCCGGCGTGTCATTGACCGTGTCAAAGCCAATGGACACCACCCGGAAGCTGTCGCGTCCCAGTGCTTCCCGGGCTGCATCGACAGCCGTGTCCAGGTGCCGTGTCAGGGCCGGGCAGACATGGTGGCAGGAGGTGAATATCAGGCTCACCAACAATGGCTGGCCACGATAATCCGACAGCCTGACATGTCTGCCAAAACTGTCTGTGAATTCCAGATTTTCGAGCTCCCGGCCGATGGCGGCCTGGGATATTTTCAGTGCCTCATCATCGCTGTAGCCCCCCCACTTTTGCCTGACCGTGCGCGGTTTGGACCGTCATTGCAATCAGTAGCGTGACAATGTAAAAACCAAACTTGGGGGAAGGTGTAGGGGTCAGAGTAAAATCTCCTGAAACATTTATGTATGAGTCTGCGATATTGTTATGAGGAGATTTTACTCTGACCCCAAATATCCGAATATCCGCAATTATACCCAAAAAAAAACGCCGGACGGTAATGTCCGGCGTTTTTTGTGGGCGGGTTAAGCCCTCTTTGTCAACGTTATGACATCGGCCATACAGAGGCCAGGTATTTCCAGTTAATCGCGTAGTACACCACGAATATGGCCAGGAAGAATATCGCCATGGCGAAGGTTCCTGGTGCCGCAAAGCCAAACTTGCCTGCTGCCACGTGGCCACCATCCGGCTCCACCGTTGGTTCGGCCTTCATCAGGCGTGTAGTCGCGGTACTCCAAGGTGACTCGGATTCGACGCGCTTGCCGAAGAATACCGAGACCACGGTGATCAGGACGTATATTCCGCCACCGACGATCGCCATGGTTCCACTGATACCAACCAGCCCCATCAAGGTGTAGGCGCTGGCAGGATAATCAAAGCCGAGAGCTGCATCGGTGAATGCCATATCCCAGTGCCGACGTTCAACGCCTAGTGTACCTGCACCCATCATGACCATGGTAAACACCATCATGCTGATACCGAAAATGTACGGTTGCCACTTGGCCAGACCGGGCAGGAATACCTGGCGCCGGAATAAAACCGGGATCAGGAAGTAGGTCAATGCCATAAATGCCAGGGTGGTACCGATAACGACCGTGGCGTGGAAATGCCCAGGTACATATATGGTGTTATGGATAATGATATTGATCTGCTCGGTACCCATGACTACACCGGAAATACCACCGATAAGCCAAAACCAATCAGCGAGATGAACATGCCCGAGAACACCGGGTTGCCCAAGGGCGCCTTCCGCAGCCATTCGAACATGCCCTTGGTATAACCCTTGGCACGCTGTGCGACTTCGATGGAACCCGGAACCGTCAAACCGTGGATCATGCTGGCCAGTACCGCAAGATACATGGCGTAGGAAGTATTGAAGATCTTCCAGGTGGAGCTTAAGCCGGGATCAACCAGCAAGTGATGGGCAGACGCCAGTTGCAGGAAGCAGATGTACAGGAAGAACGCTGCACGGCTGACTTTCTCTGATAACGGCTTGGCACCGAACACAATTGCGGCGATAGCGTACCAGACCGACACGTGGGCAGCGACGTTGATCTGCTGCGAGGAGTGACCGAAGGCCCACCAGAGCAGACGGTACATGGCGGCATCAATATGGCTGATCCAGCCCATTGACCACATGTAGGTCGGGATCAGGATCACCGCACCCATGGCAATGGTGAAGATCGCAATAATACATGCGGTCAGTGCACCGAATGTCACCAGCGGAATCGAGCCTTCATAGGTTTTTTCTTCCTTGGCAATCACCAGGGTGCCGAGGAATACAAAACAACCGATCAGCGCGCCCACGGCAAACAGGATCAAACCCAGGTAGAAATTGGGATTGGCCGGCATGGGTACATAGGAGGTCATCATCACACTGGCCTGGCCGCCGAATACAGCCAGATTATTGACCACGGCACCTGCGACCATCAAACCGAAACCAACCCAGGCGATTTTGGGTGTTGCCAGACGGCATCTCAGCAGCGTTGAGGAGCAGAAATACAGTACTGCAATCTCGAAAAAGATGATCCAGAAGATCAGCATGTTGACGCCATGGAAGGTCAGTAGTTGATAAAATCTATCCGCTGGAAGCAAATGTACGGCCGGCCAACGTGTCAGTGTGACGGCAAGCGCCGACAGGCCACCGATCAATAACATCACAACCGCGAGTACGGCATGCGCACGTGTCAGCAGTTCAGCCGGTTTGTGAAATTGCAGTCCCGATTCCGGGCAGGTTCTGAATAATTCCGTTTTCATGATCCACCCTCCGTCACCAGTATTTTGCCCACCATATTGTGATGACCAATGCCGCAATACTCATTGCAGATAATGGTCTGGTCACCGCTGGTATCCGGCGTGATCGTCAACACCATCTCGTACCCGGGCAGGATTTGTAAATTGATATTTTGTGGTTGTAGCGAGAAGCCGTGTTGCCAGTCCATCGACGCGATATGCAGGCGGTAGGTCTGACCCTTTTCCAGTTCAATAATCGGCCACCATTGCCACAGTCTGCCGAGCAGGTAAACATCACTGCCTGGTGGTGGTTTGACGACCGGGATCTGCTGGTCGGTCATGGTGCGCACGGTGTATTGATCTACCATCGCCTGGGTTTTCGCCATGTAGGCGGTGGGCGTGGTTCTATAGGCTTCATTGGAAAGGTTCTGCTTTCCGTAGATATGCCACATGGGCATCATAAAGAACATGATCAGGGACCATACGAGCGCTATGGCGATCCAGGTTCCCTCAACCCGATCCAGTGGTTGTTTCCACCAGATGGTCTCGGCGGGTGGTTGAATGGAAGTCACATTATCACCTCTTTATTATTGGTTAACTGGCGAGGGGTATGCTCACTAACTCCATGATTCCCCAGACAACATAGAATACCGTGGGAACTACGACGCCAATGAACAATAGCAAGAAGGGGTTATCGAGAATGCGTTGCATGACGGGAACGCGCTCCGTTTGCCGGGTGTCCGGGGTTTCCTGATTCACTTATTTTGTCTCCCTGGTTGTATAGTTTAAGCTTAAACCATATATGCTCTCAACATAACACTAACAGATAAATATTGGTAGTTTATGACATAGGTCAATTAAACTTGTGAGGTAACTCAACTACAGTTGTTTTATGATCTGTTTCATATATGGAGAACCATAGAAAAATGATAAGCCCGCATTTTGCGCCAAGCTTGCTCGCAGCGATTTCGATCCTTCTTTTGCTCAGTGGTTGCGAGCGCGAAACCGGTCCCGGACCGGAGATTCATGATACGAAGTACCTGGCAATCGGCCCCGAAGGACAGCCGGTAGCAGGTGCGCCAGGGGAAAACGATTGTGTGCAGGACCAATTCATCGGCCTGGTGTGGGAGCTTAAATCTGACCTGCCGGGCTTGCGTGACTGGCGCAATACGTACAGTTGGTACAGTCCGGAAGAGTCTTTTGATGGCGAGTTGGACTACCGTGGTGAAAAGAATGCCGGCAACTGCAGCGGCAGTGGCTGCGACACCACGGCTTACGTCGAGGCGGTCAACGCAATAAGCTATTGCGGGCATAGCGACTGGCGTATGCCATCGCGCGATGAACTGGGCTCGATTTCCGACCCCCGTAAAACGGACAATCCACCAACAATCAACCTGGATTTCTTTCCCTACACACAGCCTGAAGAATACTGGTCGGCTAACGATTACCAGTTCCAGTACAACGCGGCCTGGCGCTGGAACTTCAAATTCGGCCATGACCGGGTCGAGTGGAAGAAAACCCCGGGCAGGGTGCGGTTGGTACGCGGTCAACAGGTGGCCCGCTTGCCAAAGGTCAAGGAATAGGCAGGCGCCTTAATATGAAAACCACAGTCTGGATTTCCTTGTTATTGGTCATGTTGCTGGTTTCCCTGAGCGCCTATCTCCGCCTGGCACATTCCGGCATCGGCTGTGCGGATTGGCCAGCCTGCTATGGTCGAATCGGTGATCCACCTGCTGTCAGCCAGACAATTTCCAGTGAAAATGCATACCAGCGTATCGTTGCCGAAGCCAGCCAGCCCCTGGCCTGGGCAACCCCGCTGCACCGTTTGGTCGCCAGTGTGCTGGGCCTGTTGATCGTGTTGCTGGTATTTTTGTCACTAAAAAACAAGCGTGACAGGTTGATCTCACTGCTGCTTCTGGCGCTCACGGTGTTCCTGGCGTTGCTCGGCATAAAATCAGGTGGATTGCATAGCCCCGCGGTTGTCATGGGCAACCTCAGCGGTGGCTTCCTGATGCTGGGAATGTTGGGCTGGATGGTTTTCAAAGACAGCGGTGGTAACGATAAAGCCAGTCCGCAGGTATCAATACCGGCTGCATTGATGCTGGCGGCTGTTTCATTATTGGTCCTGCAGATATTTCTGGGTGGATTGACCAGCGCTAATTTCGCCGCCACTTCCTGCATGACGTTACCCGATTGCCACGGAGCATGGCTGCCGGGTTCTGATATCTGGACAGCAATGGATTTATCCCGGCAGCATGAAGTTACCCCGATGGGGCAGGCGATTGGCGGTCAGGAGCGCATCGATATTCACATCGCGCATCGCCTGAGTGCGTTGCTGACTGCGCTGGTGATCCTGGCGGTTGGTTTTACGGCCTGGCGCGCGGGTGACCGTTTTCGCTATGCAGGGGGGGTGGTGTTGCTGCTGGTGGCAGCGGAGTTCTCAATCGGCGTGGCTGCTGTTGCCTCGGGTTTACCGATCGTTCTGGCCGTCGCCCACAACTGGGTCGCCGGCTTATTACTGCTGGTTCTGTTGAAGATCACTGCCCTCAATCAGACAGTACACTAATGATGCGGCGCCACTATTTGTATGGCCTGTCCGAAAACCGCAAGCCGTGTAAGAAAGGTGTAATCAGCTTCTATCGCCATCAGCGAGATGAATACAGTCAGACACAGGGGCGGTAACAAAATGGCGAAAATCAGTGCCAGTCGCTCCCAGGCAATATGCATGAAGATCGCCACAATGAATCCGGCTTTCAGGAACATGAACAGCAGGATCAGACTCCAGCGGAGCATTCCCTGTAACTGTAAATAGTCCACCATGTAGGAAAATGAGCTGAGTACAAACAGCAGAACCCAAACTGCGAGATAGATACCAAGCGGATGTTCCTGATGACCCTCAGCGGGTTTTGCAACAGCTTGTGTCATGGTCGTTATCTCCTGTCGTCACCATAAATAAAAGAATGCGAAAATGAAAACCCATACCAGGTCCACGAAGTGCCAGTAAAGACCGCATATTTCAACCATCTCATAATTCCCGCCGCGGTGGCGGTCGTAGTAACCCGAACCGACCCGGTAGGCGGTTACACTCAGGTAAATGACGCCGGCGGTGACGTGCGCGCCATGAAAACCGGTAATCATGAAAAAGGCTGAGCCGAACTGTGCCGCACCCATCGGGTTGCCCCAGGGCCGGACACCTTCCTCCATGATCAGCTTGGTCCATTCAAAGGCCTGCATGCCGACAAAGGTTGCACCCAGGGCAGCCGTGGCCAGCATCAACAGCACCGTCACTTTCTTGTTGCCCCGGTAGCCGTAATTGACGGCCAGTGCCATGGTCCCGCTGGAGGTGATCAGGACAAAGGTCATGATTGCGATCAGGATCAGGGGGATGGGCTGACCGCCAAAACTCAGTGCAAAAACTTCGCTGGGGTTCGGCCAGTTGACTGTCGTGGTCATCCTCACTTTCATGTAACCGATCAGGAAACAGGAAAAAATAAATGTGTCACTGAGCAGGAAAATCCACATCATGGCCTTGCCCCAGGGCACGTGTAATACCTGCTTGTGAATACCTGCTTGTCATCTGACAGGTCAGACACGACCCCTTCAAGGCCAATCCGCATCGGCGAGGTGTCTGCTGTAGCTGTCAATGCTTGTTCATTCATGCTTTCTTCCTCGGGATTAACTCATGTCCTCAGTAACAGGGAGAACAGAACCAGCCATACCAGTAACAGGTAATGCCAGTAGGTGGCGCACAAGCTTACGGTTTGCCGCGCCTGCCCCCGTTGTAACGGCCGTCTTAACCTGAACCCCAATATCATCATGAACCACAGGCCACCCAGTAAATGCAGGGCATGCAGTCCGGTAACCAGGTAGAAAAATGCCGTCGCCGGATTACCCCTGGCGTAAAATCCTGCGCTCGCCAGTTGCTCCCAGGCGATTAATTGCCCGGCAACGAAAGCCAGCGTTAACACACCGCCTGCCACCAATGCGTTCCGCATCCTGTTGGCGGCATTTTTCCTGGCTGCATTGCTGGCTATTTGTAAAGCGATGCTGGCCAATACCAGTACGGCCGTATTGATCCAGAGGATGCCCGGATCAACGAGTTTCTCCCAGTCGGGAAACTGGCTCCTGGTGTAATAGCTGACGATGAACAGCATGAAAAAGCTGCTGATAACCGCCAGGAACAACCACAAGCCCATTTGACCTGCAGAGCGGACAACGACGTATTCGCCATGCACACCTTCCATCTCGCCTGCATGCTCCCAGGGTTTGGAAGTGATTTTGCGCAGCAGGCTCATAAATGCTTGCCTTCTTCACCGTGATAACTTTCGTCTGATCTGGGTACATCTTCCGACGCCATGGTCTGTGGTATAAAGTCCTGCGCTGCACCGGGTACGCTATAGTCATAGGCCCAGCGGTACACCACCGGCAAATTTGGCCCCCAGTTACCATGTACCGGTGGGGTTTCAGAGGTATGCCATTCCAGCGTAGTGGCTTTCCATGGATTAGCGCCAGAAGGCTTGCCGTGCTTGCGGCTCCAAAACAGGTTGAACAGGAAGATCATCTGCACTGCCGCCACAAAAAACGCCGCAACGGAGATGCCTGCATTCATCGCCTGCGCCGAGTCCGGTATGAACGAGGTGTCACCCATCGCATAGTAGCGACGTGGAAGACCCAGGATGCCGAGGTAGTGCATCGGCAGGTAGATCGCATAGGTGCCGAACAGGGTCGCCCAGAAGTGGAAACGACCCAGCTTGTCATTCAGCATGCGGCCGGTGATCTTGGGATACCAGTGATAGATAGCACCGAAAATGACCAGTATCGGCGATACGCCCATCACCATGTGAAAATGGCCGATCACGAAATATGTGTCGGACAAGGGCATGTCCACTGCCACGTTGCCGAGGAACAGGCCGGTAATACCGCCGTTGATAAAGGTGAAAATAAAACCGATCACGAACAGCATCGGTACCGTCATATGTATGTCGCCGCGCCATAGGGTCAGTACCCAGTTATAGACTTTTAACGCGGTGGGGATGGCGATTATCAATGTTGTGGTGGCAAAGAAGAAACCGAAATAAGGGTTCATGCCGCTGACGTACATATGGTGTGCCCAGACGATAAAGGAAATAACACCAATCGCCAGTATGGCCCAGACCATCATGCGGTAACCAAAGATATTCTTGCGCGCGTGTACGGCGACGAGGTCGGAGACCACGCCAAAGGCCGGTAGCGCAACAATATAGACTTCCGGGTGCCCGAAGAACCAGAATAAATGCTGGAACAGGATGGGACTGCCACCGGAATGTTCTGACACCTCGCCCATGGAAAGCAACGCGGGCATGAAAAAGCTGGTGCCCAGTACGCTGTCGAGCAACAGCATGATACCCGTCACCAGCAGGGCCGGAAATGCCAGAAGGCCGAGGATCGTGGCCACGAATATACCCCACACGGTGAGCGGCATCCGCATCAGGGTCATACCGCGGCAACGCGCTTGCAGCACCGTGGTTACGTAGTTCAGACCACCCATTGTAAAGGCTACGATAAACAGCACCAGGGACAGCAACATCAGCACGATGCCGCCATCGACACCGGGTGCGCCGGGTAGAATCACCTGTGGCGGGTACAGGGTCCAGCCTCCCCCGGTCGGCCCTCCCGTTACAAAGAAACTGGAGCACAGCACAATGACCGACAGCAGGTAGACCCAGTAACTGAGCATGTTCATGAATGGAAAGACCATGTCACGCGCGCCAACCATCAATGGGATCAGGTAGTTACCGAATCCGCCGAGTAGCAAGGCCGTGAGCAGGTAGATCACCATGATCATGCCGTGCATGGTGATGGCCTGGTAGTATTCGTCAGGCGTTATAAAAGAGAAGGTATCAGGGAAACCCAGTTGCAAACGCATCACCAGGCTCAGCGCCAATGCGACCAGACCAACGGCAATGGCGGTCAACGAGTACTGGATTGCAATGACTTTGTGGTCCTGGCTCCATATGTACTTGGTGACAAACGACTGGGGTACGTGATCGTGATGCTCTTCATGATCCCGGTCTGCTATCGCAACATATGCCATCAGTTAACGCTCCTGTCCTTTGCCGGTCCGGTGCGGACCTTGTTTATCAGATATCTGCCTGTTGTATTCACGTTATTGCAGCGTATTGATGTAGGCTACGACATCATTGATGTCCTGCTCATTGCGCAACATGCCGCTCAGCAGGGTCATTTGCTTGCCATACAGATCTTGCGGGTGTGATCCCCGGATGCCCTGCTTGTAATTGTTGATCTGTCTTACCAGGTACCAGTCATTGATACCATTCAAGCGTGGTGCATTCAGGGCCCATATGCCTTCCCCGTTCGGGCCATGGCAGGATTTGCAGGTATTGAACAAGTGCTCACCCCGATCCGTGTCGCCACTGATGGTGGATGGCGAATCCGTGCTGGCAAGCGAAGCGATATAAGCCGCAACATTGTTGACCGCAGCATCATCTGCAAGCGTAGCCGCCATCGGTACCATTTGCGCACCGAAGGTATCACCGCTATCAGCACCACGCAGGCCATGCTGGAAGTTTTTGACCTGCCGCTTGATGTACCAGGCCTCCTGGCCAGCCAAACTGGGAGCGTTAAGCGCAGTATTACCTTCACCATATGCACCATGACAGGCACTGCACACCGCGTATGAAGTTTGCCCGGCTATGAGATCCACAGCAGGACTTTGCAATACTTCGGCAAAAGTCGGATACGTACCGAGCCATTGATCAAAGCTCGCCTGTTCTTCGACTACAACCGCACCGCGCATCGCGAAATGTCCGATTCCGCAAAGTTCTTCGCACATAATGTCGTAACGACCGATCCGCGTTGGTGTCAGCCATGTATATGATGTGGTTCCCGGGATCAGATCCATCTTCACACGGAACTGTGGCACGGTGAAATTGTGTAGCACGTCCTTGGAACGAAGTATGAATTTGTAAGGATTGCCGATGGGTATATGCAATTCTCCGCTGTTGATCAGCACGTCGTCCAGGCCCGCCGGGTCGTCCGGTTTCATACCGAATGGATTATCTACGGACATCCTGGCGACATCGACCTTTCCGAATTCGCCATCTTTACCGGGAAAGCGGAAACTCCAGTGCCATTGCTGGCCAACCACTTCAACCAATTTCGCATCATCCGGTACCGAAACGATCCTTTCCCAAACCCACAACCCTGGTGCCAGCAGGGCGACTACGCCGACGGTGGTGATAATGGTCAGCCACCACTCCAGTTTCTTGCTCTCGGGTTCGTAATGGGCTTTCACACCCTCACGGTGGCGGTAACGAATGATTACCCAAACGAAAAACAGGTTTAGAACAATGAAGACAACCCCGGTGATCCAGAAGGTAATATCGACGGTGAGATCCATCGAGGCCCAGTCGGCGGCAATTGGCGTAAACCACCATGGGCTGAATAAGTGAAAAAGGACAGTGACGACGACCAGAAAAAGAATACCAATTGCTACTGCCATACTCGCTTCCCTACACTAATTATTGTTTTTCAATGGGCCTTATTCGAAAGCCTGATCTTTCCGCTGATCGCGGCGCTGCCGCCGGATACGGCCAAAGGGGTTGATAAAATGACGGTCGGTTGCGGTGTGACGCGACTCCGGGTGACGCGCTTTCATCATTTGCTTGATTTTTTCACCCTGGCCTTTGCGGGCATATATCAGGATCAGGTAGTTGCCCTCTTCAATGGCGGTGTGAAAACGACGCAGTTTTTGATTTTCACTGTCAATGCCTGTCAGCCCACCTACCCAGGCACCAAATCCCGTGGTGACCGCGACCATGAAAAAGTAGGCAATGGTAGGAACGTTTGAGCCGAAAGGTGCAAACAAAAGCAAGCCGCCAGCGACCAGTACACCGAGGATGAATCCGATGTTGGCGCCGATAAAACCATCCCGTAAAAGGTCAGTGGTTTCGAGCCAGTTGCTCGAATGAATTTTTTCGTTTTTTAAACCGGCTTCGTCCTTGGAGATGACATGCACATGCCAATCGTCGACACCCACATCGTGGAGATCTTCGGAAATCTGGTGCGTGCTGACCAGAGAGGGTGCGAGGTAGTACATGCATTTCATGGCTTGGCCCAAGTTAGGTTTTGAGGTAATTCAGGATACTGTTCTGGTTGGTGCTGCCCTTTTATTTGAAAACTGACCGTGAATGATTAACATTCCTATTCAATCCGAGTGTAGAACATTTATGTGTGTTTTAAAAGTTGAGGCTGTTATCGGGCCGGAAAATCAGGATTTCTTTGCCATCCGGAGTGCAATTAGAAATGCTAAAACGAGGGTAAATGCCAGCCAGGCAGTCGTATGGGGTGGCAGGTAACTGAAGCGGTAGAATTGATCGCTGATGCCGGCCACACCCCACAAATTACCACTGCCACCACCGATCACCAACTGGCCCCGCATGCCCTTTTCCATATGCTGTGCCATATCGCAATGGATCAGGTAGGTTTGTGCATCAGCGGGCACGATGAAGGTTCCTGTCATGCTTTGGCCGCCCGAGGCTTCGATATGGAACATGCCTGCGGGATACAGGTACTTGGGTAAACCGTGCACCATCCACTGGTGTCGCACCTGGTCCTCGTTGACGAAGCTAACCGTGATACGGCTACAGGGATCGGCACGGACCTCATGCTGGCTCATGCCGAACATCATGCCGGGGATATCTTCAGCATATTTCCTGCCGGCATGAATGGTGAATTTGTAATCACGGGAGATTTCCGTGCAGTCGCGGGGCAGCACGGAATGGTTTTCATTCATCACCACACCGCCCCGATTTACCATCATCTGGTGGCCGTTGTGTTCTGCTTGGTTGGTGGTTTCCCGGGCTGTTGCCTGCGTGGATGCAAAAAGCATCAAACTGGTAAACCACAGTAGGGCCAGCTTCATGGCCGGGGAGTAGCGCGTTTGAACAACAGCCCCACCATCAGGCCAAGTGCGAGTGCCAGTCCGAGCATGCGTAGCAACATCAGCCAGTCAAAACCCGTGTCGGCAAACAAACCCGGTGCGTATTGCTCCCAAACCGGTATTTCCTTGCGGTAATAGGCCGCTGTAAAATATTGATCCCAGGCCACGCCGCGTGTCTTTGGCCAGCCGTTCCCGTCCATGTATTGTGCATAGACAATCGCACTAATATTTCCGCCGGGGCCGATGCCGTCATTGGTGATGCCCTGATACTGGTGGTCGTGGAATAACCAGATACCGGGACCATAGGCGTGCAATCCATCATTCCTGAGTTCCAGAGACAGGTCTGCTCGCATGGTGGTGGCCAGCCACAGCACATCCTGGGGTACCTGTGAGCCTTCCGGCAGTCCAACACCGTCGCGATCGGTGACGGTGAATTTATGCCCGTGGGTGTGTAGCGCGATACCTTTTGCACCGCCATTCACTACCCTGAGCTTGATACGCTCATTTTCACTTCCCACCAGCAGCGATTCCCTGAACGTGTATGGGAACGAGCGGCCATTGAGGGTGAAATAATCTGGTGTTGAATCGGTGATGTCGTATTCCCGGTGCATTGACCGGGTGATCAGACGGGGATCGTTATATTTTTGAATCCTTTCGCCCAGTTCCTTGTCGAGATCAAGGTAGTGCAGATCGTATTCACGCGCATAGTCCTGTTTTACCGCACGAGAGGGTGCGCGCACCAGGCCGGCGCCGATGTTCATCGTCTGCAGCCAGTTGTCGGGCCGGTTTTCCTCGATGATAAACAAACCCTGCAAACCCATCATCACATGTACGTGGGGCTGCACATGGCAATGGTAGAACATGGTGCCTGCGTGGCGTGGGCTCAGTTCATAAGTACGCGCGTCCCCGGGCATCACGGGTACTTCGGAGGTCAGGGGCACTCCGTCATTGCCTTCACCGGTGACATCCACAAAACCATGGTCGGTGCCATGCAGGTGTAGGGTGTGCGGCATGTAATGGGTGTTTTCCAGCGTGATCATGACCTTGTCGCCCTGCTCAATACGAATGGCCGGGGAGGGCAGACGTAAGGCACGCCTGGCTTGCCTGGATTCAAAGTTCTCGACTGCCATGCCGACAAATTTCGGTGCGAACACCCACATGCCGGGTCGTATGCCCGGTGCAATTTCGTATTGCGTGACAGGACCGGGTTTAACACCGGAACCACCGTTGAGTTCGACAACTTCCAGTCGGATATGAATCTCATCCGGGTCGCCATCGCCGTCGAGATCACGGCCTTTCACCACTGCATCGGCCGTCAGACCGCTTTTCAGCAAGGTGGCCTGGTCGATGTTGTTGGTACCGCGTACGAAGGCCGCAACTGTGAACGGGTTATCGGCCACGCAGGATGCAGACGGGCCGATATCCACACCCTCGATCAACTGCTGCTTACGCCAGCCTGCCGGATCCGGAGGGCAAAACGGTTCCGGTTCGCTGGCCGTCCGGGCCAGTGAAGATGGCAGAGCACGGTATGCGGATGCACCGAACCACTCGGTCAGTTTCAGCCGTATCGGCATCGGGTACCACTGCGGCGGGCAGGATAGCAATGCAATCAGCACGGCCAAAACAAATATCCAGCGCCTCTTCACCGGGTTTCCTGCTGCCGGGTCGCGGCTTTGCGGGTGACGGAAACACGGCGGATCAGAAATAATGCGAAAGCCGCCAGCAGCAGGACCAATGGCAGTGAAAAGTCATAGCCGCCGCCAACTTCAAAAGGAAAGACCGCGGTATAAATCGTATCGCTGCTGGGGTGGCCGGCCGTAACTATTCCAATGTAGGTGCCTTCCTCAGCAAAGTCATGCTCGATTTTAAGTGAGGCATCCGGGCGAATTACCGGCGACTGGTAAAAGACGGTATGTTGTTCGATATCTTCAATCTCCTCGATATGTTTCAGTTTGACGTAGCTGCCCTGGCCGGTTACGTCGTGGATGATGCGGAAACTCACCGGTACTTCTTTAAGGCTCTGGTGCAGGTAGTCAAGTACAAAAATGGTTGCACCGGTACCAGGAAGCTGCTGGCAGAATTGCTCATTGCCACTGCTGTCCGGTTGGTACGCGGTGAAGTGTGCCGAATAGAAATCAATCCGGATGATGCACACGTCACCTTCAAGTACCAGGCCACCTCCGGCAACAACGCTGAAAGAGGTTAGCACGGCCAAAACCGCGTTCAAAAGGGTGGAGTATAAGAGCTTGCCGAGCTTTTGAATTTCAAGTACCACTTCTGCATAAAAGGATCGTCAGGTTTAAATAATGCAAGAAACGGGGGCGGCTGTCTAAATTGAAGATCGGGGATGTGTGACAGTCCGACAATATTTTGATACTACTGTTAAATTTAACAGGTTGATTTTACTGAAAAATGGTCTATATTTTTTAAGATGATGGATGTCCTGGCCGAAATGGGGAATGTGCTGATCGGTCTGTACACCAGGAGTTTCTACAAGATTTGTGGTCTGGTCAATATCAGATTTTTGCATCCATCTTCAGCATTAAACCTGGCAGTTGTTCGCTTGCTTTTACCACGGCGCGTTCCTTGATGTGGCCATAACCGCGAATGGTTGTGGCCAGCGCTGCAATTTCAGTGGCTGTATCGAGCTTGCCGATCGAAAGTGACGTACAAATATCAGTTATCAATCGTTCGTACTCATCAATGCGTGCGCGTTCGTTGCGGCGTTCGCGGGTATAACCAAAGACATCAAACGGCGTGCCACGCAGACCTTTCAGGCGGGCCAGGATGGACATCAACGGCCTGATCCAGGGACCGACGGCAATCTTGCGAATCTTGCCGGTTTTATTATCGCGCCGGGTCAGGAAAGGCGGTGCGAGATGATAGGTGATTTTTGGCTTGCCGGAGAGGGTCGCCTGCAACTGGCGCGTAAATGCCTTGCTCGTATGCAGCCTGGCCACCTCGTATTCATCCTTGTATGCCATGGTCTGGAAAAACCCCGCAGCCACCGCACGGCTGAATGCCTCGCTGGCACCTTCGATCTGCGATTCAGCCTGACGGGCGATATCGACCAGGGCCCTGTAACGGCTGGCATATGCCGGGTTCTGATAAGCAGTAAGATATTTTTCATGCAAACTGATGCTGTCGTCCAGGGATTTAACAGCTTGTGAATCCGTTGGTTTGCCAATACCGGTGAGCGCTTGCATCAATTCAGGGTCGTGTGCAGCCCGGCGGCCATAGTCAAAACAACGGGTATTGGTTTCAGAGCCGGCGCCGTTAAGACGGATGGCCTGGTTGATGGCTTCGGCACTGATGGGGATCGTTCCGGCCTGCCAGGCATAACCGAACAGTAGCATGTTGGCGGTGATGGTATCCCCGGCAAGTTTTTCACTTAAGCGGGTGGCATTGATAAACAAGGGTCCGGTATTGCCAACAGCATCACAGATTTCGTTCCTGAGCCGCGTTGCATCCATCATGCTGTTCGGATCCAGTACGTTGTCCCCGGTTGGTGAAACATGGGTGTTTACGATTGCGCGGGTAATATTTTTGCCAATCCGCCCAATGGTTTCCCTGTCCAGTGCGGTTACCATGTCTCCGGCCAGTAACAGGTTGGCCCGGCCCAATGGCACACGCGATGACTGCACAATTTCCGAGGTCTCATCGATCGCGCGGCTGTTCAGCCGGATATAGGACATGACCCCGCCACCTTTTTGTGCAAGGCCGGGAAAATCAAGCACCGTACTGGCCATACCCTGCAGGTGTGCGGCCATACCGACAATGCGGCCGATGGTGACGACACCCTGGCCGCCGATACCGGTGACAACCATATCAAATGAGCCATCCAGTTCCGGTAATCGGGGTTGGGGCAGGTTACTGATAGCCTTTTCCAACTGGCTGGTCTCATTCGCCAGGATGGTCGCCGGCCTGGCGCCTGTAATACTTATGAAACTGGGACAAAAACCCCGCAGGCACGACATGTCGATATTGCACGAGGATTGGTCAATTTGCCGTTTCACGCCAAAATCAGTTTGCCTGGGTATGACCGACAGGCAATTTGATTCTTTTACACAATCACCGCAGCCCTCACATACCGCCTCGTTGATGAACAGGCGGGTTTCGATACCCTGGGATTTTTCACGCCGTTTGCGGCGACGCTTTTCAGCCGCACAAAGCTGGTCGTAGATCAGCGCGGTCACGCCGCTGATGCCGCTCAATTCCTTTTCAACCCACTCCAGTTCATCGCGATCATGCGTGGTGACGCCAGGCGCAAATCCTGTGACCTGCGAATACTTGCCCGGCTGGTCCGAAAGTACCGCGATTCGCTTTACACCCTCGGCATGCAATTGCCGGGTGACCTGGGGAACACTCAAATTTCCATCCACGATCTGGCCGCCGGTCATGGCGACAGCATCGTTATGCAGGATCTTGTAAGTGATATTGACCCCGGCAGCTACCGCCTGGCGTATTGCCAGTGATCCGGAATGTGTGTAGGTACCGTCGCCCAGGTTCTGGAACATGTGGGTTGTTTTGCAAAATGGTGCCTGGCCAATCCAGTTGGCACCCTCGGCACCCATGTGCAAAAAGCCGGAGGTATCACGGTCCATGAATACGGACATCAGGTGACAGCCGGTTCCAGCCAGTACACGGCTGCCCTTTGGGGGGACCGTGGAGCGATTATGCGGGCAACCGGAACAGTAAAAGGGTGCACGCGTGGTAGACGCCAATTCAATTTTACTTTGCTGTTGTTCAATGCGCGCAAAAAAGTCGGTGGCAACCTGTTGCTGTGCAAGCCCGGGCCATCTCTTGGCTATCACCCTGGCGATCAAAGCGGGTGATAGTATTCCGGTGCCGGGCAGCAGTGTTTTGCCGTTCTCATCGGTTTTTCCCACTACCCGGGGGCGGTCTGATTCGGGCAGGGCGTAGAGTGCTTCCTTGAGTTGGCTTTCGATAAAGCTGCGCTTTTCCTCAATAACCAGGACCTCGTCAAGACCCGTCGCAAATTGCCTGGCACCGTGGGTTTCCAGCGGCCAGGGCATGCCGACCTTGTAAATACCAAGCCCGGCCTCCAGCGCGCGTGTCTCGTCAATTCCCAGGTTTGTGAGCGCCTGTCGGACCGTCAGATAGGCCTTGCCGCTGGTGATGATGCCAAAGCGCGTTTTGCCTTCCTGGGTATTTTTTGGGCGCCAAACCACCTGGTCAACCGGGTTGACACGTGCAAATGCCAGCGCGGCGGGTAGTTTGAAATCCTGCAACCTGGCCTCTGCATCAAGCTGCCTGTAGGGCCAGCGGTAGTGAAGACCATCCGGCGGTGAATCAAAATCCGGCAGGGTGATTTTCGGGCGCATATTATCGACATATATGGATGCCGCTGACTCGATGATTTCGCTTTCTATTTTCAACCCGACATAACAGCCTGAGAAGCGCGACATGGCCCAGCCGAGCAACCCAAAATCCAGTATCTCCGCGATGCTGGATGCATGCAGTACCGGCATCATCCAGGATGCAAATAGTTGTTCACTCTGGTGAGCCATGGCGGAAGAGATGGCATTGTGATCATCGCCGACCACGATCAATGCGCCACCGGCAGGCGTTGAACCCATTGAATTCGCATGTTTGAGGGCATCACCGGCACGGTCAAGGCCGGGGCCTTTGCCATACCACAAGGAAAACACGCCTTCACAGTTGACATCGCTCTGGACAGCGACCTGCTGGGTGCCGATAATCGCCGTTGCTGCGAGTTCTTCGTTGATTGCCGGTAAAAAACTGATCTGCCGGGCATCGAGCAGGTGTTTTATCCTGGCCAGGATCATGTCGTAACCTGCCAGCGGTGAGCCGCGATAGCCGGAGATAAAGCCACGGGTATCAAGCCCGGCATCCAGGTCCCGTTGCGCCTGCATCAGGGGCAGGCGTGCCAGTGCCTGTGTACCGCTCATGAACACGAAGCCCTTGTCCATGGTAAAGCCGTCTTCCAGCGTCATTTGTCCGCTGCTGTCTTTATTTTTTTGTTGTTCAGGATTCATACTGTGCGGGATTCAGGAGTCAATGTTTTGCCATAGGGTCTGTAGAGATGTTTCCAGGTTTTGCAATTCGGTTTGTTTGAAGCCTTTAATGAGTTTGGCGTAATGACGCAACTCAAGTGGTCTGATTTCTTTGAATTTGCTGCGCCCGGCCGTGGTGAGATAAACCCGTACCACCCGGTTGTCATTGCTGGCGAGGCGCCTGGTCACGAGCTTGTCACGTTCCATCTGATCAACAATGCGGCTCAATGCTGCTTGCTCAATGACCATCAGGTCTGCCAACTCTCCCATGCTGCGGCCATCTGATGCATTCAGGACTGACAATGTCCGCCAGCGTGAGAGAGTCATCTTTGCAGGGCGGAGATCGTTTTTAAGGTTCAGCGTGAGGCGGTTAACAATACGGAACAACTGGTAGGGCAGGTAGTCTTCCAGCGGTGTGTCCCTGACCAATTCCCGTGGCAGTTTTTTTTGGTCGGGCTGTTCAGCAATATCCCCGTGACGTTTGTTTCCTGTATCCATACCTTGGTAATGGCCTCGCAAAAACCGCTCAAAATATGATCAATTGACCAATAGTATGTAAAAACATATGTAATTACAAATAAAAATCATTCAGGGACAGACAAATTTGATAAACGTATCACCCGCAAGCACACTGCTACATACTAAGCTGATGAGCAATATGAATGATTCGATCGCCTACGAATACGATTTTTGTCCGGATGTCGGTGAAGCCGTTGATATCCTACCGGGTTTGAAATGGTTACGTCTGCCTTTGCCATTCCTTTTGGGGCACATCAACGTCTGGTTGCTGCAGGACGGTGATGGCTGGGCAATCGTCGACACGGGTATTTTCACCGGTACTACACGGGAGGTCTGGGAAAATATTTTCAGCGGATGCCTGGACAATGCCCCGGTTTCGCAGGTGCTGGTCACCCACCTGCACCCGGATCATGTAGGTTGTGCAGGCTGGTTGTGTGAACGATTTGATATTGAGTTGCATATGACCCGTGATGAATACCTGCTGTGCCGCCTGCTGGTAGCCGATACCGGTTTACCGGCACCTCATGAGGGCCGGCGTTTTTATCGATCAGCCGGGTTTTCTGAAAAGGATATGTTTCGTTATATCGAGATGTTTGGTGCGTTTGGCAAAGTTGTCGCACAACTGCCTCAGTCCTATCACCGTTTGCACCCGGATCGCCCGGTCACCATTGGTCAGCACCAGTGGCAGGTTATCACCGGTCACGGTCACTCACCTGAACACGCCTGTCTGTACTGTCCGGAGCAAAACGTGTTGATATCCGGTGACCAGATACTGCCGACAATCTCGTCCAATGTCAGTGTTTTTCCTACTGAACCCACTGCAAACCCGTTGTCCGGTTGGTTTGAATCGCTACATCGCCTGAAAACACTGCTGCCCGATGATGTGCTCGTCCTGCCGGCGCACGGCAAACCTTTCCGTGGTGTCAAAGCCCGTCTTGACGCACTCATTGATGAACACGAAACCGGGCTGGAAAAACTAAGGGAACTGTGCCGGGAGCCCAGGCGGGCGGTGGACGTTTTTCCTGCGCTTTTCAAGAGTGAGATCACAGAAAAAAACCTGATTATGGCCACCGGCGAAGCCATCGCACACATGAATTATCTGTGGTATGAAGGTGAGTTGGAGGTGGCAAAAGTTGAGGACGGAGTGCGTTGGTACCGCAGCAGATAGATCACCTGATGACTGACCGGTCCCAAAGAACATGTATCAACATACCGGCCAGGCTGATCGCCGTTGCCACCAGTAATAACCCGGTGAGTTGAGCCAGCCAGTCCGCCTGGACAAGAATCGCGATCACACCTGATAACACAGAGCTGAAATGCAGTACGAAGCCGGTTTTGATTCTTCGCTGCGTGAGCAGGCTTCGCATCGAGGGTACGGGTTCAAAGCCTACCAGTGCCGAGTAGCGATGAAACCAGACCAGGAATGGCACGATGCGGCTCAGCATGCCATGCATGATCATGCCTGCCCAGCCCCATATTGCGAGCCATCCGAACAGAATCTGCCAGCGTGGGTCAGGCAGCCACAGGACTGTCACGGCAACAGGTATCATCAATAGCGCAATGCCGAGACCGGCTTTCCAGAACAATAGTGATGCATCGCTGCGTTTGCGTTTACGGCGTGAAATATTACGCAGGATCAGGGCAGGGTGCAGTAACCAGATGACAATTGCGGCGGGCAACGCGCCGATGGCCGCCAACTGGCCTGGAGATACAAAATTGTTGACGGCCTCATTTACAAAAAATGAGGCAAACGGCAAAACAAGACCGCTGAGCAAAAGGGCGAAAAACCATTGCATCACGGTTTTGCTGACGTTCGATGCCAGGTAAAACATTGGTATTACCTGCCAGGATACCGCCATGATCAAGCCGCCGACCCAGCCGAGCAGGGCCAGTGTCAGGTGAATCTGTACCCACAGCATCCGCTTGACCGGGAAAACATCCCCGGCAAACCCCCTGGCCATAAGCAGGCCAATAAGCGTAATGCCTGCCAGGCTCAGCACCGCCAGGCGCATGCCCCGGACGGTTTCGCTTTTTGTTTCGGTGCGCAGCAAGGCCCAACCGAGAGGCAACAGAAATGCCAGCAAAGCTGCGCCGAGGCACGCAATTGCCGCCGCCATTGCATACGCTGGCCCGCCCAGCAGTCGCCAGACAAAACCGGCAAGCCCGGCCAGTAACAGGACGTGGACAATATGGGCAAGCCGTGTGTAAGGCACAGCGGCCCCGGCAATCACCGGTGTCATCTGGTAAAGCGCACCGATCATGCCCATCGCCAGTACACCCAGCGTACCGGCATGCGTCAGCGCCAGGGCCTGCGGCATCCAGGGACTGCTCAGTGATGCTGTACCGGTTACCATCATGATACAGCCGGCCAATAGCACTGCAATCGGTACGCTGAGGAAGAAACTGGCTGGAATGGATAATGGCGGTGCCTGCTCCAGGCTCAAGCCACCGGTTTTCAAGAGCCCCTCCTGATCAGTATCACGGCGCTGCCATCTTCCTCTTCAAACACCTGCCAATTCAGCCCCCTTGTTTCAAGGTGCGGGAAAAGCAGGGTTGGAACGTGGGGAAGACGTGCCAGGTAATTATCATCCGGACCCAGTTGTGTACAGGCCAGCAGAATTTTTTGCATGGGTTCAGGTGCTTCAAGACCGCGCAAATCGATTATATCGGGCAAATCATTTGCCAGCATTGAGAAATAATCTGATACAGTTTTGTCCATTAATACTTCAATTCTTGTAATGTATTGCTAAAATAGGCCATCAGCCATTAATTTACCAGAGCACGTCCGGCAGAAACCGGTTTTGTGCAGGAGACATCCATGAGAAATATAGATATCGAGGCCGGCCTGGCCGGCTTCTTTGCACAGGATCACGCCGATTGTGACGCCCGCTGGGCAGATGTTGAAGAACTTCTTGATACTGCAGATATAGATTCAGCCCGTCCGGCGTGGCAGAAATTTGATACCAGCATGCGTCAGCACCTAGCCATGGAGGAAGATATCCTGTTCCCGGCTTTTGATGCCAGGAGCGGCATGGGTGGTGGTGGTCCTACTGCAATGATGAAGATGGAGCACCAACAGATGCGCGGACTGCTCGACCAGATAGGCGCTGCAATGGACGCCGGTGACACCGAAGAAGCCATGGATATTGGTGACACCTTACTCATGTTGATTCAACAACATAACGTCAAGGAAGAGGGCATGCTGTACCCGATGGCTGAAAATATGCTGGCCGGGGAATGGGCTGCATTGGCTGAGCAACTCGAGAAGTACTAATATCGATTGTATGGAAGAGCCTGAGATCACGACTGGATATGACAAAGTACCGGACCGGAAGGTTGCGGCACGTGATCTGTTCGGTATTGATTCTGATATGCAGGTACCGATGTTTTCGTCCAGCAACGAATACGTACCGGCAATAGACGAGACCTACCAATTCGATCCTGAGACTACGCTGGCCATACTTGCCGGTTTTGCATACAACCTGCGGGTGATGGTGCAGGGTTATCACGGCAGCGGCAAAACCACGCATATCGAGCAGGTGGCGGCGAGGCTGAACTGGGGCTGTGTGCGTATCAACCTCGACAGTTACATCAGCAGGGTGGATCTGATCGGCCGCGATGCAATCGTTCTGAAAGACGGTCAACAGGTCACCGAGTTCCATGAAGGACTTCTGCCCTGGTCTTTACAAACACCGACCGCACTTGTGTTCGATGAATATGATGCCGGTCGGCCGGATGTGATGTTTGTGATCCAGCGGATACTAGAGGCTGAAGGGCGGTTGACATTACTTGATCAGAACCGGGTCATCCAGCCACATCCGGCGTTTCGCCTGTTTGCAACCGCCAACACCATCGGACTGGGTGATACAACCGGTCTTTATCATGGCACGCAGCAGATCAACCAGGGGCAACTGGACCGCTGGAACATCATCGCCACGCTGAACTACCTGCCACATGATGAAGAACTGGCCATAGCCCTCGCCAAGGCACCCGCCTACCAGACCAATGAAGGCCGTGAACTCCTGGGCAGGATGATCCAGGTGGCCAATCTGACGCGGCAGGGTTTCATGCACGGTGATCTTTCCACCGTCATGTCGTTGCGCACCGTCATCAACTGGTCGCGGAACACGGAGATATTCGGCAACGCCGGTTACGCATTCAAATTGACTTTTGTTAACCGTTGTGACGAACTCGAGCGACCGGTGGTGGCCGAGTATTACCAACGCTGTTTTGGTGAGGACTTGCCGGGCCCCGCCGCAGATGCCGACCCTGACCCGGCAAGTAAATGAACCTGCCACCTGCTTGTCCATCGCCAGAATCATTCGAACGGGCGCTTGCGAGCAGTAGCCGTGCCCTGGCGGGTGACCCGCATCTGCAGATACCGGATACCGATGACGGTGAAGGTGAAAGTGGAGGCGGTATTGAACTTGCTGCCAAACGGGGTTTGTGTGACGCGCTTGCAGTCAAAGTTCGTTATCACAATGCAGACATGCACCGTTCGATGTCACCTGCAGGACCGTTATCGCGTGCTATTTATGATGCGCTTGAGGATTTACGTGTTGAAGCTGTTGCCTGCCGGTCGTTTGAAGGCGTGGCTGTAAACCTCGCAGCATCATTTGAATATAAATTGCATAAAAACGGCCTGGATCTGCTCGCAACGGATACCGCTACGCCGCTGGCCAATGCGGCGCTGCTGATGGTGCGGCGCCAGTTATCCGGCAGGCCGTTGCCTGACATCGCGAGCCGTTTTCTGAGTCATTGGCAGGATGAGATTGATACGCGCACCGGTAATGAAATCCGTTGCGAACTGGAGCAGATGGGCGCTGCGGCCTTGGAACAGGCAGTATTCACCCGCTGGTCGCGGCGCTTTATAGAAAGCCTGGAATTGGTAGATGAACCCGAGCAAGGCCCGCAGGCGGAAGCGGTGGAAGATGTGTCTGAGAATGATCAGGGCGAGGCGGGCTTTGACCAGGCT